>Ga0247610_10004280_pt1 | contig 15309 bp, 10 predicted proteins | sample 174DNAGHGhighgp2_FD_193483 | JGI IMG/M metagenome (GOLD analysis project Ga0247610, IMG submission 193483) | Sheep rumen microbial communities from Palmerston North, Manawatu-Wanganui, New Zealand - 1742 DNA GHGhigh gp2 | ecosystem: Host-associated > Mammals > Digestive system > Stomach > Rumen... | reverse complement strand
AATCTTTGGCATTTTGAATCAACCGGTCATTCATAAAAAGCACCCCCATAGATTGTAACATTATGGGGGTGCCTTCATAGTTTTCAGTTGAAAGAATTTACAGCTTTACTGTGGCAATAAATCTGTCATCCTCAGCGGAAATGCCGAGCTTGAATCCAAGCATCGCAAGATTGTTGTCAGCAATTGCAAGACCTAATCCCGTGCCGTTGTTCTTGCGCGCCGAATCGCCTTTGGTGAAAGGATTTTTCAGACTCTTTACATCGTCTATCTTTCCTTCTGTAATGTTAGTGATGACAAGCTTTTTGTCTTCGCATGCAATGCCGATCTCAGTGCCTTCCTTGCAGTAACGGACTGCGTTATTTATGAGGTTGGATATTGCCTGTTCGAAGATCTTCTCATCAGTTTTAACAGTCACGCTCTTCTTATCATAATTGATCTTCAGCGAGCGCTCGCTTATGGTGTGCTCGTTGTCTGCGATGATCTTTCCGATGACTTCACTTAAGTCGACATTCTCTTTTGTGATCTCAGCAGGCTTGTTCTCAGACTTGGAGAATTCCAAAATGTCGTTGACCATCTTGTTCATCTGGGCAACTTTCTCTTCAACCTTTCCTGCATAGTATTCCTGCTTTTCCGTGCCTATATGATTCGACAGGTTCTCTGCATAAGCCGTGATAGCTGCCATGGGGGTCTTAAGATCGTGAGCCATCGCGTCTATCATCTTGCTTCTGTATTCGAAGATCTCGAATCTCCTCTTCTTGATGTTGTAACTGATCGATGCAGGAATGAATGCGAATGCAAAAGCGAGCCAGATGATGATGACTACAGCGGTTAAGATCCGGTTCTTATAAGCAGTCGAAAACGGAATGTAATTCACAGGCGATATTCTATATGAAAAACGATTTCCTGTTTCGGTTTCATATTCGCCATGGATTTCTTCACATTCTTCATCAGTGACTGCTCCTTCATTTCCTAAAACAACACCATAATTGACGCTGCTAGTCGGATTTTCATAAAAGTCTGTATGGTAGTTGACGGATTTATAAAGTGTATATCCGTCAGTGTTTTCCGGATCGATCCTGATGATCAGTCCTGTAGGGTTAAAAGTTGTCAGGTTGCCGTGATTACATATCTCGACCTCAACAGGAATAAACAAACCTTTCTCCAGATCGGCATAAAACTCATTGCAGGAAAATTCGATTTCCGTACTTGCATAGAAGTATTCAGTGTCTCCTATACGGGAGACCTCATGTGCACGCACCTGAGAAGTATTGAAGTATTCCAGATATTTGTTATCTGCAAGCATCAATGTTTTAGTATGAAGTGAGTCCAGATCGTTACTATCCGTCCAATAGGTATAAAACATAATGGCGGTCTTACTGGAATCGATTTCGCCATATCCGTCAACATTAACCTTGCATTTTGATCCTGTGTATGAATAATGATCGGCTACGTAAAACTTGATCTGTGCGAGATCAGATTGTGTTAAATCTTTCTCATTTAGTGTTGCATATATTTTGTCATCAAGATAGTCCTTCTCTTCTGAGACTGCACTGTCAGCTTCAAAATTATATGCCGTCCAAAATGATAACAACGGAATCGAGAAGAGTACGAAAAATACGATCAATAATATGACAACGCTGACGATGTATGAGACTAAAAACTTAGGTTTCTTAATTGTACCTTTGCGCACTTTCATGGTTCTATTCCTCCGTAATACGATAGCCCCTGCCTATCGCAGTCTTTATCTGGCCGGAAGCATCGCCAAGACTCTCTCTGAGTCTTCTTATCGTGTTATCCACGACTCTGTCGTTAACATCTAAGTCATCGCCCCACACGTGTTCCAATATGGACTGACGCGTTAAGACGGAGCCTTTGTTCTCGAGCAGATAGACTAAGAGAAAATACTCTTTGGCATTTATAGCAATTTCCTGGCCGGAGACTTTGACGAGCATTGATTTCCTGTTAAGAGATATGGCACCGCATCTTAATGTGTCGCTGTCACCGCTCTTCTTTGCGCGCTTAAGAAGAGCGAGGCTCTTGGCGTAGAGATGTCTGGTTGAGAAAGGCTTTACGACGTAATCGTCGCAGCCGGTCTCATAGCCTTTTAAGATGCTGTCTTCGGAGCCTAAGGCAGTAACGAAAATGATAGGACAGTCGCTCTTCTTGCGTGCGGCCCTGCAGATATCAAATCCGGATGCCCCGGGAAGCATAATATCTAAGATCATGAGGTCGAAAGACTCAGTTGTGACCCTGGCCAATGCATCATTTCCTTCTGATGCGGTCACGACTTCCCAAAGTCCGGCGCCTTCTTCGCGATAGAAGTCGCTCACAGCTTCGAGCAGTTCAGGTGAGTCTTCAACGATCAGCAATCTGTAAGACATTTCTTCATCCTCCTTGTGAGCATATTACTGCTTTGGTGTGTCAGCAGTATGTCACGGGAAATCTTTTATTCAATGTTACGACATGTGGCGGAAATCGCAAATACGACAGGCGTTTTGAGATTGGTCTGTCAGGTTAATGTGCGGTAGAATCAGATAAGTATGGGCAAATGAAAACCCGGGTTAGGTTGACCCGGGTTAACTTGGAGAGTGTTTTGAAGCTTATTCTGCTTGCAGGCATATTATGTTCCTAAAGCGCTTTATAGCCTTTAGGCAAATGAGTGAGAACTGTATGAAAACTGAGGTAGTTTGTTTTTTGCCTCAAATGTGGACGGGTTTTGCCTAAGGACATACAAAGGACACATGCGCATTGTAAGGTTTTTCCAGGGGAGGAAATTCTCATGGCAGGGATATTGATAGTTGAAGACAACATAGAACTGTTAGATCTTGTTGCTGATTTCTTCCGGAGCAAGGGATCATTTGAAGTTGATACCGCATCTGACGGCAATTGTGCACTGAGCCTCATCGGCGAAAAAGACTATGATATCGCTATACTGGACATCATGCTTCCGGGAGCAAACGGATTTGAAGTCTGCAAAGCACTTCGCGGCAAAAGCAGGTGCCCCATTGTTTTCCTTACAGCGTTAGGCAATGAGAGCAACATCTTAAAAGGCTATGAGACCGGCTGTGACGATTACGTCGTAAAGCCCTTCTCGCTTAAGGTGCTTTATGCCAAGTGCCTGGCACTCCTTTCAAGGACTGAAGCAGAACTAAATAAGGAACCGGTTCTCGAGTGCGGTGATATCAGGCTCTATCCGCTGCGTATGGAAGTTGAAGCAGCAGGGCGCAAAATAAATCTTGCTCCAAAAGAATATTTCCTCCTCAAGGTCCTCATGGAGAACAAAGGAATCGTCTTCGGAAGAGACAGGCTCTTAGATCTTGTATGGGGTATAGGTTTTGACGGCTCAGACAGAGTCGTGGATAACCATATCAAGAAGCTTAGGAAGAGCCTTGGAACATCAGGAAACGCGATCAGGACCGTAATCGGGGGAGGTTACAAGATTTTATGATTACCGGTTTTAAATGGAAAAAGAATGAAATAAAGCAATCAATAACACAGCCAAAATTCGGAAAGATCTTTATAAAGAGATTTCTTATCTGGCTTGGAGTGTTTGCAATCGCAGCGCTCATAGTTTTTTTGAAATTTGCCGAATATGTAACTGATTACAGACGGGATAGTTTGGGGATTTACAGACAGAAGATATCTGAACGTGCCAAAGATTTTTATGAGACAGATCCTGAAAGCGAAGATTATATAAATAATCTGGATTATATTAAATCCAGCCTTGCCACATATCAGATGATCGATAACAACTATGCTGAAGTGCGTATAGGTGATATTAGATTTGCTACGGATGAGGATACTGCATATGTTGGCCTTTTTGATGAGGGTGTGAATACTATATACTTTATCGAAGACATGTCCTATTTTGATCCGATAGATAACTATATGGATGGAAAAATAAGCTGTAAGTATAACGCTTATTTCAACTGGGAATATGATCCGCTTGTTGAATTAGCTTACAGTATGGATGTTTATAATCCGGAGATCGATTATTTGCCGAAGTCTCTGTACCTCAATAAGGAGAAGCATACTTTTATTCCAGGCCTGATACAGGTCAGAGTCAATGACGATCTATACGATATAGACTGCACGCCGGCCGATACCAAAGGATATGAGCTTTGTGAATTAAAGAATAATTTCTGGCTGCATGGTTTAACTGTCGCATACAGAAGGAATCCGGCTCTTACTTCAAAGGACATTAGTTCTTATGATGTTCTTGATCCGGACGTTAATTACTACCCGTGTTCATTTGAAGATTACGAGTTTGATGAAGAAAAGGATTATCCGTTGGTTGTAGGTTTTAGCCCCATAGAGGAGCGTTCCGTATTTGAACTTGCACCGTTTACATCAATTGCAATTCCTGTAATTGCTTTTTTGCTGGCGCTTACGGTAGCGCTGATTCGCTCATTCATCAAGTATCAGAGGGACAAGACTGTATGGAAGATATTCGAGTACAGGACGAAGACGACTGAGGCAATGGCGCACGATCTCAAAACCCCTCTGGCTGCGATCATGGCTTATGCGGAAAGCCTGGAGGCATCTTCCGGAGATCCTTCGAAAGTCCGTGAATATTCGAAAAATATTAATGAGAAAGTCAGTGCCATGGACCGCATGATAGCTGATATCTTAACTTTGTCCAAAGGGGAGACCTGTAAGATCGAAGCGAACGCTGAAGATGTAAGCGTTATGGAACTTGTAAAGCTGAGCCTGATGGAATTCCCTGATATGAAGTATGAGCTTAATGGAATAGACGCAAGGATCAAAACAGATAAGAAGCTTCTTAAGCAGACTGTCGATAACCTCCTGTCGAACTGTGAAAGATATGGTGATAAGGAAAGTCATGTTGATATCACAGTATCGCCGGAGAAGCTTGTTATCATCAACAAAACGGATATGGTTTACGGCGATGCCGAATCATTGAAAAAGCCATTCATAAAAGGTGAAGATTCAAGAGGCGCAAAGGGTACCGGCTTAGGACTCGCGATAGCAGAAAACAACCTGAATATTTTGGGCTTCAAGCTTGAACTCGAATCCGGAAGCGGTATTTTCAAAGCAATAGTGAAGTTTAAATGATGAGGGGAATAGAATAGAAAACGAAGGCCTCTGCATTCCCGTGCAGAGGTTTTTGTTTGAGTGGGGTATAATGATTACATCGTTTAGGATTTTTGTTTTTTAAGTTTTTCAAGATGGAAAAGAATAAGAAGTCAGACATAATAGTTACCGCGATAATGATAGGCAGTGTGGTCATTGCATTTCTTTGGATGCAGCTGACAGATGCAATCCCTTATTGTCCTTCGGGAAATGTAATCGATGAATCATTCCTCAACACGCTGAAGGTAATGACCGCGGTCAAATATCTGGTTATGATCCTGGGGGTGGCAGGGCTTTTTGTGCCGTTTATTGTTATCCGTTTGATCCGTGCGAAAAAGGGCACCAGGATAGCTGTTATTGCCATTATCTCAGTAACCGTGATTGTTCTTGCACTTCTTGTTTTCCCGTTTCTGGAAGGTGCTTTGCGCGGCATTATAGACACGCCTCCGGTAAGCACCGAAGTTGTTTCCGAGAGGTATTATTCCTCCGGAGGCATGACATACAATCTGCATTTCGAAGGCGGAGGCCATGCTCATGTCTCGGCATATCACTATAAAAAGATCAGCGTCGGAGATGAGGTCTATGTGGTCTATTGCGATGGACAGCCGATAGGCGTTTTCAGGACAGACGAATATATTCTCGCAAATTGAGTACAGGAGATTAACATGAGGAATTACACACTTGGCCGCACAGGCATTACAGTTCCGCAGAACGCTTTTGGCGCGCTGCCTATCCAGAGAGTAAGCACGGAAGAAGCCGTTAAGCTTTTAAGAAAAGCATATGACGGCGGCATGAGATTTTTCGATACTGCGAGAGCATATTCCGACAGCGAAGAGAAGATCGGTTTAGCCTTCGAAGGAATGAGGGATAAGGTCTATATCTCATCGAAAACCATGGCAACAACAAAGGAAAAATTCTGGCAAGATCTCGAGACTTCATTAAAGCTCCTTAAGACTGATTATCTTGATATCTTTCAGCTCCACTGCGCCGCCAGGTGCTATGGCGAAGGCGATGAGCTTTATGAGTGCATGAAGGAAGCCAAAGAGAAGGGCATGATAAAGCACATCGGTATTACTGCGCATAAGATAGGCGTCGCGGAAGATATCATAGAAAGCGGCCTGTATGAGACGCTGCAGTTCCCGTTCTCTTATCTGGCATCAGACAGGGATATAGCACTTGTTAATAACTGCGCCAAAGCAGGCATGGGCTTTATCGCCATGAAGGGTCTTTCAGGCGGCCTCCTTACCAATTCTGAAGCCTGCATGGCGTTCATGAGCGAATATGAGGCGCTCCCTATCTGGGGCGTTCAGAGGGAATCAGAGCTTGATGAATGGCTCAGTTTTTTCGAGCGCGATATAACCATGACAGATGAGATCAGGGCATTTATCGATAATGACCGCAAGGAACTCTTAGGTGAATTCTGCAGAGGGTGCGGCTACTGCATGCCCTGTACCGTTGATATCACGATCAACCAGTGCGCGAGAATGAGCCAGATGATAAGGCGTGCGCCGTCTGAGAACTGGCTTACGGAACACTGGCAGAATGAGATGTTGAAGATCGAGAACTGTGTTGACTGCGGCATCTGCAAGACCAGATGTCCTTATGAACTCGACATACCGAATCTCTTAAAGAAAAATCTTCAGGATTATAAAGAGATTCTTGCAGGAAAAGAAGTATAAGACAGTTCCGGACTCAAAGGTTATATAAGACACAAAGACGGAATGATATTGCGTGTTATAATCGTTTGGGAAAGGAGCATGCTTTGAAAAATCTGACTTCATTGAGCAATGACAAAACATCGCTTCAAAAGGCACCTGCTATTACGTGCCTTTGCTCTGTGCTGCTTACATTGTTCATTCTGTTGTTGTCTTTTATCCTTATGGGCTTTGCTCCGTTCGGTGATAAGGCTCTTCTTTATAAAGACGGACAGCAGCAGATGGTCGATCTTTTCTGCTGGTATAAGGATGTCCTCACGGGCAGGTCTTCTCTGGACTATTCGTTTACCAAGTATCTGGGAGGCAGCAATTTCGCAGTCTTCACTTACTACCTGTCATCTCCGTTCAGCTTCCTGATCGTTTTCTTCAATAAGTCTCAGGCTTCATTATTCATGAATGTCCTGTACCTTCTGAAGACTTTATTTGCTGCACTTTTTGCAAGCTTCTATCTTTGCAGGAGATTTAAGCCTGACACGCTTTCCAGATGTTCGGTCACAGTTATCCTTGCAGCATCCTACGCTTTAAATGCCTACATGATCTCCCAGAGCTCCAACATTATGTGGCTCGACGGAGTTTATATGCTGCCCTTGATCCTTGCAGGAGTAGAGAAGCTTGTTAATGAGAAGAAGAGCACGCTCTTTATAGTATCAGCAGGCCTGGGACTGATCTTCAACTGGTATGTGGGAATAATCAATCTGATGTTTGCAGGCATCTGGCTCTTTTTCGAGACTGCCAGAAAAGCAATAATGGAGAGCCCTTATGAGAATAAGAAGGGACATCCCGTTTTAAGATCATTCGGCGCATCCATCGTAAGGTTTGCAGTAGCTTCAGTATCAACGCTCCTGATCTCTTCGGTGATCCTTCTTCCGACACTTACAATGCTCTCGGGAAGATCTTACGGTCACTCAGGGCTGTCGATGCTTTTGGACTTTTCAGTAACAGGCCTCATACCGAATGTGATAAGCAACTATTCATTCGGCGTCGTAAGCCTTAAGGGAAGCGTAAATCTCTTTGCGGGAAGCCTCGTATTCTTCGGCGTTATCCTGCTGTTCTTCTCCGTATCCAAAAAACTCAAGGAGAAGATCCTTTACGGCGTCTTATTGTTATTTACGGTACTGGCATTTTACTGGCAGCCGCTGGTAGCTCTTTTCTCGATGCTCAGGGAAGTCGAATCGTTCTGGTACCGCTATTCTTATGCAGGAAGCTTTGTGCTCGTATATCTTGCGGCTGTGTTCTATCTTGAGTGCGATCTGAAGAAGATAAAGATCTTCATTCCGCCGTGCATTGCAGTAGTTTATTCTCTGATAGTCATTCTCATGACCGATAGAAATTCGCACCCGGTACCTGAAGTTTTATTGACGCTGAAGATGGCTGATATCTTATCTTTAGGAGTTGACTATTATCTTGTCCCGGTCGTTTCAAAGATCGTCTTCCCGGTCATTACAGCGCTATTCCTTTGCCTTGTTACAGCATCCGGGGAAAACAGCAAAAATGTTTCCAAGCTTGGTACAGCAATACTTGCGTTTATGCTGGCAACGGAACTTGTTTTCAGCCAGCTTGTTCTGGGCCTGATCTATTCGACTGATGACGGACCTAATATCAGTTCCTACACTGATATGGAGACTGAGCTCCTTAATAAGATCAACGATCCTTCCTTCCACCGCGTTGTCCAGACGTCATATCACAGTTACTACCATGAGCTTTCAGCTTCATACAGCGAGCCTATGGCGTATGGCTTTAATTCTGTAACGGCTTTTGTGTCGGCACCTGATGAGAACAGCGTCTGGTTCCTGGACAGAGCAGGCTATCCCGGCTACTACGATACTATCCCTGTAACCGTATCCGAGAATATCGCGCTCGACAGCATCCTTTCCGTCAAGTATGTTCTTCTTCCTGCAGGAGATAAGAATTCTGAGGGCCTTCAGAAGATCGGAGGAGTGGACGGATTTAAGGATATCTACTTAAATCCTTATGCTGTACCTGCTGCATTTGTCATTGATAAGACAGGCTCTTATGAGAGCAGCAAGACTGATCCCGCGTTATATCTTAACGATGTCTATAAGTATCTTTCAGGCGTTGAAAAGGATATCTTTATCCCTGTTTCTGCTGACCGCGTGACCGCTGTATCTGATGAGACAGGCTATACATATCTCATCGACCTGGGTTCCGGTGACAGCTTTATTGCTTATGCAAATCTCATCACTGATACAGATACCGGTGCTGATCTTTACATGAATGGCGTGAAGCTGACCGCATATTCTGAAGATATGGCTCCTAAGATGATCCGCATCCAGCCTGTTGACGGAAAGACTGAATTAAAGCTTGTTTTCAAAGACGCTGAAGGCGGCCACAAGGTTACTGATGCACTTTTCTATACCGTGGATAAAGAAGCTCTGGCTGAGGCAACAGATGCCATTAAGAGCAAAGCCGCAACAGGATCTGATATCCGTGATGGCCACTGCAGATTCGAAGTCTCCAATGCAGCTTCCGGAACGAGCCTTTTTATGTCGGTTCCTTACAACAAGGGATGGTTCATAACAAGAAACGGACAGAAGATCGACGCTGACCTTACTTGTGATACTTTCATCACGGTCCCTCTCGAAAACGGTGACAATGTGATCGAGATGACTTACCGCGTGCCGCACCTTACAGCAGGCGTTGTTGCTGCTGTCTTTGGAGTTTTATTGCTTGCGGGAATTACTGTTTTCGAGAACAGGAAAAAGGAAAAGATCAGTAAGTGATCTCCCAGTAGAATTCATCGCGCTTGCAGAAAGCGAATGTGTAATCCTTGGTGCCTGGATTCTTGTCGGTGCCTTCGTTCTGTGAGACGAACTTGCTGATCGCTTCAGACTTTTTAGATACTTCCTCATCTGTCAGAACGATCTTCTTTACACGGCTCCAGTCGAGGTCTGTATCCTTGGTGGGGAAGGGGTTGGAGAATTCCTTTATAACAGGCTTATTGTCTGATCCGTACGTGAGGTGCTCAGGCCAGGTGGTCTCTTCTCCGTGGATGACCGACTCGCACAGTACAGGACTGTAGCCTGCTTCTTTGGAGAGCTTCTGCAGGGTCTCTTTTACCAGCTTGAAGCCAAATGCGTGATCTGTATGCCATTCGAATTCTGATGTCGTATAGATACGGTCAGGACGGCAGGCGAGAAGATAAGAAGCAAGGTCTGATCTGAGATTTGCGCCTGTGAAATCCGCAGGATCGCCTGTATTAAGCGTGTGGTAGTCGTAAATGTTCTGAACAGGATCACCGGATGTCGAAGTCTTGCCGCTTCTGGACTGGAAGCGCTTATCGGGATCTTCTGAAGACAAAAGGGCCTCGAGCGTAAGGTCGCCATATCCCAATAAGGTGATATCTGATTTATCAAGGCCTAAGACAGACAGCGCTTCAACGCTCTCAGCCAGGCGGACCGGAGTTAACTCGGCACCGAAATAATCGCCTGTGGTAAGGAATAAGACCTTAACGTCATTGCCGTTTTTTAGCTCGTGCTGGATCGTGCCTGCAAAGGCCAGGATCTCGTCATCCTGGTGCGGAGCTACGATGAGCGATACCTGCTTCTCTGATTCTTTAAAAGAGACATCGCTGAATGTGATGCTGCCGTCACCGGGGAGGTATCTGAACTTGACTTCATTCTTTCCCGCATCAAGGAAGACTGCTTCGTCGATGGTGCCTTCGCCCTTGGGGAAGCTTACTTTCTTATAGAATCTGCCGTTAATGAAAAGGCCGTATGTCGCATCTTCTCCGGCGTTCTTATAAGATGCCTTCAGATCGAACCTGCCGCTTTCCTTTGCATCGAAAGAGCAGACTTCAGAGTGCTCGCCGGGCAAAAGGTCTGCATCGTAGTTATATACTTCGACAGAGCGGAAACCTGCAGCGTTGTCTTCGAAGACATCAGCCTTATCGAGCATCTCGCCGACGATAGCACTGCAGTAAGCTCTTCTGTCGTCGTTGTCTTCAAAGAAGGTGATCTTGCCGTAAGTCCTGTTGTGGATGATCTGTCCTTTGTGGGTCGTTCCTTCGGGATAGAACATATAAAGGCCGAGCATGCCGCCATTATGGACATAGCCGTGCTCTGAGACATAGCCGTCGATATCAACGGTGCAGCTTACTATATCAGGGTAACCTGCTCCGATAAGACCGCCCATAAACTGCTCGTCCTTGGTATTGCGGTCTGTGTCGATGCATACGAGAGTCACGTCAGCCTGGACATTCTCCAAAAGACCATAACCGTATCCTGCAACGCCGCCGACACCGAACATCTTCTCGTGTGCTCTTAAGTAAACGTCGCCTGTAACAATGCAGTTAATGATCTTCGAATTGCCCATATATCCGGCTATTGTTCCTGCAAAGCAGGGTTCATCCGTATCGTATTCAACATAGACAGAGGAGAGTGTAAGGTCTGTTATCACTGCATTTTCGATCACGTCAAAAAGGCCTACGAGCGAAGTCTGATAAGACTTCAGGTTGCCGTCGTAGGTATCTCTTACGGTACTGCCTTTTTTAGTGAGACTTAAGTTCTTTATCTCATGGCCGTTGCCGTCTAAGGTTCCGTTAAATGTAATAGGAGTCCAGTCCCTGCCCGCCATATCGATGTCAGAAGCAAGGTAATATTTTCCGTCAGGCTTATTGGCGATGGCTTTGAGATCTTCGTAAGTCGAGATCTTCGTATATGTCAGAAGGGTGATCTTGTGACCGAGATCAAAGAATCCGAACAGCAGAACAATAAGCAGTAAAACTGCCGCGGACGCTGTGACTATGAGAAGGATTCCGGTTCTTGAATTGCTGTTCTTAACTTTTCCCATATTAAAATGCCTGTATTTCTTCCTTTATCTGACGGAATAAAGAATAGCATTTTTAAAAGAATGTGTCACTTAAGTACCGGAACAGCATGGAGCTTGGGCGGTATCAGATGCCGGCCCTCTTATAAAGATAGAAAGCGTCTGTTCCTATTACCGAATTGAAATCCCTGGTCGTATATTCGCAAGTCTTTACGACCTCATAGCCTTCAAAGCTGTAAGTCTTATTCTTCGTGACGATAAAATCCACGCGCTGGCTGCTGATAGCTTCTTCCTTGGATATCCTGGCTTCATCTAAAACAGAATCGATATTAAGACCGCAGAAATATTTCTCAGTCGGGGCAATGCCGGAGACCATATAGAATCCCTGGTCTAAGAATCCGTAGTTCAGCATCGTCGCGCCGGGATAGTCTTTCATGTATTCGGCGAAAATATACTGGGGCATCTCATCTTTGCTCCTGAAGATATTTATGGTGGCAAAAGAGGAGACGAATGCCAGGACGGCAAGTCCCGCAGCTAAAGGCACTGCGATATAGAGCTTTGCCTTAAGGCGCGAGAGAAAGGCTTCTGCGGCTGCAAGAGCAGGCATGGTCAATACCGCGAGCGCGAAAATATAGTAGAAGCCGATAAAGCTTCCCTGGAAGATGAACACGGTCGTGAACAAAAAGAGTGTCAGGTAAGAAATGAGTTCTGCAAAGCGCTTCTTAATGATGAAGAAGATGATCGAGATCAGGATTGCTGCAGCCATATACAAGTTTTTGGAGAGCTTTATGAACGCAAGTATCAGCGAGTAAGGGATAATGCCTGACAGCGGGATGGAATCGCTAACGTTCCTGTAGAGGAAGATGTTGTTGTAGAAGTATGCGGTATAAAGGTCGCCAAGCGCATTATTGCATGCAAAATATGCCAGCACGGGCAGCGAGACGGCAATGAATGCAGCAATGAATATGAGAATGAGGGGAAGCAGCTTTTTGAACCGCTTATTTCTTATGGAGAAGACGAGGAAGATCAATACCATGCCGAGGAAGAATCCGCAGAGGGTGTATTTTATCCAGAATGCCATGGCTGTGGAAACGGCGATAAATGCTGTCTCCTTTTTGGTTGGCAGTGCCTTATCTTTAAGCGTCTTGAGAAGGATATAAAACGAAATGACGTAAAACGGCAGGATCATCTCCTCAGCGCTGTCGCCGTAGAAGTAAGAATTTACGGAATAAAGCAGCATCATGGCGGGAACAGACAGCACATAGAGGCGCTTTGTGACCTCCACATAGAGCGAAGCGATCTTAACAGAATAGTAGTGCGTGACCATGCAGATGACTATCTGGATAAAGAAAACTCCGATAAAAGTCTTCTGCGATATCAGAGCTGCAAGCGCATGTATGAAATAAAGAAGAGGACCTTTCTGCTCGTAAAGGTCCCTGTAGGGGACCTGTCCTCTTAAGATGCCGGAACCCACTGTGAAAAAGCAGTTCGGATCTTCCCAATAGTTGAAAGGGTAGAAGGGCGATGAGCACGAAAAGACCAGGATAACGGCCACGGCAGTCAGGAAGGAAAACAATATCCTTCTTAAAAACACTTTCCTGTTGAATGTATCTGACATAGTTAATCCGCCCTCGTGCAAATTGTACCATTATTATACAGGGATTCGTTTACCTTAAGAGTGCCGTCTCTGAATGTCCGGCTGATATAATAATGGTATAATCAAACGGCAGACGTCAAAAAATTATGATCAACCTTTAAACATATAGATTTTATGAACACGACCGACACGCTAAAACCAGGCTTTTTTCAAAAAGAGTTAAAGATCACAACAAGCAGATTCTTCTTGGCTTCCCTGATCTATCTGACGCTGCCGGTAGTAATCTTTTTTATCGGATATCTCAAGTTCGGCTGGGCGGTGCTTTTCTCATCCCTTACAGTCTTTTCCGCCTGGTGGGTATGGCATGACCTGTCGAAGAAAAAATCAGGAGAGATAAAAGATCTCAATGAGAAGTCCGTCACGATAAAGTATTCTTATTTTCTGTTCCTGATCCCGGTTGTTCTTTTGTTCCTCTATCTGGGCGGAGTCAGTGAATTCTCCTGGTGCGTAGGTGACCACCGTGTCCGCTATGCGATCCTCTACGATCTCATCGAATATAAATGGCCTGTCATATATGATTTCTCCACGCAGAGCAATCCTGTTGTAGCTGAATCTTTAGGCTCCGGAAAAGTAGCTTTTGCATATTATTTTGTCTTCTGGATGATCCCCGCATTGTTTGGAAAAGTCTTCGGCATGATGGCCGCAAGGATCGTTCTCATGATTTGGTCTGCCATAGGCTTATCCCTCGTCGCGCTGGGTGCAAATCTTCTCTACGGAAAGCAGTCCAGATTCTTATTTATAGCACTGATGCTCTTTGCTGGATTTGACGTGTTCCCTTACTGGTATAACCAGTTCTCAGGCTTCGGCTCCTCATGGGAGGACTGGACCTGGCATTTCAGAGTGGTAGGCAATTTTTATCAGATAATGAACGTGTTCCACCAGTCGATACCGGGCTGGCTTATCACGATCCTGCTTCTCTTGTGCGTAAATTCCAGATGCATAGGATTGCTCGGTTCTCTTATGTTCTGCTATTCGCCATGGGCTGCAATAGGAATCTTCCCGCTTTGCGTTGTTAAGATGTTTACCGCAAATAAAGGACTTAAGGCAAAAGAAGTTCTTAAGAACATATTCACCATAGGCAACATGATCGCGCCGGTAGTATTTTTCGCCTGCTTTGCATCATTCTATCTGGCAAACTCCAACGCGACCTACGACTACGGATTCATATGGAATTTTTATGCGACATGGCAAAGCCTTCTTATCGATTATGCCGCTTATATTGTTTTCGAGTTCGGAATCTGGGCACTTCTTATCCATAAGAAATACAAAAAAGATCCGATGTTCTATGCAGCGATCGCGACGCTTCTCATTATCCCTGTCTATAAGATGAGCGGACCTAACGACCTTCTCATGAGAGGGTCAATGGCGCCTCTGTTTACTGTCGCGCTTTATTCCGTGATGTTCGTTACTGACAGTTTCAACGAGATGATGCAGAAGGGTAACAGGAAGATCAAGCCGAGGCTTATCGTTCTCACATTCCTGGTTGCTGCATATACGAGCATCAACTTTATTCTGACGTCAGTTCTTCTGACATCGATGATCTATGCGAAGACAGAGCCTGAGCAGGATATGACGACCGGCATCGTCTCGTTCGGCGACATCCGCGATGAGCAGTATCTGGAGATGGTTCAGGTCCAGTTCTATGTTTACGATTACGAAAACAAAACCTTCTTTAAGGTTTTCGCGAAATAACGGAGAGTTCTGATGGAGAAAAAGCAGGGGCTGATAAAGAAATATGCTGACGTGATCGCTTTATTCCTGGTATCACGTGCCTGCTTTGCGGTAATCCTCCTGATCTCCGGAAAGACTGTTCCCGAGCTCGTCTATCTCTTTGACAGCGAGCTTTACCGTCAGATAGCCGAGAACGGCTACTACAAAGATTTCCTGACCGCATTCTTCCCAATGATCCCGCTTATCATGCGGTTCCTGACTGGATACGGCCTCATCGTTATAAATCAGATCTGCCTGTTTATATCGATGGTGCTTTTGAAAAAGCTCCTGGAAGAGGATGCGAAAAGTCCGTCCGCAAAATATATCCTTCTGATCTTTTCTTTCTCA
>Ga0247610_10004279_pt1 | contig 15311 bp, 10 predicted proteins | sample 174DNAGHGhighgp2_FD_193483 | JGI IMG/M metagenome (GOLD analysis project Ga0247610, IMG submission 193483) | Sheep rumen microbial communities from Palmerston North, Manawatu-Wanganui, New Zealand - 1742 DNA GHGhigh gp2 | ecosystem: Host-associated > Mammals > Digestive system > Stomach > Rumen... | reverse complement strand
AGAGGAGGCGGAGAATGAAACGGTCTATTTTTGCTATTGGCTTTTTGCTTTTTGCTTTTTGCTTTGCCTACGCTGACAATGTATTCACGGAAGATTTGGATTTGAGTACTCCCCTGGATACACTCGCCGGAGAAAATGAAGGTGATGAATTAGAAGATATAGATGATTTGGATGTTCGTGCGTCCGAACTGCCGGAATGTCTTGCCGGTCTCTTTGCGCATGATACATTGATATTAGGCTGCGACATGGAGTTACTTCCAAGCAAGATTGTTGTTCGCACGAAAGATGGTGACGTGATATATAAACTGGCTCCTCAGTTCATGCTCGGCGACACTACCCTATTGACTCACCACCCTGCAGACAGCGCATATCACTTCATATGGACGGACGCTCGTGTGAACCCGTACGGCAATATGTTTGACTCGCTCAGGAACGACGTTCATATCCCTATGGCCGGCTTTTATCTGCCGGCTCCGGGCTATGTGACCAGCGGTTACGGCATGAGACGTTACCGAATGCACAAAGGGACGGACATCAAAGTACAGATAGGCGATTCTATTCGTGCGGCATGGGACGGCCAAGTACGTATAGTAGGCTGGGACCCGCACGGCTACGGTTACTACGTAGTTCTGCGCCATGACAACGGTTTGGAGACCATCTATGGTCACTTCAGCAGTCCTCTTGTGGACGAGTACCAAAAAGTGTCCGCGGGTGAAGTAATCGGTCTTGGCGGTAATACCGGTCGTTCAACAGGAAGCCATTTGCATTTTGAAATCCGTTATTTGGGCGAGGCGATGGACCCTGCATCGTTTATCGATTTCTCGACAGGCAAGCTGCGTAACGAGACAGAATACGTCATCGGCATCAAAGCCATGAAGCAGAAAAGGGCCGAACAAGCGGCAATGAAGTATCACAAAGTCAAGAGTGGTGACACTCTCTCAGGCATTGCACGCAAATACGGCACAACGGTCAAGAAACTATGCCAGCTTAATAAAATTAAAGAGACAAAAGTTCTTCAGATTGGCATGAAGATACGAGTAAGGTAATTTACCGTATTTTTACTCGTGATGATATGGTTCCCCGCGCAGAATGGTCATAGCCCGGTAGAGTTGCTCGATCGCAAGTAAACGAACCATTTGGTGGGAAAAAGTCATTTTAGAAAGGGAAATTTTGCCGTCCGCACGCGAATAGACTTCTTTGGAGAAACCGTAAGGTCCGCCGATCAGGAGTACCAAATCCTGACCGGCGGACATTTGTTTCTGAATCCATTGAGCGTATTCGACAGAACGAAATTCCTGTCCATGTTCGTCTAACAAAACCAGCTTAAAAGCAGGTAGTACTCTGCTTAAAACCAGTTCGCCCTCAGCGACCTTGATTTGCTCTTCGGAAAGGGCCTTGGCATTCTTGATATCCGGCAAGACAACCATCTCAAACGGCACATAATGAGTGAGCCGCTTACGATAGTCATCAATGAGTGATTGCAAACGAGTGTCGGCCGTTTTGCCGACTACCATGAGGATTATTTTCATGGAAGTTGTTCCGTCTCAGTGAAATAATAAGACGTGGAGTCCCCTTTCCAAGTGAAACCATAGATGACAGGTTTCTCAGAGGCTCCATCAAAACCGCATAACGCCGTATAATAGGTGTGCCCTTCTTCAAAATCTTGCGTCCAGTTACCCCCATTGTTCTTCACCGCAGTTACACCATAATGAAGAGTCGCCTTATTAGGATGAGCCAGCAAACTGTCGTACCAAGCAGTGAAATATTGCCTCGGATCCATTTTCGCCGAATCAAGTTGCAAACTGTCTCGCGTAGTAGCCACATAGGGATAATAGCTTTTAATATTGCCTGCTTCGTCCATGGGATAGATATAATCCCAATAACCTATGACACGATATTCAAAGTGAATCACTTCTTCGTTGCGATACTTGGTATGGACAGCTACCAGATTCAAGTGTCCTACAGGTTTCATGGTTTCGGGATCCACGACAAAAGCGAAAATCCAATAATCCGTATCACGCTCGAGTCCCGTGAAGAAATATTTCACACTACCATATTGCAAGGCATGACTGGAGAATGGTGCAATATTGAACTCGCCCGCTTTAAGGAGTGCATTACGCCATTCAATGTACTCCAGGTTCGCAGAATCCAGCGCGAGCATCATAAACTGTTTGGGTTGCGACAGCGGAGCCGTTCCTTCCTTTGCAGGCATACAAGAAACAAGGTAATACGCCTCCTTATCCGTAGAAAAGTCGCACTCCACGAATCCAGTTGACACGTTCTTCACATGCACCTCTATCGTCACATCCTTCGTAGTCCAAGTTGCCTCCGGACTACAAGAGGAAATAACAATCTGAAAGATGAAAATAGAAAGGAAAATCCATCCTTCCGCCTTTAGCCATCCACCTATCACCTTATTCATATTCCTTCCTTTCTTTTTCTTCCTGTTCAAGGAGCGATTGCACCGCTATGATGAATCTCAAGCAAGTCTTAGTATGACTGCCGTAATGTCCGAAATTATAGGTAATATTTGCTTTGGACCATTTAGCTTTGGCATTCGTCGCATTGGTATAAGGCACCGTTTCGTCATCCATTGAATGCATGATATACACAGGCGCTTGAGGCTCCCAGTTATATGACACTACGGAATTCTCAGTCATCGCTTTGTATAACTCCGCCACGTTTGCAGAAGTCTGATTCATAGCCTCTTCTGTCAGAATTTCATGGGTTACAGTGGTAGCTATAAATGTGTTTATCTGCGCGGTTGAATATTTTTTGCTGTTTATCCAATCATCCATTCTGTTACACAACCACGGCTGCATAAGGTCACTCATTTGCACTTTGAGGTTATTCCCTTTTATCATTCCCTGTAAAACCAAAGGCACCGCAACGGGATAGCCGGCGGTATCCGTATTGACAAAACGCTCGTATGTGGCTTTAACATCATAAGGTCCACCTCCTGCAAAGACGCGATGAATAGGAATATAGTGCGCATATTCCGGATCGCTATACACCATTTCACAGACATATTCGACAGCCATTGTGGTCGCACCTCCTTGACTATAGCCCATTAGACATATCTCCTTATGCTCCGGTTCCATGTCCACCGCCTTAAGCCAATCTCGCACTGCGAAATACATATCGGTCACATTAAGAGCCGTTTGCAGCATTACCAGATATGGGTGCACCTCATTGACAGTGACGCCGTAGCCGAGATAATCCGGGATTATCAAGCCGTAACCCTGTTTGACGAGCATTCCCTCCAAAGAGAAACAATTACTCGGAGCCTCATTATTGGAGCCGACAGTATAGTGGCTTACCAGAATCAAGCGCTTGGGTTTACGCCCTTTGGGCAGCATGACTTTGCCAGACAAAGTGATTTCATCCCATTCACAGTCTATACTGGGATAAGTTCCCACAATCTCGATCACTTTGTTTTGATTACCATATTTAAGCAGTTCCTGCACTATAGCCGTTCCTGTAACACTATTTGTACGCCGGGTCACATCTCCCTCTCCTGCTTTTTCATCGCTATCCGTGTAGTCCAAAAGCGGCGTTCCATCCGGCAGATAACAGTTACACGGCAGACCACCGCTTAAGTCTGTTTCATGACTGCTGATTACTTTGAACTTCAAGTCTTTGGCTGCATCCAAATCCGTAAAATCCACTTCCGGATTGTCTTTGAAACGGCAGGAAGAAAGACAAAGGGCAAGGAACAAAGAAGATAAAACAAATATGTTTCTTATTGGCCAATTCACTATGGAATACTTTTTAATCATTGCTAATTATTGATTTTCACTAAAACCTCACTCCGAAACCGACACTCATTATTCTTGACATAGCCATATAAATGGTGTTTTTATCCCTCAGAGCCAACATGCCACCAAAATCAAACGAGAAGAAACAGCGGCTGAAATTCGCGCTTACTCCGATGAAGGTAATGTTTGCCGCCAAACCTACTTCCGTCTTGTTCCCTTTGCTGTTCGGCTCCGTTCCTCCGTTAATATCCATTCCCAATCCAAGTCCTGAATAAAGGTGGACATTCGGATGACTGATATAGGTGAATCGTATGGTGGGCATCACAACTGCGTTGTAGAAATACTTCCGCTCGCTTACGTTGGTTTCTATTCCGGCACCGTTACGCGTCACATCATTCCAGCCGACTTCACTCAAATCGACCAAGCCTCCTAATGAAAACCAGTAAGCATAATAATACTGGTACTCAATCCAGAGATGCTGGTTGTAGGAATAGTTCTCATGATAGGTTTTCGTCCATGTATCCGGCATCGTGGTTATAATACTTGTGGGCTTATGCCACATCAAAGTTTCAAACAATTGATCTCCCCATCCGAATCGCAATTCGCTTTTCCATTGTAGGACGCGCCTTCTTTTCCTAATTTCCGTTTTTACTTGTCTCATTTCCTCTTTCGCTTCCCGCACTTCTTTTTTGGCCTTTTGAACCTCGGCTTTTGCCTTGCGAATATCAGGCTGGACAGGTTGGGCGTCTCTATCCGGATGTACGATAACACTATCCGGCATGACGGGCACACTGTCCGCTGGCATGGATAGAGAATCCAAGGATACTGACATGCTATCTGCCGGCAAGGACAGACTATCCGGCTGTTGTATGCCTTGCTGCGACATTGCAGAAAAAGACATACTGATAAGGATAATTATATAGAATACTCGTTTCACGGCACAAAATTAATACTTTTTTTTCAAATATGCAAGAAAAATCCGAAGAAAAAATGATTTGTCGTGCATAACCTGCCATTTTGGCAGACATTTTTACAGTGGCACGGGATTTGTCTCTGTTTTTTCGGAGTATTCTATCCAAACAGATTACTTGAATAAATCAGATAACTAAAATCAAACTAATATGGCAAAAGGTAATATTGGGGTAACCAGTGACAACATTTTCCCCGTCATTAAAAAATTCCTGTATTCAGACCACGAGATATTTCTTCGTGAATTGATTTCCAATGCAGTAGATGCAACGACCAAACTCAAAGCTCTTTCTTCTGTGGGTGAAGTTAAAGGCGAATTGGGTGATATACGCGTGCGTGTAAGTATTAATAAGGAGAAAAAGACACTGACTGTCAGCGACCATGGTATAGGCATGACAGCCGAAGAGGTGGACAAGTTCATCAACCAAATTGCTTTCTCCGGAGCAGAGGAGTTTCTTGCGCAGTACAAAGACAAAACGGAAGCTATTATCGGACATTTCGGTCTTGGCTTCTATTCTGCTTTCATGGTTTCCAAGAAAGTGGAGATATTCAGCCAATCATGGAAAGAAGATTCGAAAGCGGTACATTGGAGCTGCGAGGGAAGTCCCGAATATCAGATGGAAGACACCATCAAAGCAGATCGTGGAACGGACATCGTGCTTCATATCGATGACGAGTTTCCACAATACCTGGAAGAGGCTACCATTGAAGGATTACTCAAGAAATACTGCAAGTTCCTGCCTGTTGAAATAGCCTTTGGCAAGAAGAAAGAGTGGAAAGACGGCAAGCAGGTAGAACTTGACGAAGAGAACATCATCAACGATATCAACCCGGCATGGACACGCAAGCCAGCGGACCTCAAAGACGAGGACTATGACAAGTTCTACCATGAACTTTACCCCATGCAAATGGATGAACCGCTCTTCCATATCCACCTCAATGTGGACTATCCGTTCCATCTCACAGGAATCTTGTATTTCCCAAAAATCAAGAGCAATTTGGATGTTCACCGCAACAAAATACAGTTATACTGCAATCAAGTCTATGTGACCGATGAGGTGGAAAATATCGTGCCTGAGTACCTGACATTGCTTCATGGTGTCATAGATAGCCCTGACATTCCGCTCAACGTCAGCCGTTCCTATCTGCAGTCCGACAATAACGTGAAGAAAATCAGCGGTTATATCACCAAAAAGGTGGCAGATAAACTCGCTGAACTTTATAAGGCGGACAAAGAAGGTTTCTCCAAGAAATGGGACGACATCAAGATGTTTATCCAATTCGGCATGCTGACCGATGAGAAGTTCTATGAAAAAGCATGCGGCTTTGCTCTTGTCAAAAACCTTGACGGGAAATATTTTACCCTTGATGAATACAAAGAGCAGGTCAAATCGGCACAAACCGACAAAGATGGAAACCTTGTGCTTCTTTACACCAACGACCCTAACGCACACTACACCTATATAGAACGCGCGAAAGCGAAAAATTATGATGTCCTGCTCATGGATGGTGAACTTGATGTACATTGCATGTCACAAGCTGAACAAAAAAGTATGGAGAAGGCAGAGGATGGAGCCAAAGGCATACGTTTCGTCCGCATTGACAGCGACACCATAGAAAACCTCATACGCAAAGAGGACGCCACAAAAGACAACTACTCTGACGAGCAGAAAGAAGGTCTCCGCAAAGCATTTGAAAACTTGCTACCTACCAATGAGGACAAGTTACGCTACTTTGTGACCTGCGAAGCGGCGGCCGCCGACGCCCTGCCTGTTTTCCTTACGCAGAATGAATTCATGCGCCGTATGAAAGAGATGAGCGCTCACCAGCAAGGCATGTCGTTCTACGGTCAAATGCCGGATCAATACAACCTCGTTGTCAACACAAATCATCCTCTTATTCAGGAACTTGTAAGCAAAGAGACCAGCGAGGAGGTACAAGAGGAAGTGGAGAAGAAAGCCGATAAAGAAGGCGATGCTCCGACAAAAGAGACTGTTATCAAGACCGTCTATACACTCTCCGGCGAAGACGAGCGTCTCAAACAGCTCATTGATATTGCCCTTCTTGCTTCCGGACAGCTCAAAGGCGAAGCGCTTGCCAAGTTCGTTAACCGAAGCGTTGAATTACTATAAAACAACCTCAAATAGCAAAAAATGGCATACGTAAAAGCGCATGCCATTTTTTGTTGTTCCTTTCAGTGGATTTGGAGTGGGATATAAATATGCGCCACATCAACTACATCTCTATCGGCTTGCATTTGATAGCCAGATAAGCTTTCTCTTCCTCATTAAGCAGCGGAGCTGTCTCCTTATAAACGCGCGCGTGGTAGGCATTGATCCATGCTATCTCGGCAGGCGTCATGAGTGACTTTTCTATAAGTGACGTGTCATAGAAACAGAGCGTAAGCGTTTCGAACGTCAGCCACTCATCTTCTGTAGTTGTGGCTTCTGTCTGCGGAGCCGGAATAACAGTAATGAGGTTCTCCGTACGGATTCCCCATTGCCCTGTCCTATAGATGCCGGGTTCGTCAGAGATAATATGCCCTACTTCCAGTTTCGTCGGGTTATTGTCCGTCCTCACGTTTTGTGGTCCCTCATGGCATCCTAAGAAGTGCCCTACTCCATGCCCGGTTCCGTGTCCGAAAGTAATGCCGGCCTCCCACATATACTGCTTTGCGAGAGCATCGAGTTGATTTCCTCTCGTGCCCTTCGGGAAGCGGATAGTTTGTAAGGCAATATGCCCTTTTAGGACATAGGTATAATCCAGTTTCGCCTGCTGCGGAATATTTCCACCAAGCCACACCGTACGGGTGATGTCTGTCGTACCGTCAAGATATTGCCCTCCTGAATCGAGAAGCAGCATACCTTCTGGTTTAACTACGGCACAGTGGTCTTTGTCGGCGGCATAGTGGACGATTGCCCCATTCCCCTGATAGCCGGCAATCGTGCCGAAGGACTCTTCAATGAAGTTTTCTCCTTTGAGGCGGAACTCATGTAGTTTTTCCATAAGCGACCATTCGGTCTGCGTGGCTCCGTTTGCAAACGCTTTCTCTTCCAGCCATTTGAAGAAACGTGTCAGAGCCGCTGCGTCATGACGCATGGCTTTCCGCTCACCGTCCAACTCCACCATGTTCTTTTGGGCTTTGTCAATGAGGATCGGCGACTTGGTATTGATTTTCTTGCAGTTTTCTGGAATTGCTTCAAACAATGCTTCATTCACGCGCGCTCCGTCGTAAAGAACGGTCCCATCCAATCCGCGGATGTAGTCATAAACCGCTTCATAGGGCAATATGTCAATATTATTGAAGTCCAGATAATTCTGTGCAGGCGAGTCAATTTTCGCAGCATCCACAAAAAGCGTGCATTTCTCGGCTTCGAGCACGACATAACTGATTACTACCGGGTTATATTCAACATCATTTCCTCGAATATTGAGCAGCCATGCTATTTCGTCAAGGGCATTGGTAACCAAAGCCCATTTACGATTGTTCGATTTGCAATTTACGATTTCTCGCATGCGTTGTAATTTGCTATCCACACTTTCTCCTGCGAAATCCGCGCTGTACGGATAGAGTTTGTCTTGCGGGATAAGTGGTCGTCCTTCCGTCCAAAGATCTTTAATGAGGTCTATAGATTTCAGGTCCACTTTCTCTTTCCATTCTTGATAATCGTTTACGGAAAACATTTCCGGGTTAACGCCTATCCATTTAGTATCCGGACATGCAGTATTTTCCACTTCGTTGCACAACCATTCGATGACACTCGGGCAATCGACATCGGACTCTCTCATCAGTTCTATCGTGCTGTCTTTCAACTCAATGCCTGCTTGGAGATAATATCGGCTATCGGTCCATAGTAAAGCCCGATCAAGTGTCACGACTACAGTCCCTGCTTCGCCGCTGAAGCCGGACAGCCACTGCATCTCACACCAATGCGATGCCATATACTCACTTGCGTGCGGGTCATTTCCCGGCACTACATATGCCGCTAATCCGTTCTCACGCATTTTCTGCCGCAGCGCGGCTATTTTCTCATTTACTGTCATATTCCTATATTTATTTGCCTTACTACAATTCTACTGTTTCTCCTTTTTGCGGGATTTCAATATTACGGAAACCGGCGTCGTGCAGATGACCTTTGTACGCCTCGGCAGCCGACTCATCGCCATGCACGATAAACGTTCTTTTGACTCCCTCCACCTGCAAACTTCTGGTGAAATAATCAATCATCTCTTTATAATCGCCATGCCCGCTGAATCCTTCTATTTTGGTTATCTGTGCTTTGATGCGTCTATCCAGGCCAAAGATAGAAATCCACTGCAAACCAGGCTGTTGAATACGCGCTCCGAGAGTGGTGGGTTCACAATAACCGACGATGAGAATCGTACAACGCGGGTCGGAAATATGGTTGGCCACATGATGCTTGATTCGTCCCGCCTCCAACATGCCTGAAGCCGAAATGATGATGCATGGTTCATCTTTGTGATTCAGCGCTTTCGACTCGCGGATGTCGGTAATATAACGCAGTGTATTGAATCCGAATGGGTCAGGGTCGAACTGCATGGTGTCACGCACCTCTTCACTCAGATCGTCAGGGTACATGCGGAATATCTGTGTAGCGTTGGTGGACATAGGCGAGTCCACATACACAGGTATATGCGGCAGTCGGCCGTCATTGTATAGTTGGTTGAGGACATATACGATTTCCTGGGTTCTTCCTACCGAAAAAGAAGGAATCAACAACTGTCCTTTGCGATAGACGCATGTATCCTCCACAACGCCCAACAACTGCTCTTCAGTCACAACCTGCTCGTCATGGAGCCGGTCACCATAGGTAGATTCACAGATGAGGTAATCGCATTGTGGGAAGAGTTGCGGAGAAGGCAGAATATGGCAGTGAAGCCGTCCGACATCTCCGGTATAGGTCAAGCGTTTCCAGCGTTTTGTGGTGGTAGAAGCAGTTGGATAAGGTTGGATGTCATTTTCATAGATTTCAAGCGAACAAATAGCCCCACCAAGCATATGTCCGGAGTTGGTGAAGGTCAGCAATACATCGTCGAAGATGCGGAAACGGCGGTCATAACTGTAAGTTACGAAATGCTTCATCGCCCGGTTGACATCGTTCTGGTTGTATAGTGGCTCTATCTTGTATTTCTTGCCCTTCTCCTTGTGAGGGTTTTGCTTGTCAATTTTCTTGTTATAAGTGCGTACGTCCTGCTCCTGAATAAAAGCCGTGTCTGTAAGCATGAGCGAACAGAGGTCACGCGTGGCAGGTGTACAATAAATATCGCCTTTAAACCCCATCTTGACGATATATGGAATGAGACCTGAATGGTCAATATGAGCATGCGAGAGAACCACACAGTCCAACTTGGCAGGATCAAACCCCAAGTCTCTGTTGGCAGCATCCGTTTCCATGCCTTTGCCTTGGTACATACCGCAGTCTAATAAAATAGTGTGCCCTGAATCTGTTGTAATCAGGTGCTTGCTACCCGTTACCTCGCGCGTTGCGCCTAAGAATTGTATTTTCATGGTTTTGTAGGATTTACGTCAGGTCGTAGCCATAATGTTTGAGACGTCCTATGTTGGAACGCCAATCTTTATCGACTTTAACAAACAAATGCAGGAACACCGGTTTCTGCAAAAAATCTTCTATATCTTTGCGAGCCTGCATCCCCACGCGCTTTAAAGCGCTGCCCGCCTTGCCAATGATGATTCCTTTCTGGCTTTCGCGCTCGCAATAAATGACTGCTGAAATCTCCACAAGCGGTTTCACGCCATCGGATTCTTTAAATGACTCCACCTCCACTTCCACGGAATAAGGTATTTCTTTGTCATAGTTAAGCAGGATTTTCTCGCGTATGATTTCATTGACAAAGAAGCGCTCGGACTTGTCTGTCAGTTGGTCCTTTGGGAAGAAAGGTGGCCCGACAGGCAAAGCGTCTTTGATGGCATCGAAGAGTTGCGCCACGCCGAAACGCTCCTGCGCAGAGATAGGGAAAATCTCCGCTTTGGGAAGTTGGCTATGCCAGAAATCCACAAGATTTTCAAGGGTTTCCTGTGTTGTAAGGTCTATTTTGTTGATGACAAGAAAGACTTTCGTTGTTGTCTGATGGCTGTTGGCTATCTTCTTTACTTTCGTCAGGAAATCGGCGTTACGATCCGCACTATCGGTGACATCCGTGACATACAGAAGCACATCTGCATCCACCAGTGCCGAGCGAGAGAACTCTAACATCTTCTCCTGCAAGCGATAGTTCGGCGAGAGGACTCCCGGTGTGTCAGAATAGACCATCTGGAAGTCCTCTCCGTTCACTATGCCAAGAATGCGATGGCGGGTGGTTTGCGCCTTCGATGTGATAATCGAAAGGCGCTCACCTACCAACGCGTTCATCAACGTGGACTTGCCAACGTTGGGATTCCCGACTATATTTACGAATCCGCTTTTATGCATATTCATTAATAAACGCCAGCCGGCATAACTGCATCCATTACTTCCTGCACATCGTTGAACAATTTTGCAGTGCTGAGTGTAGTAACCTTGCAACCAATTTTCTTTTCAATAGCTTTCAAGTCAATCTTTTTCTTGTCGCCCATAAGAATAATGGTAACAGGTTTTCCTTTTATATTCTGCTCGTAGAACTTAGCTATGTCGTCAATGGTCAGCGCATCAATGGCGTCCGCATTGACTTTTGCAGGATCCTCTTTGTATCCCAGACGCTGCCAGTACTCAAATGCAGAAGCTTTGCTTCGCATGGAAGGTTTGTTGGTTTGACCCGACTGGCGAAGCATAGCCCGCAGGGCTTCTATATTCTTGCCGTCAACCGGCATATTGGTCAGAATATCCATGTAAGTGCTGATAGCATCCACCACTTTGTCACTCTGGGTTCCTACATAGCCGTAGAAATAGCAATCCTTTCCGGGAAGCACAGGTTTGGCATCCACGCCGTAAGCCGTATAAGCCATAGAGCGTTTCTCACGTATTTCGTACATTATGAGTCCTGTGAAACCGCCGGACATATATTGGTTGAATGCCGCAGACTGCACATCTGAAGCGATGTCATATGGACGACCGTTGATATAGAAATAGAGGTCAGCCTGTTGTACCGTACTGTTCGGCAGGAAAAGAATGGTCGGTTTGTCGTATGTCACACGGTCCTGAACGTACGGCGAATTAGAGGGTTTCATTCCTTCGGTCAGCGGCAGTTCTGCAATGAGTTTGTCCTTCGGAAGGGTTCCGCAGTAGAACACATCCAACGCATATGTACGCGCCTGTGCCACTAATGATTGTACCTTCGGCAAACCTAATTGCCATATATCCTTGAACGGCACTTCGTCGAGGTAGGACGATTTCTTGCCATAAAGTGCGTATTCCAACAATGCTGATTTCTGCACAGGCGGACGTTTCTGGCGGCTGAGACGATTGAAGAACTCAGAACCTTTCAAAGCGTCAAGCTGTTTCTGCTCAAGATACGGCATCAAAAGCTGGCGGTTAACAAGATTCATGATTTTGCTCATGTTACCATCTTCACCGGAGATAGAGATGTAGAAATACGAATCGTTGCAACCATAGGAAACGGAAGCTCCGAGTTCAGCCATCTGCTGTTTGAAATCCTTACCCTCAATATTCGGGCTACTCATAATACCTGCATCGCTCATGAGCGCAGAAGCATAAGGCAGAAGCGGCATCTCGTGCTCACCTACTCCGTAACGGAGAGTAAGAGTGAAGATGTCATTCTTGGTATTCGGAGTATAACGCAAGGTTACGTTCTCCGCGATAGACGACACTTCTACGTCATTGAAATCGTTGAAGGTCTTCTTGTACTCCCCCTTCGGCATTTGTTTGAAGGCCTTTGCGTACTCTGTTTCTTCGCTGGACGGCTCAACCGGCTTGATATTCGGTTTCGGCAGGGTCTTTGGTTTCGGAGTCTTGGTATCCTCATCGAAAGAAATGGTCATGTACGGAGCATCAAAATATTTCTTCGCTACGCGCACAATTTCCTCTTTGGTAAGATTCTGGATACGTTCGTTCTCGGTAAAGATGTCATCAATCGGCTTGTTATAGACGAATGAAAACAACAAACTCTGGATCTTCGCTTCGGGTGTTTCCTCAGCGACTTTGTAGTTCTGCGCATAGATACGTTTTACGTTCGCGATGAGCGCATCATCAATATCGCCAGATTTGATTTTGTCCACTTCGCGCATAACGATCGCTTTTGTCTGTTTATCCGATTCGAATCGCTGTTGGTTGGCATCATAGTATGGAATGGCAGAGATCAGGACACGTCCAGTATTACGACGTGAGTCGCTGTAAGCATATGACATGGAAACGTCGCCTTTGGTGTTCACCTTATCCAACAGACCTATTTGTCCGTTATAGAGCAGAGCGCATACGAAATCGAGTGCTTCCTCATCGGGGTCACCCTCTTTTACGCCCTGATAAATCCAGGAAACCTGTGCGTTATAGCCAAGGTTATAGTGCTTGGAGGGATTTCCTGCGAAGGACAGTTCCGGATAGCTCGGACGAGCCGGCAATTCTTTGGGTTGCAGACGTGAGAAGGTCTCCTGAATCATCGGTTTTGCTTTCTCACTATCAAAATCACCGACGATGATAAGTGCCATATTATTAGGCACATACCATGTATTATAGAACTCAATCAGTTTGGAGAGACGCGGATTCTTCAGGTGTTCCGGAAGACCGATGACGTCACGCTCGTACGGGCTGCCTTTATAGATATCCTCTTGCAGTTGCTTCTGCACTTGCGATGAAGGATCGTTGGCATACATGTTGTACTCCTCAAACACGTTCTCCAACTCAGCTTGGAACGTACGGAATACAGGATTGATCAAACGCTCGGAGAAGATATTCAACCAGCGATACATCTCTGCCTCGGGGAAAGAGTTGTAGTAGGCTGTCAGGTCATATGACGTGAATGCATTCACACTTTCTGCTCCAATGCGGTCCAGTTGTACGAAGAAATCTTCCAATGAAGATATTTTCGCCTGACGCATCGAACACTCGTTGATTTGCGTAGCGAGTTGCTCGCGTACTTTGGGATCGGTAGCTTCGCTGTACTGGTCATAAAGCGCTATGATCGAATCATAGATGGGTTTCTCTTTCTCCCAATCCAATGCGCCGATCTTCTGCGTACCTTTGAAGAGCATGTGCTCCAGATAGTGCGCCAAACCGGTATATTCAGCCGGTTCATCGACAGCTCCTGCACGAACGGCGATATAACCCGTTACATCGGGAGCATCGTGGTCTTCCCACAAAAGCACAGTGAGTCCGTTGTCTAACTTGTACTCCGACAGTCCCTCACGGGTTAATGCCGGCAGTAGTGCGGTGCCGCATATGAGCAGCAGAGCGCTAAGTAAAAATTTTCTCATTGTTGTTAATTATTTTGGTTTTGTTTATTAAAATCAATGCAAAGATAGTGCCATTTTTTCATTTACTATAGGAAAAAACAGACTTTTACATTCCTTATCAGTAGTGCAATGTAATACTCACATCCCGTATATAACCTAGGTATCACCTAGGTATCACCTATGTATCACCTAGGGTTCTCTCGATTGTGGTCCGTTCTTCTCCCTATTCAGTAAGGTAACGACCTCTACCCTCTCTCAACAGGAGCGTTTACCATTCAAGGAGCACTTTGCCGCATTGCCCGGAAACCATGACGTCGAAGCCTTTTTGGAAGTCTTCGAATTTGAAGCGGTGGGTAATCACCGGACTCAAATCGAGTCCCCCGAGGAGCATCTGCTCCATCTGATACCATGTCTCCCACATGCGACGACCTGTGATTCCTTTGATTGTCAAGGCGTTGAAGATGACATCGGACCAGTTGACTTGCGTGTTGGACGGCAAGATACCGAGCTGTGCGATATTGGCACCTTTGTACATATGCTCAATCATCTCATTGAAGGCAGAAGGCGCACCACTCATTTCCAGTCCGACATCGAATCCTCTAATACCGAGTTGGAACATTGCATCTGCGATTGTTTCTCCCTTGGATCCATCAACGGTGGTTGTAGCACCCATTTTTTTTGCTATCTCCAATCGGAGCGGGTTGATATCGGTAACTACGATGTTTTTCGCTCCTGCGTATCGGCAAATACCTGCCGCCATAGTACCAATGAGTCCGGCTCCTGTAATCAGGACATCTTCACCGAGAAGCGGAAAAGCGAGAGCTGTATGGGTAGCGTTTCCGAACGGATCCATGATGGCAGCGAAGTCATTTGGTATCTCCGGACGCAGTTTGACCACATTACTTTCGGGAATCGTCACATACTCCGCGAAACACCCGTCTTTACCCATGATACCGACAGAGATGGTGTTCTCGCATACATGTCCCATTCCTCGACGACAGTTACGGCAATGTCCGCAGACGATGTGTCCTTCGGCCGTAACGCGTTCGCCGATCGTAAAATTGCGGACACCGGGTCCAACATCTTCCACCACTCCGACGAACTCATGCCCCATCGTATAAGGCGGTTTGCAATGTGCTTGTGACCATGCGTCCCATTTGTACATGTGCAGATCGGTTCCGCAGATAGCAGCTTTGATAACCTTTATCAATACGTCATTT
>Ga0247610_10004278_pt1 | contig 15314 bp, 10 predicted proteins | sample 174DNAGHGhighgp2_FD_193483 | JGI IMG/M metagenome (GOLD analysis project Ga0247610, IMG submission 193483) | Sheep rumen microbial communities from Palmerston North, Manawatu-Wanganui, New Zealand - 1742 DNA GHGhigh gp2 | ecosystem: Host-associated > Mammals > Digestive system > Stomach > Rumen... | reverse complement strand
TGTGGCTCATAATAATGTCAAGTTTATGTTTACAGGCCGCAAAGGTAAACATTTTATTTTAATTGTGCAAATATTTAACAATATTTATGATTGTAAAGTGCGAAAAATTATGGGCTTGCTAGGTCAAAAATCTAGCAAGCCCATGGATGTCGGACTAAAGACGTTTACGGCTCTAGACGGAATTCACGTCTAAATCTCGGATAATGTGGGATAAATCTCGGATAAATTGACTTATGGGTTACACAAATGCCATAATCTGTCTGGCCCAACTTCAATAATATGTTGTTTTCGCATTTTGGCCAGTAAGTTTTTAATCTTCACGTCCTTTTGCTCTTCAGTATAATCTATCGGCAATTTGCTCCACAACAATTCATTGATTTGCTGTCGGCTCAACACCGTATGGTCTTTGAGTGCCTTGATAATCCACTCAAGGCATTCTGCATCGTCGAAACCCTTCCTCAGCGTGTATTCCACTTCTTTGTTGGTGGCTTGTGCTATTTGTTTGGAGACATAGAGATGGGGCTTCCGTCCCTCAATCAGTTTTCTTCTTCGCAGCATCTTGATGGCAGCATCGCTGATGGGCTTTCCCTCTCCGCCTTATATTCTTTTATCCCATTCGAAAACTGTAGGATGCTTTATTTGTATAAAAATGAAACCATACCCCACAACTAGCGTATCAGTATAGATAACAGAAGCTGTTGATGCAGGAGTTACTCCAAAAACCTCCATGGACTCTTCTGCTCTATCTTTCTTTTCTGTCTTATTTTCTTTTTCTCTCCATCCAAACAAAGCAAGTTTTTGCTGGCATGTCAGGATATGTACATTTAGCAAATCGACATCTAACAGCAATTCCAATGCACTTTTCATCTGTTCAAACGCTTTGAATCTTTTCCCCAAAGAATAAGAATCAGAAGGGTTAGGCTCCACATGCACTTCTGCAGAACAAGTCAAGTCACAAAATGCTATAGCTCTTCCACTCTCGTTCTCATCATACAGCATATAGTCACAATGTTGCTTTATCTTTAAAGCAGTACCACTAAATTGCCTTATATATGCTTCAAAATCGACGATATGAAGTTGTATCCCTGTTTTTATATACATTACTTGCTCATCACAACTAGCTCTATCAGTAAATTGTGTTTTGCAACTGATACATGCAGAGGAGTCTGACAATGAGAATTGGCCTGTATATAGTTGTTCTGGCAGGTAGATTTGCTTACTGATACCATAATGTTGAGGCAGTCTCTCTGTTAATAGTTGTCTCATTTTACAACCCTTTCTTCAACGACACATATTCCGAATAAATAGCTTGCATTTGCTCAGTCAAGTCAAATGTGTCTATCAGCCATTCGCCTTTCTCGTTGCGTGATTTCAAATTTTGAATGCCACCATTGCCTACTGCAAATACATTTATGTCATCTGCGGAGATTCTTCCACGATTCTCTTTGTTCTGATTGATGAGAATATTAAAATAGTTGACAATATACGGACTGTGGGTTGTCAGCGTGAATTCATGTTTGCGCTCCTGTTGGCACAACTGCGTTAGTCTTTCTATCAACTCCAACTGAGTATCTGGAAATAAGTTCTGTTCGGGTTCCTCAATGATAAACGTGGTTTTTACAGGTGTCAACAGCCTATTAAGTGCTTCCTGGAAATTGAGCAATAACCTTCGGCTCTCTTCATCACCTGCCTGTAATTTCACGGATAAATCAAATAGAAGTCCATCACTCTCACTCTGGGTGTGATTTGGTTTATAAGGTTTCAAAATATATCGCTCTGCCAGAGCCGGAACCAACTTAATGGCCTTTGCATTCCGGTCAAACGATTTTTTCTGAGAGGCTACGGTAAAGTATTGCCCGCTGTAATATTGAATCATCACTAATAATGGAACGATAGATTGCAAACCACTCGATGCACTTGAGAGGGGTATGCCGTATGTCTGTCCATTTATGTGCTCAATGCGGTCTTTATATTGTTTTTGTTCTTTGTCATAGAAATATTTCACGCCAAGCCCAATGATGTCTGTCTTATTCTCATCATTATAAAACTCACGGGCGTTAAACCAGTCGAACAAGAAACTGCGCAGATTCGTTGCACCAAACTCAAACCCCTGCAATTCTGGTAAAGTTACCATATTTCGTTCCGCAGGAATATAGCAAATTTTTTGTCTATAGTAATCTTTGTCTTGCTTCAATTCAATGTCTACGTGCCCTGACACATAGTCAATTTTTATATAGTCAGACTCAAAATGGATTTCTGAAGAGTCTGTAAAGTAACCATCCATCTTATGAAAGTTCTCCATCAGATTCCTAAACGCATTCCCATCTTCAACAGTATTAACATCCAAAGTCGTTGCAACTTCTTTTTCTATCCAGTTGCAAGTACTTGTCACCTTCGCAATCGTACTTTTACCACTACTTTGATGACCGATGAAAACATTGAATCTTTTCAATTCAATGTCTGCAAGTTTAATGGGGCCAATATTTTTAATGGTTATATGTCTCATACGCTATTTGTTTTAATTTGACAAAATTACAATTTTTTTTTTATTTGCAGCATATCCGAACAGAAATTAACAATTTGTCAATCCAGAAACTCTAAAGTTAAAACAAAGATTCCTTTCCTTCAGAGTTCCAAGAGAGATTAGTTTTGTGTTTCCTCCTACCAAAAAGACATCAACATTTATTGTTTTTAACTCAGCTGTATAGTCTTCAACTACCGCACAATTAATTTGAACTCCACTTTCCTTTTCATCTTTGATATAATTAAAAAGAAATGTGAGATCTATTTCCTCTTCTTCAAGATTGACGGAGATAGGTTCAGAATCGACATCTATTACAGTTATCGATTCCAATAATTCATGGTTTCCGACTTTAACCATAGTATAAACATTTTTTTATTTATTTGTCCCAATATTTCATTGATTTATATTCGATAAATACTCAACAAAGTTCTGTCGTTGACGACTCCATATTCCCCCCTTATGAGTTAATCCATAATAGCCTGTTAGTTCTTCTTCCAGAGCATCAAGAACGACAGAATCACAAAGTTTGTCAGCTTTATTCGTATCACATAGCCATCCTATTTCATTGAAATTAACGTTTGGAAGCAAGTAATAATGTATACAATTGTCAGTTGCCCATACAGCACCCATCTCATTTAGACAGATTTCACTCTCCTTGTAATTCTTAGATATCATCAAGAAAGAGAAATCAGCTTTTTGTACATTATCTCTGATATGTCGACGAATATCCTCTCCATTTCTAATTCCCATCTCCTCGATTGACGTACAGAAAATATCTTCATGGCTCAATCCTATACCCAACTGCAATATATTATCCGTGAATTTCTCCATAATATCCTTATCTTTAGAAGAATGACTAATAAAGATTCGCTTGGCATTCTTTTTTTCCTCTAATGATAAGATACAATCCACGATTGTTTTCATTGCTGTATAGTGAACTATTGTTTCTCCTCTACTATAATCATTGTTATGTTGTCTTAATTCAAAACTAATGACCGGGTATTTATTAGCTATAACCGATTGTAATTCTGTAATTGCTTCTCGATATTCGTCAACAGCTCCTTTTATCGTATAATCAGTATACAATAATTTCCCAAATGGTATAAGATTCTTGTCTGTTCCTATACTTTCATCGGAAATTCTTTTGCATCTTAATGCCAATTTATATATATCCTTTTTCATTTTATCCATTTTTTATATTATGCTTAAAATCGATTTTTTGTTTTTGGGAATCACACTACGTACACATCTTTTAGGATTAGACACATCACCCTTGCATCGTGGAAAAGATGTATGTTGCAATGAAATACCGACTGGTCAGCTGCCTCATTGATGTTGAATTTTCATTTTTATTAGGTTGTATTTCATATTTATGTATAAACATCGAACATGAAAAAGTCCTTCCTATTTAGCAATTACGTAGTGTCATAATAAAACTTTTTTCATCATCATTCAACAGCGAGAAGGCATCATAGGCTCCATCAATATGTTCGAGGAAATCTGTGGTTATTGTATAAGCCAATTTGCATGCACATGTCAAAATCGTTCTTAAATAATGTTTATCTGTATCGTTATTAAACATTTGACCAAACTGAAGTACACCCAGATATGAAGGATGGCCATAAATTGACAAGAAACGATATGCTGGAGCATCAGTTCTAAGTAAGACCTCAGCCCCTTTCTCATACCTATAGCTCTCAAATGCTATGATTCTATTATTATTTCGGTCTTTCTTAAATCGATAGCCTTTAATATCTACATTTTTACTTGACAAGACATTGGTCAGTTGTCGTCTTATCTCATCGGACATGTTCAGATTTGCGGCAATCTTTTCAATTTTGTTTTTCAAATCCTCTATTTGTTTCTTTTCCTCCTCTTCCTTTTTCTTAAAGGACAAAGGAACAATAGGAAGATTCTGTCGATTATTTAGTCCTCTTATCTCCCATAAATACAATACAATGTCTCGTTCTTCTTCGCTTTCTTGTTCTGCATATATATTGTGGAACACAAATGCCATTTCATATAAACTTCTTAAAACAGCAATCATCGAAGGAATATCCATAATCTTTATTGATTCTTTCCCTGGTAGTATGTTTACACCATCACACATTGTAAGTATTGTGCGGATTTTACAAACTACCATTTGGAGAACACACTGCGCAATAGCTTCTGATTCAGAAAAGACACTTTTCTCTATATTGTGACGCCAATTATAGTATAGATGGAATACCCCATCACATACAGTTTCGAGGGAACTCATCAATAAGTTGATCTGTCCATTAATCCCAATACTATCGAGAATCTTAAGAGCATCCATTTTTTAACAACGTTAGGTCATTTGTATAAATGAAAGAATCTATATCAGTATTTCATCTCTTTTACCCATACCTCAGGCATTCTTGCCTTGAATTCAGAATCAATATAATGACACTGCTCCTTCACTATGCCGCGACGATGAAGGGCAGGTTGTAAGCAATAGAGATTATATACATCCTTGTCAACATCCTCTTCTCTCTCCCAATGTGGAAACAACAGTTTCAAATACGCTGTAGCTATGCGCTTGATGGCTTTAGAATCTCTTACATCTGCCTTCTCTTCAAATTTGGTGATTTTATCGAATAGTAGACTGTATGTGTTTTGGATTCTCATAGAATGTAGTATTTCTGAGAAGTATTCAACATTGATAGTCCATCCTTTGAATATCATGCTGTCGTTGACTCTCGGTAAAAGCCAACCCTCAATGAAACAATGGAATCGATCGAGTAATGCAGACTCTCGGAAATTTTGGGGAAGCGAATCAAAATACCTTGGTGATATGGGTACATTGGATGCTGTCAATGGAATATTGCCCATAAGCATCAGACCACATTCAGATGTAAACTCATTATTGTCGATGGTTGTCTTTCCACTCTCCAAATATGATTTCAATGCAGCCTGTATTTCCGCAGGCTCTTGGAATACAATGGTTTGTATTTCATCGAACACCGTAAAGTCGTGGTTCTTGATGATGCCATTCTGCTGTTTGGTCTTGTCATAGAATAATTTTGCACGTGTTACCTTACCGCCGCTTACCAGCCATCCATACTTCGACAAGTTCCCAAATACATACGATTTTCCTGTTCCCTTTGGTGCAAGTTCCACAACATTCAGTCTCGGTTCAATGAAAATCAAGAGTCGTGTAAGGAACTCCAACTTCTGTGTTATCGACACAAATCCATCAGGGTCATATTCCATTGCCGACAGCAGAGTGTCAATCCATTCTTCTGTAGTAAAGTTCTTTCTTGCTTCACGCAGGAATTTGATGTCAACAGTTTTATATGGTTTGAATGGATTGTATTCCACCATCTGCACATGATTCTTTTTGCCGTTGTCATCGGGCAAGAGGCAAAGTTTTACGATACCCCATTTCTCGCCGTCAACCAATTCCCCTGCATGTTTCTTATAGACATATTCAGGAATCAAGCCCTCGCGGAGTTTGATGCCATAGTCGGGAATGGCGAACTGTTTTTCACCTTTCACCAAGTCGATGTAGATGATGAAGCGAGTGAGAAGAACGACTTCCTCGCCCGATAATATCTTCTCTTTCACCATCTCACCCTTTGCGGGTATCACCTTGTCAAGAAATGCACTTAGCCCCATTGCATCTACATATCCTGTCTCTATATTCAGAAAACGTTTTAGCAAATAGTCCTTCACAAATGAAGGCAAATTCCTTCCTGCGAAAAGGCTGTTAATGGCCTTGGGGTCTTTATAAATTGACATATCTTTGAAATATGTCCGTATCTTCTGTTGCAACTCTTCTTTCATTGTTCCAATAATTAAAAATCAAACAAGTCGTTCATTGTTGTTCCTGTATTCACAACAATCCTAAAAGGACGTATGATACTGCCTACACAGATACTGAATGTATCATCTTCAGCATTCAGAGATAATGTATCTGAGATGTATTCATCCGCACCGACATTGGTGAGAGCATATTGTTTGCAGCCATATAATAAATAAGGTATGTCGTTACTGTTCAAACCTGATATATGGAACTTCACTACAGGGTTGGCACTTGACACCTCGTCCGTCAATGGATATGCCTTCCAACTAATATCATTAGGGTTACTTGATACTATAAAAATTGGAACCAAAGCCTCCTCTGGCGTGCAACCTCCATGAATGCCTTGTCCCCGAGGGACTTTACCACATAGTGATTTGTGGTTCAATGAACAAAGTGTAATTCCGTCATCAAGAACGATATAATTATTGTCTATTTTCACTCCACCATTTTTCTTTATAGCAAATCGTCCATGGTGGTTGCCCTCCAATTCGCTTAAGTTTAATCCACTACAGAGTTGAGAAAGATAAGTCAAACCATGGTCACTTACAATAGCGACTTTTTTCCCTGCATATGAACTGATTATCTTACTAATGGCGGATTTGACCACCTCAATCTCTTCAACCAACGTCCTTGGATAAACATTCGTAGAACGATGAGCCAGACTATCTAGGTCGCCAACTTTCATACTTTGTATGTCTACATTTGACAGTTTCTGTAGTTCCTCCTTGTTTACTGCCGTTGTCGTAGGTAATAGGGCACGGCCAATCATCACGTCATTTAGGTAAATGTTCTCTTGTTCATGCTCTCTTATCAATTCTGATATAAATGGTATCCACTCTATTCCCAAACCATCTATCCAATAGAACACTTCTATGTCAGAACGACCACTTAGTAGCGTTCTTGTAGTCTTGAACGATTGATACCACGTATCAAAAGCCACGCTGTCTGCATTCTTCTCGCATATTAGGTTTTTTATCTCATTGGTGTACTCGTTTGAAACCTTGGCTTGCTTATATGCTTGGAAATAATCATCCAACCAAATCTTATCTCCGGAAATGCTAGTTAACCCGGATTGCATATATTGAGCCAATTCGGGAAAGAATGGTTTGACATCTTTACTGGTTAAATGTTTCTTTCCGAGCCATACTAAGGCTATCTCCTTCTCTCTTGTCGTAAGTCTTGTGAAATATAGTAATGCCTGTTTGTAGCCTATTTTCTGAGGAATTGCTTCAAGTCTTCTTCCAAGCAGACTGACGACTTCCTCATTTAGGATGACTTTGTTCTCAGCTGCAGCATTCAACATCTGTCGTCGCTCAACGGTCTCTGAGGATATTGGGGTCATGTCAAGTGCCAATTCAGTGAAAAGAGAACGGTTGCTGTAGTCAACCATTTTTCTAAGGCAACGGCACAACAGGCTATCCACATTGTGTGTTGAAGTATAGAACAAAGACAACAACCACCTGTCGAACGAACTGCTATGTGCAAACCAAACCTTTAGGAATGCCATACTGTCTTCTATCGCTGTCACTCCGAAATAATACTGGACAAACTCGCTGAACACAAAAGGACTGCTCAAATCAATTTGTTGAGCCAACAGCTGCCATTTACTCTCTTCCGACTCCTTGTAGATGATGTTATCGAAGTTCAATCCCAATCCTTTTGTTAAGAACTCATATACATTTTGTGGTACAAGGTAGGTAAAAGCATTGTCAGGATTAGCATGAACAGAATCGGAATAGATAGTTCTCGATGTCGTTATGATGGTTCGTTTATTTTGGGCAGCATCGTCCTTCCAGATATTCAGCCATTCTAATAGGGTATGCACAACATTGTATTCATTGGTCAATCCTTTCACACCAAAGCACTCTGTATCATTCATGATGACAACCCTATAGCCATTACTTTCGATGTCTTTCAAATGCCATATTGTTATTTGGCTCTCGTTTCTGAAAGTCTGCATCTTTTCCTCCAATCCCACAATGGGAATATAGACACGCTGATGCACATCTTGGGCATCATTGCTACCCTGGATTCCCTTCAGCGATTTTATCAAGGCATCAAATGTCTTGTCCTTTGTGTTGTCGTAAAAACGGGCCAGTTCTGAAAAAGGTGCAACCAACCCGTCTGAGCAACCTATCCTCTTTACGTAGTCTTCGATGGCCTCACCAAGTTCTTGATAAGTCATCATCAAGTCTGGATAGCGTGTGTCCATCCATTTGTCAACGCTTTCCACATGAACTTGCCTTTCCGTCTGTAACCATTCTATGAGTTTGAAGCAGTCATCAAAACTGTCAGTTAGAATGAAGCGCAGAGGAAAACGGTTTAAATTCGACGCCCCCTCTTCTGTAGAAACATTCTTGTCGGCAATGATTTCTTGCTTTAATTCTTCAAGTGTTAGAATGTCCTTATACATATTTTATGATGATGTCAAGTGTTCTTACATCGGCGTTTTCACACAAATCTGTCAGCAGTTCTTTCATAAGACCGCTCGAAGCGAATGCTAATACACGCTTCGCTTTTTGACGTTTCTCTTGAATTTGGGATTCGTCTTGACGGGGTGCATAATCTGTGTATGGGCCATCATCATGTACAGTGGTCACAGGTGTATTGCCTTGATCTTGGCGTCTGCGTTCTTCTCGCTCTCGCTCCAATTCTTCTATCCGACGTTTATGTTGCTCTTCACGCATCGTTCGGAGAGAATCTTCAACCTGTTCTTCCGACCAAAGGCTGTTCGTACCAGCCAGATGTTCCTTCAAATAGATATATGCTCCTTCTATTTCTTCTTCTTTCAATTCAATACGCTCCAAAGACAACAGATAGGTCACGAAACCATTTCTGAAACAATTTGCCTGTGGCAGAAGCATGTTTCCCAAGTCCGTTCTCCTTTGTGACAGTCCCGTTACAGCAGATGCCATAAGTTGCGGTTTTTTGACGCTTTCAGGCTCATTGACCACTTCTACGATATCACTGATTACTTTCTTTAGTTCTTCATCATTTGTAGCATACTTAAGTGACCACAAGGGGTAGCCCACAGACTGAACATATTCATGCTGCATTGTCCAACGAGCGTCCTTAAGACTGCTTATCTCAATGTTACCTTTCAATTTCTTCAAGCCGAACACACTTATCATCAGTTTGCTCAACATGCCGGCCTCGCGGCTTTCAAGTTCAAACTCCAATTTGGAGGATACTTTGTCTTTTGACCAAGCATCGAACAATTCCACCACGTCATCAACAAGGTGTCCGGCAGAGCGCGGTTTCCCGTTGAGATAGATTTTGTCGATATATGGTCGAAGTGCGAATGCGACCATTGCCATCGGTGCGATGGTCTTGAATAGGCCAAACGGAGGTTCCTTTAGCCCTTTCAGCTTCTCACCAAGATTAAAAGATTGGTTTTTATTTGTATGGGCAAAAACATTCTTCACAAAATCGGACACCAATTTCAACGGATGTGTCACATCACAGTCGGCTTTCCAGTTCAAGTTTTCATCTACACTGTCTTGTAGCAATAACTCCACATGCTTGTATTGTGCATTCAGTTTCGACAAAACCTCAGATTTGGAATTAAAGTTCAATATGGCCTGCACAGCTAGTTTGGCAGATTGTTCTTTCCAGTAAGTTGTCGATTTTTTTTCCAAGATAGAAGGCAATGATTCCGGACCATGAGAGAATATCATTGGTGAAATAACGACATTGATGGTGCTGGTAAGCCGATTGCCATTAGCAGCAGCTTGATGTCCATTAATATAGAACGTGACATTTCCGCTTCTGATTCTTCCGAACCATTCTGCTATGATTTCACCTGAGTTCTTTGTATAGGTTTGGGTTTGGTTGACCAAAGAATGACGCTGTGCACAGGTGGCATTTGCCTGATACTCTATAAACCGTTCAAAGTTTTTCTCACCCAAGGGAGTGTCTAACACAACGAAACATACTGTTTTGAATCGTTCGTCTACCGTGTTCTTGTTTGCGATGACTTTCAATTCTGCCAGTTCTTGTTCTGTCTTTCCAACTAAATAAGCGACACATAACTGATGGCCTGGAGTATGACGACGAAGACTTTCAACCTTATTCAACAGCGTGTATTCATTAGATGACAAAGAGAAGAACTCGCAGTGCAATGGACGGAACACTTGCGATGTGAAATAATTCATCATGGTGAATCCCACGCGATTAAACTTAGCCACCTGTTCCGTACTTTGGTAAGTAGAAGTCCGCAAGTCATCCTTTATTTTTAGTATCTCGTCTGGTGGCAGCGCAGTGAAAAGGATAGAGAAGTTTCCGTTTGGCTGACGCTGGATGATACTCTTGTCATTAAACCAATCAAGAATCTCAATCAATCTGTCGTAGATAGGCGTCCCCTCAAATAGAAATGCGATGTTTTCTTGCGATGGAGTTACGGTGTCATCGTTGGCTCTGTTGTTTAAAGCATTGAGCAGCAGAATACCCTTGAATACAGCCAGTGTGTCAGCACCTTCTGCCTCGACTGCAAGATGGTGACTGTTGTATCGCTCTGTTACAGCTCCATACTCTTGAGTACGCTCTTCAAAGAACGACTGGACGTAATCCCAAAGATAGTCAGCAGTTATAACCTTTCTCTCAGAATATACCTCCTCATTATTAAAGAATGCTTTTACGCCATCACTTGCCAGAAAATCAAAAACAGAACGACTGCTTGAACCCGCGACTATGGCAAAATATGTGGCTAAGTTTGCTGTGGCAGGATGAAGCGGGAAAAGGTTTGACAAGTCTCTGAATGTCTGTTGTGGGTCTGTACTTGATGACGAGAATGCTTCTATCAATTCCCTGTGTTGCTCACAGAACTCATTCTGTCTTTTGTAATATAAACTATAGTGGAGAATCTTGAACTTCTTCGACATGATGCGGTAGGCAGACACAGGTGCCATATTATAGACAAAGTAGTTGTAACGTCCCATTGTCTTATTCATAGCCTCATTGTCAAGTTTTGAGAATACAGACGGATGCGATATGAAAAGGAAATAACTGTCATTCTCTACCTTGTTAAGAGTTTCCTCTACCTCTTGCAGTAGAGTGAAAAGCCGCAAAGCCAAGTCTGATGTGCCAATCTCCGTAAATTCGTCCCAAATTAGGAGCATTCCCGAATAACCAAAGCCCTTTGTCCTCAGTTCATTCTGCACTTCCTCTAACCATTGTGGAAGAACATTGTTCTGCAAATTGATGGTGTAGCCACCAGCACTAAGTGCCTCATTGACACGGCTGAAAACCTCTGTGTCGCATTCGTTTAGTCTTTTTCTTAGCCGCTCAATGTCTGGCGCAATGCTTTTCAATAGGGCGTTCTGCGATATTAACATCTCCCAGAAGTCTGGCTGGTTATCAATGTGGCTCACATAACTTTGGAAATCAGTAGGCACCGTAATATCAATCCCTTCCTTAAGCAAAGCATTCTTTACCTCCTTTTGTATTTGTAATGATAAGTCTGCCTCTCGTGAAATATATTGCTGCCCGTAAAGGTTTACAGGAAACAAACGCTTGTTGCGCCTCAATTCCAGGATGCTGTTTTTCAGTATGGCATATTTCTCTTCACGATATTCATCATTGACAAATTCCTCCACGTTTTCCATTGGGTCGCAGAGCAAATGCTTTAATACTGAACCAGCATGACTCTTGCCCGATCCGTATGTTCCGGCAATCCAGACAGAACGATGCTTGTCTTGATCATTGTTACGGACAGCCGCAACAGTCTGTTTAAGCAATTTGTTGAACAGGTCGTTGGCGATAAACGTCTTCCAATCGTCAGGTGCTTCTTCCTTGATGTTATATGCCGGACGCATTTGACGAAGTGTCACAATTTCGTTATATTTGGTTGCCATAGTTGTTGGATAGGTTGGTTAGAATTTCAAGATGTCCAAACTTGTTATATCCTCACGGAGAGTAATGCTGTCAAGTCCCGTATTGAGTTCTGCCGTAAGAAGCCTGTTCTGGGCTGCATTCAAAGTGCGGAGGGTCTTCACGAAAGTGTTTTTTGATATTCCCAAAACTTTATTGGGTCCTGTTGCACTATCTTCTTTATAAAAGTCGGATATGCGAAGCGAACGAACTCCTTTGGTCTCAGCATACTTATAAAGCGAATATGCAAGTCCTATAGGTGTTATGAATTCATATTCAGACCTTTTCAATGTCTTTTGATTATCATCTTTGGCATTATATGATAGTAATGGACCCACAGACGCATTACGAATTGTTTGTATTAATGCCGATGCGGCATTCTTAGCAGTGCTTAATGATTGAGTATAGCCTTGTTCCACAATAAGCGAGGCCATAAGTTTTGCATCATATTCGTGATCAGTCGCTATGTTGTTGGCAAACCATTCAACAATAAATGAGTGATAAGCAAGGTTGGTAAGCACAACCTCCCAAACAAGTGCAACATCATCCATATATATGTCACAAATTGCCTTTCCTAAAGGAGATAGCTTAGAACTCGCATCAATTATCTCGGCATCTTTTAGCCATGCTTTAAAGCCTTCTTCTTGTGGCTTTGCAAGACTGTTGTTCCCCCAAAAGTCATCACCTAACTCTACAAATTCTTGAAGCCATGCTTCACGAAGTCCAAAAGTCTTATAACCCTGAACTTTTGCATTAATCTTTTTATCCATATCGTTAACCATTCTTATACTATCTGCAGCAATACAGCCTTTATCATGAGAGGTTATACATTTAAGGCAATGTTTGCATTTTTCTTTGTTAATATTTAAGCTTGGATATATTCTGAGAGCTCCCGTTGGGCAATCAACCTCGCACACTTCGCATTGAATGCAATATGTACACTTATAAATAACTCGTTTGAGGTATAATATGAATTGCTTGTCGTGTACTCCATTTAGTTTTAACGTAAAATCTTGACGACGTTCACCATATACGACATTAAAGTCATATACAAAATTCTTGTATTTCAATGAACCTTTATCTTCGCTGTCGCCAAGATGGACAGTAAATTCACATAGAGCATTAAGCCAGTGGTATAGGTCATAACTTGCCCCTTTTACTATGGCGGTAAAAATATCCTGTTTTTCTATGAATGTTACATTCTTTTTATCAACAGATTTGTTGCCAATAGCTTTTATTTTCCATTTGCGCTCTCGCAAATATCCTTCAACATCAGATATTTTGCGGCTGGCAGCCCAATCCTTGATTCTGTCCTCAAATGGTTTTAGTTCAGACAGGTATTTTTGCTTAACTATCATATCGTCCCAAGATGTGGAGAACGGACATATGATACAACCGACTCTCGCCTTACCCTCACGATAGGCTTTATTGATAGGCATATCGTATTGAAACAGATAAAGAAAAATTTCAATGGTGTTCCAATATAGAATAGGATGGGCATTATGAATCGTGGTATATTTACCTTGGCCTATTCTTTGGTAGTTTGATCTCTTGGCGCTTTCCTCAGCTCTTACACCATCAAAAGTTAACACTTTGGCTTGTTTCCCGTCTTCATTTTTAAGCATTCTATATAAAGGAGCGGTCTTCATGATGGAACAACACCATCGATGAGAATCACTTGGTGTACCAATCTTATCCCAATACTCTAAAACAGGAGCATGGTTTCTGGCCGTGCGGAATCTTAGGTCAGGAAAACGCTTATGGTAAAGTTTCTGCACATCGTCGTATAATGCAAGTGACGGAGGTAGCTCATAGCCGGTATCACTATATATAACTTCAAATTCTGTGCTTGGCATGGCTCTTGTACAAAGATCGAGTACAACTTGTGAGTCCTTGCCACCAGAGAAGGAAGCCAGGAATAGGTCTATCTTTGTGGTATGATAGATTTTGCGTCCTTGTTCTTCTGCCGCATCAAGTGGCATAATCTCAAAAGAGTCACAATCCTCTTTCACAATGGCCATTTTTTGCTTCTTCTTCGCCTCAATCCTTCTAGCCAATGCTTCGTAGTCAAGTTGGTTGGCCGCAACCTTATTTGTACTCTTTCGCGCCTTTACATATTGGTTGAATGTTTCGTAGATAAATTCAATGGCTTCACTTTCTAAAGTAAACATATTCTCTCTGTTCCGCTTCAGCATCGTAGCTATATCTACAGGCGTTAACTTTATCTTGGAATTAGCCTTTCCTTCTGCAAAGACAATGGTAGCGGCATCGTAGATGTTGGCTCCTTTCGCCTCAAACATCAGTTCGCCACGATACCAGTATTGTTTGTTGACAGCCCAGAGCAGAGGTTCCTTGCAATGTGGGTATGTCCAGCCTAATTTGTCAAGTCCTAGCAAGTCCAGTTCTTCGTAGAACACAGGACGTGGCGATACGCCAAGCGTACCTTCCACGATACGGGTATGCAACAATACCCCTCCCGTCTCCTTGTCCCACGTTATTTTATGCATTTCGGTTTATTCTTGCTATTTTCTTGATAAAAGATTTTAAGTTGCAAAAGTACAAAATAAATCATTAATTCATTCAAAAAGTATGTCATTTGATTGGTAAAATGCATATATTATCATAATTTGAACTGAAACTCAAACAAGAATTGTAATTCTCCAACAGTCGTTGGAGTTTCTTTGACTGTTTAGTCCATCCCATTGCCATATACACGCAATCTGTACCAAACTTGTTTCGGGACAAAAGGGAAAAAGAAAACAGTCCTTCTTTTCCCTTTTGTTCGACATCCTATATGTTCAGTTCCGGTAGGCTGTTGATGGCCTCCTCCTTCAACTTGTCAACGGCACGGGTGTATTTCTCAGTGTGCTTCAAACCGCTATGGCCAAGAAGGCTGGCAACGGTCTTGATATTGGCACCATTGTTGAGGATGTTCACAGCAAAGGAGTGGGTCATGGGGACGGTTCTGATGATCCATTTTTTGCTCTGTTGATAGTCCCATAACTGATGCCGGTGATTCTTGGTAGTTGGCGTGGATTATGGGGACGGTTGTTCTCAATGATCATTTGATGGAAAATCGCAAATCAATCGGCGGAT
>Ga0247610_10004277_pt1 | contig 15317 bp, 26 predicted proteins | sample 174DNAGHGhighgp2_FD_193483 | JGI IMG/M metagenome (GOLD analysis project Ga0247610, IMG submission 193483) | Sheep rumen microbial communities from Palmerston North, Manawatu-Wanganui, New Zealand - 1742 DNA GHGhigh gp2 | ecosystem: Host-associated > Mammals > Digestive system > Stomach > Rumen... | reverse complement strand
CCCGTTGCCATATCAATTTTGCCTGTCGGTAACATTCTCCTTACTTGACTACCATAATTTTTATTTATATATTCTTTCACTTTATCATGTATAGTTCCTGACTTTGCGTTATTTCTGATTTTAAATTCGCCGATTTCGTGATTATTTTCTTTATTAAATATTTTTATTATCATTTTTATTTACCTCCTTTTTCTTCCTATGATATTCTTCCTTCCTGTATTCTGCTATGCGTTTCTTATTCTTTTGAAAATATTCTTTTTGATATTGTTTTATTTTACTAGCACGTCTTTTGGCACTTTCTCTAGCAAGTTGCCTATGTCTTTCTGGGTGTGCTTTGTTATATTCATTAGACCTTTTATTTGATGTTATGTGCTTAATTGTTTCTTCTGCCTCAATACGAGATAGTTCTTTCATACATTTAAGTATATCTTTTGAAGTTATGCCTGTTTTATCGTATAATTCTGAACTGTCTGTATCTGTTGCATATTTATATATTATATTTAACAAAAAATAAGTATCTCTGATTTGTTTTATAGCTTCATTCTTTAGCATTTTATTTTCCCTCCTTATTTAATCTAATTCCGATACATCTCTAAAAATCACTTTTCTTCTAGTAAATATCGTATCTTCTAATTCAAAATCTATGCCGTTAAAACATACTTGCATATCTTTTGGTTTCATTACTAGATAAACTTTATCGCCGTTATCAAATTCAACTTCATATAGTTCTCTATTAAAACTCTCTCTTCTTTTATCTATCGTATGTTTCATAAAAATATTTTTTATTATTGTTATTTTATTAATATATACTCCGTTATAATTTTTCAATTTTTATTCCTCCTCGTCTAAATTTTCGCAATAATCTAGCCAAAATATTATATCAATTCCGCCGTCTATTAATTCATACTCGCAAACTCTATCGTCATTGTCTAAATATTCGCAAAATTCTTTTAAATTTGTTCCCGCCGTTTCTAATTCTTCGTTTTCTATTGTCCAATTCCCATTCGTTGTATTTTTTAATGCGTCTAATATTAAATCTTCCATAATTACATCACTCTCCCATTGCTAATTATTCTTAATTTATTAGTATGTTTAAATTTTACCAAATCTTTATAATAAAAGTAATAACTTTCGTATTTTTTTGTAAAAGTTTCGCCGTGATTATTCATTAATTTTATAAAATACATTTTTATTCCCCCTTTATTATTTTTTCTTGTAACTTTAATCTATTCTCAATTTTTTCTTCTTCCATTCTTATTGGTAGTAAAATTGCCTTTCCATTTTCTGAAATTATATTCATTGGGTGGTGATTATGCTTACTTATTTCTATTTCAACATTTTTCAAGTCTTTTTCTTTTAACAATGCTAATATATCTAAAAAGTATTGTATATTAAAAGTTAGCCCACCACTTAATGTGTACATATCGTCTAATTTATTTAGTTTATTATATTTGTGTATTTTTAATAAGTTCTCATAATTAATACTTATCTTTTCAATTTCGCCGTCCATATTTCTTAATTTTTCAAATTGAAATCCGTCGTCAATTTCTTTTTCATTAGGATTTATATATGCTTTTAACTCTTTTGGTAATTGCTCTCCTGTGTATGTTATCAAATAATACGCATTTGTTATTGTGTAGTTATTTCCACCATTTCTTAATACATTCTGAAATTTTGTTTTTACACTATTCTCATTTTGTAACCTTTTAAATGCCTGTTTTATACTATTATTAATTTTGCCCCCTGTAATTATTTCTGTTTCTAGTTCTTTCTTAATTGTTTCTAGTGTTTCCATTGGCTCTTTATCTTCTTTGTTTAATATTTTTACTATTTTATCATATAAATTTTTATTATTCATTTTTAAAATCACTCCTTTATTATAAATTTTCACTTATTAAACTTCTTATGCCGTCAAATTCTCTCAAATCTAGTAAAGATAAAATTTCCTTATAATTTTCCATTACAATATCACTTATATGCCCCAAATCTGCGAATGTTTCATCTTTTATGTAGTAGTTATATATTATGCCCAATAATTTCTCTTTTTGTTCGTCTGTTAAATTTCCATAATTATCGTGACATTTCATATTGTATAAAACTATTATCTGTAACATTGCCGTATCATTTTCCTTTATTATTTTTTCAAATTTTCTTATTTTTTCTACCATTTTAAATCACTCCTTTATTAATTTAAAATTATTGTTTCAAAATCTGCTAAACCATTACGCCTTTTTATAAGTGTTACTAATGTGTTCTCATAATTTTTATAGAGTTGCGTTTTTGTTTTGCTCATATATCCGTTTTTTATCTCTTTTATAAACTCATAATCATTTTTTAATAATATTTTTTCTATCTCATCATGTTTTATATTTTTGTTTATCAATTCATCAAGTAATATCAATGTTTTTCTTTGTAATTCTGATACAAAAACCATTTTAATTCACCCCTTTACTAACAAATTCCATTTTCTCTAAATTCTTTTAAAAGTCCGTATCTTTTGCCGTTCTTGTTAAAATATTCTCCAATTTCCATAAGTTCTCCATAACTCCAATTATAACTTGCAAATTGCCATTGCCATTCTTTTGCTAAATCTTCCAAACTTGCCTTTTTTTCTGTATAATTTTTGCCTTTTATTTTAAAATCTAACATTTTTTTAAAAACTCCTATAAACATATAAAATCACTCCTTTTTTATTTCATATTTTTAAAAAATTCTTTTATTTTTTTATCTGTTTCTGAATAATTTTTGCCCTTAAATATCTCTTGTCTTTTTGCCTCGATTTTTTCTTTTGGTATAGGTTCACTTAATTTTTGCCTTTTTATTAATAATTCTTTTATATTCATAAAATCACTCCTTTTTTATTAAAATCTTCGCACCCTCTCCAATTATAATAACTTTCGAGGGCGATTTTTCTTTTGCCGTTATCATTTATTTTTTCGCCAAATCATTTAAAACTCTGTTTTCAAAATCTTTAAATCTTTCAAATTGTGCCAAATCTCCGTTAAATGCTAGTAAATTTCTTGTTATTTTATTTGCGTAAAATTCTGTATAAAATTTATTTTTTATGCAATTATAAAACTCTATTGCTGTAAATTTCTTTTTTATTTGCCTGTTCAATTGTAAAATTTCTTTATAGTAATCATATATTTTTTTTGTGTTAAAAGTCATCAATATAAATTCATTTATGCCGTGTTCAATCTCTTTTTCCATAATAACCACCCCTTTTTATTTTTTTTCTTCAATCCATACACAATCCCAAATTTGATCATAATATTTTTTTGCCTCTTCAATAGTGTTAAAATCATATTGCCACCCTATAACCTCGAATGAAGAACATCCATAAATTCCATTCCAACATTTTAAAACTTTCATTTTTAAAACCCCCTTTTATTTACTAAAATTTCTTGTTTCAATAGCTTTTCTTAATTTTCTGATTATTTTATTATCCTCGCTTTTTTCAAATTCTTTTAGAGTTTTTTCTTTTTCTCCTTTTCCAAATCTAGTTTTGCCGTTATTATATAGATAATTTTCTAAAAATCTTTTCAATTTTCTTTCCTTGTATGCCTCTAAAACTTTATACATTACACTTTGGTATGTGTAGCACTCCCATGTTCTGTTATAATATCTTATTTTTGCACTCTCCCATTCTGCCCCGTTTATTAATAATGTGCTTTTATGTCCCCATGAATTACTTGTCTCATAATATTCGTTAACAAATTCAAATTTTTTTCCATTTACTTTTTTTACTCTAATTTCCATTTTAAAATCCCCCTTTTTTTATTTTTAATTATGCCGTGAATATTTCTCTACCAATTAAATTATTTGTTTCGCTTGCTGTATATGCCACAAATCTGCCCGCTTTAGTTAGTGGTAAATAGTTATTGTATTTATCGTGATAATATACCTTCTGTCCGTACCAACCTGCATTTTGACTATACCTTAATAGCCAAATAGTTCTATATGCTATTATAAATATTTCGCCATTATTATATAGCTTTTCGCACTCTTCATCTGTTAGTTCAATTTTTCCACCTATTAAATTTATTTTTTTCATTTTAAAATCCCCCTTTCAAATTTTGCCCGTATTATATGTGATTTTCTAGTAAAATTTTTCTTGCAACATAACCAACTTGATTTTTATAAATATCCCAAATTTTACTATCGCTCATTTTTTCCATACTTTTATATCCTGCATTTTTATAAAATTCTCTAATATCTGCATAATATATCAATAGGTTTCCATATTGTGCTATATTAAAATCTGCCTCATTTTTAAATTCGTTATAATAGTGTTTTATTTCTGAAAGTCCGAACTCTTGCAAATCTTCATAAATACCAAATAAAACTGCATTTAATTTTTTATTTTTACTAAATTTTTTCATAAAAAACCACCCCTTTTTTTATTTTTTATGTTATTACATAACATAATTATATATATTTTATAAAATATACATAACTATATTATATATTCGTCACCTATCGTACTAGTAAATGGTTCTAGCAAGGCACTAGACTTTTTCAGAGGGTTCTTTCCTTTAGTGGCGTTTACACTTTATGCCACCTTTCACCCACCGAACTAGCAAGGCGTTCTAATTTTCAATGTACTTCGTCGCGTTTTTTTCTGTTCTTGTTATTTTAATTATAATACCACTTTTTTGTGTTCAACGACTTTTTACAAAATTTTTTTTGTTTTTTCGTCGTGATTTTTCAGAAAGTGTATTATACAAGATTTTTTCGTGTTTTTTTCGCTTAACTTAATTATATTTTAACATCTGTTTTTTATGTACAACGGATTTTTACAAAACTTTTTATATTATTTTTTTATACTGTTTTTTGCTTCCGCTTCCGTTCCGCTTCCGTTTACATTTTCTATTATATACCCATATTTTTTATACAACGTATTTTTACAAAAAAAATAAAAGGGATATAAAATCCCTCTTTTTTTCAATCCCTTTTTTTATGCCTGTTCTTCTATTATAATATAGTTTTTATGGTTTTTTGTAAAATAGTTGTTAACTACATCTATTTTATTATATACATATTTTTTAATATTTCGATATTCGTAAAAGCCTGTTTTGTTTACAAGTTCTTTTTTGTTTTTATATTCTGCGATATATTTTATATCATTTATACTTTTTATATATTCATATAATATAAATATTGAATCTTTTTTCAAGTAAATAGATTTTTTATTTACATTATCAAAAATTGCTAATTGTTTTTGACTTTTACCGAACGCCACCGCCCTTGTATAATTCATTTCGATTTTATTAATATCAATGTATAATATCCCGTCGTCTATCCAAGTACCTATAATATAATTTTTTCTATTTTTTACTATTTCGATTTTTTTCAATATGTTTTTTTCAATCTCATTTATATTTTTTATAGTTGTTTTATATTCAAATTTTTGTATACTTATTGTATATCCTTTTAAATCCTCTAAAATATCCAAATTGCTATTGAAGCTACAACCACCATTTTTTTGTGTATATTCTATTATATTTTTAATTTTATTATTCATTTTTTTACCCTCCTATTATTTTATTTTATTTTGTATAATTCAATGCATCTTGTAATATTGAAAATTCAGAACCATTCAATCCTATAATATCAACATAACCATAACAAATACTTTCATATACTATTATGTTATTTTTTTCAAATATTTTTTTGTGTTCTTCCATACTTAAATTATCGTATATTTCAAAAATATTTTTATTTACTAACAAATTATAAATCTCACTTATTATATTCATTCTTAATTTATCCATTTTTCAGAACCTCCTTTTTTTATTTTTTTTATAGAGTTGTAATACAATTATTAATTATAAAGTCAAGTATTTTTACGTTTACTTGTACTAACAAACCCCAAACTACTACTACTGTTGTTAACCTTCCTATAATTAAGTATATTTTATTTTTTTTAGTGTTTTTTATTTTTACTTTCATAATATCACCCCTTTATATTTTAATATATGAACCTTTACAAGCTATTTACAAGGTTTTTTACTAGCTTTTTTATATAGTAGTATTCGTTACTACTGATATTATAATACCATATTATAATTATATTGTCAAGCTTTTTTTAAAATTTTTTCTATTATCTTTCAAAACCCTTGCGCCTCTAGTAAAGAACTTTTTTATATTTTTTTATTTTTTTATTTTTTTATTATTTACTATTATATTATATATTTTTATTTTAGATTTTTTATTTTATTTCATATATATAATATATATATTTTTTTATTTCAGAATTTTTTATTTTTAAATCCTACTTTATGTCTACTTATCTAGTATTTAATACTATATTATATAATATACTATACTATATTAATATTATTATTTTATTATTTTTATATTTTTATTATTTTTTTATATTATTTTATTTTTATGTTAACTTATCTAGTTTTTTATACTAGATCATATCGTTTTTTATGCTAGCTTTTATGGTGGCGTTTATTAGGTGTGAGAGTGTGCAAAACTACTTTACATTATAAATCACAATTTTTGGATTTTTTCGTGTACCCTTGGCGGTTCTTAGATAATAGAAAAAATAGTTGATAATTCTATTAAATCTTAAAACATCAGTAAAATAAATACTTTCAAGACTTTTTTAAAAGTCAAAAAAAACACCTGGAGGGGACATTTTGCATTTTTCGCGGAGGGTCACCTCCCGAAATTTTTTAAAACGTCTCGCACGAGAATCGATAAAACCTGCAAGATTAGTGCTTTTGGAGGAATTTATATAGGAAATATAGTCTGACTACGCATTACGCACCACTTACGCTGAAACGAAGCGAGAGTAATATAACGGATATAAGATACGGAAGGGGCTAAAATAAGCGAACGCATTTACGCTAAATCGCCTGTAGCCCTACTCTCGCAAGCGTTTCAGCCACCTATGAAATGTCAACCGTGTGCTGCACTCCGTGCCGACACTAAAAAATGAGCATTTCATAGGTATTCTATACGCAAATATGGAGAAAAAGGAAAATAAAGTATTGAGTTTTGGGGTAAAACGTGATAGAATAAAATAAGAAAAATAGATACCGTAAGATTTATACATAAACGATAATAGTTACGAATTATGGAGAATTAAGGAGGGTAACTAATGAAAGATTGGATAGGAAATAATCAGAGTGCTTATGCGACTTTAGGAGCAAGTAATCATAGTGAACTTGAAAGAGTAAATAATGATTATTATGCGACAGATCCTAAAGCGTTAGAGATATTCCTAGATAAGATAGAAGAAGACGGAATAAGGTTGCACAAGAATATTTGGGAATGTGCCTGTGGTGAAGGTCATTTAAGTAAAGTGTTAGAAAGTAGAGGCTATAAGGTTTGGAGTACCGATTTGGTTGATAGAGGATATGGTAATGGTAATACGGATTTTTTAAAAAGTATTCCAGATAGTTGGTGTGGAGATGTTCTAACGAATCCACCATATAAATATGCTAAGGAATTTGTTGAAAAGGCATTGGAGGTGACAAGGATAGGGACATATACTGTAATGTTCTTAAAAATACAGTTTTTAGAAGGTCAAGGGAGAAGAGAATTGTTTAAAAAGTACCCTCCAAAATATGTATATGTAAATAGTAAAAGACAGGTCTGCGTGAGGAATGGTAATTTTGATAAATATGGCAATGGAACAGGAACAGCTATCTGTTATTGTTGGTTTGTATGGCAAAAAGGCTTTAATGGAGAACCTATAATAAGGTGGATTTAAAAATAAAAAATAGGAGGAATGTTTATGAGAGATGCAGAAGAAATCATGAAGGTAGCAGTCAAGCAAGGGGAAATTCCTGATGGTTATAACCTTGTAGAAGCTGAAGCTTTTAATGCTATGAGGCAGTTAGTAGTTATGTTTAAGAGAGGAGAGATAAGTAAAGAGTTAGCAGGTAAAAACAGAGAGAGAGTCTATGGCGAGTATAATAAAGAGGCTAGAGATTTTGAGTTTGTTTACAAGCTCTATAGTGATCATACACATAGGGTAGTTAAAGATACCGAAATGAACAGAATGAAATTAAGGAAAATGCTACAAGGTAAGGGTAAGAAATTAGAAGAAGCTGATTTTGTAGAAGCTCTTAAAGTGTCACTTGATATTATTGAAACTGTATTTCCTGGGGAAATTACTGGCATGAACTCTGAAATACAAGGATTTCCGAAGGGAGGCTTCTAATATGAAAAAAGAAGATTGCGAAATAGGAATGTTTGTTGTTGTTATAAAAAATGTTAATCCTCTAGGTAGAAACAGATTAAAAATTAAAAGAATAGGTAAAATTGTTGGCGTGTATGATGGTTTCGTAAATTTACTACTGTTTGACTCCAATATTACAGATACAGACATGGAAGAACCTATAATAATAAATAAAAAATTATATGTTGAATCCTTTGAGTTTACTAAAATAAAAAAAATACAGAGAGAAATAATACATAAGGAGGAATAGCCTATGAAACAAGAAGAAAAAGTTATGTTCCTCTATCGGAAAACTAGGTAATAAACGAACAGCTAAACGTTATTGCGAGCTACATAAGTGTTATATTAATCGGGAGAAATTTATTTTATAAAAGATACAAATGTTATTATTGCAAACATGGTAAAAAAATTGAAGATTAAAAAAAGGAGTGAAAGAAATGGGAGAATATATTAATAAAAAAGTACAGATTGATGCTGATACAGGTGAAGTTTTAGACGAAAAATATTGGTTAGGCTACGATGGTTTCTCTGAAAAGGGTTACAAATACAGAAATAGAGCAGTTCATATTAGATATTATTTTGACTCTCTACCTGATAACTATGATAATAGTTCGCTATTATTGTTATTTATGATAGCTGAATTGATGAATGAAGAAAATATGCTGGTATATCGAGTTAAAAGAAAAAGCAAATTTAGTAATATTATATACAAACCTATGGATAGGGATTATATTAGGGAACATTTAAGGTTTAAATTCGGATTGCCTAGATTTAACAGGTGTTGGAGTGTTCTCAGGAAAACTGCATTAAAACAAATAAGGTATCATCAGTACCTTTGTTGGGCTGTTAATCCCTCTATTGTAAATAAATGTAGAGATGTTCCTTATTGGCTATATGATGCATTTAAAGAATACATGAATCCTCACTTGGCAGCTAAAACTGTTAATAAATTAAATAGAAAAGTCAAGGAGCTTTATGCAGACGACCTTGAATCTGATGTATTTGACGAGTAAATAGAGTAAATAAAAATAAAATAGTAGTTAATTTTATAATTAATTGCTATTTTTTTGTCTTTAAAATTACCTTAACCTACTCTGACGGGTAATAGCACAGGTAATGTTTATTTTTCAAAAGATAAAATCTTTAAATCCCTTATATATATATTATTTTATTAAATATATAATATATATATATAAGGAATATTTTTTTATGATTACCTGTGATTACCTAATTACCTCTAAAAAATATATATATTTTATAATAACATATTATACACATAAAATATAAAATATAAAAATGTATAAATTGTGTATGTGTGTTGTGTGTTTTTTTATTATATGTATATATAGTATATGTGTGAAAAAAAATGGGTAATTAGGTAATCGCGCCATCTATCCTTAGAGCCACAACGGTTTGAGGCTTACTTCAGATAGGTAAATTACAGGTGTTTGAATTACCTATTTTGTTTTTTACTTACTTGTTAAAATAGCTGTAATACTATATTTCAATACTATTAAGAGCTGTTTTTTATATTTTTTTAATTTTTCGTATTTTTTTAAAAAAAATAAAATTTATTGAAATATAACGAATATATTGGCTTAGGCTACATAAAAATATAAAATTTAAAAATGCTATTTCATTAGAGAGAGTAAGGAAAATAGTTTTAATAGAATAAAAAAAATAAAGAAAAGCTTGCTTGACACTTTTAGGGAAAAGTGATATGATTGCCACTATGAAAGAGAGGTGTGGTATATGGGAAAGAAAACAGAAAGTGTAAAAGTAGAATTAGATGTTCTTGAAATGTTGAAAGGATTGAAAAAAAGGGAAGGTATTAATATCTCAACAGCTATAACTTTAGCAGTAAAAGAAAAATATGGGGATAGACTTAAAGAAGAAGATATAAATAAATAATAGGTGAGGTGCTAAAGATTATGGATAATAATATTTTTAAGGAAATTAATCAAAAAGCTGATATAAAAAGATTAGCTGAAGCGTATGGTTTTAAAATTGATAGACAAGATAGAATTAATTGCTTTATGCATAACGATAAAGAACCTAGTTTAAAACTTCATACAGAAACAAACACATGGTGGTGTTATGCTTGTGGAGAAGGATATACTCCCATAGATTTTGTTATGAAAAGATATAATATAAGTGCATTAGAAGCAGCAAAAGAGATAAATAGAACTCTTAATTTAGGAGTAAATGTCGATAATTTTAATTCCCAAAAAGAAAAAAATATAAAAACTGGGGAATACTTTTACAGGAGAGCAGACGGAAGTATCACTATGAAGGTTGAGAAATGGGTAAAACAATCAACAGGACAAAAAGAATTTTATCCGTATGCTTTAATTGATGGGAAATATGTGAAAGGATATGTTGGAAAATTAGAAGCACAGGATTGTGTTTTGTATAATTTACCCGATATTTTGAAAGCAGATGTGGTGTATTTTACTGAAGGAGAGAAAGATGCAGATACTTTAAAAGAGTTGGGGTTTGCAGGAACAACGACTCCAGGAGGAGGAAGAGGATTAAGTGGATATTCAAAGAAAAATCCTAATTTATTTGATCCAATCAAAAATAAAGAAATAAGAATTATATCAGATAATGATGAAGTTGGAAGTGAATACATAAAACAAGTTGTAGAGCAGGTAAAAGATAAGGTTAAGAATATAAAAGTATTTAATTTATGTGATGTAATGCCTAATTTAAAGAAAAAAGGAGACATTTCTGACGTAAAAAATGCTATTGGAAAGGAAAAAACTCTTGAATTTTTGAAGATTTTAGAGGAAAAGACACAATTTTTAGAGTTAAAAGAAGAGGAAAAAGTATCAGATAACGATGATGGCTTAGATTTTAAAACAAGAGAAGATGTTTTTAATATAAAAGTGTTTGAAAGACTATACCAGGATGAAATAAATAGCGATATGGATGATTTTTTAAAGGTGTTCAATAAAGTGAACAGTTTTTGTCAGCAAAAGCGTTATACGGGATTCTCGAAAGCATATAAGCTTTATAAAGATAGTCAGCAAGATCAATATGTCTATGAATCGAACTTTTTAATGTTTAAAGGTTTAAATGAAAATAGTTACAATACAAACAGATATGAATTATCTCCTGAAGGAATTATATATGAGAATATTCCTAATGTTGGAAGAATTTTAGTTTGCTATCATCCAATTGTACCAATACAAAAATATAGAAGTGCAGAAGATGGCTCTGAAAAGATAAAATTAGCTTATTATATAAATTCCGAATGGAACTATATAATAGTTGACAAATCAATCATTTCAAGCACTCAATCGATAATAAAATTATCTGATTTGGGCATAGCTGTAAATTCAGAGAACGCTAAATATTTAATAAAATATTTAACTGAAATTGAGAATTTAAACAAAGATAAAATAAAAACAGAAACTTCTGTTTCAAGGTTAGGATGGATAAATAATAGATTGATTCCTTATGATGAAACGTACGAATTTGATAATGCGAAAGATTTGCCTAGAGTTGAAGAAAGATTTGGAGTTTCTGGCAACTTAGAAGATTGGGTAGAATTTTTCAAAGAAAGAAGAAAAATAAATAATATAACAAGAATAATAATGGCAGGAGCAGTTGCTTCTATACTTTTAAAAGAATTAAAGCAGAATGGATTTACTATTCATATTTTTGGAGAGAGTGGTTATGGAAAAACTTTGGCTTGTATGGTAGGACAATCAATTTTTGGAAATCCATCTCAAAATGATTCTTCGGGAATGGGAATAAACTTTAATTTTACCAATGCGGGATTAGAATATAGGTTGAATTTATATAATAATATTCCTTTGTTTATAAACGAAATGCAGTTACAAAAAGATGCTAAAGATTATGATAAAATGTTGTTTATGATTGAATCAGGTAGGGGGAAATCAAGATCCACTAAAGTTGGTGGAGTTGGAAAAGAAAATTCGTGGAACAACGTAGTTATTACTAATGGAGAAAAAAACATAGTAAAAGCTAATAGTGATAATGGTGCTTATAATAGGTGTTTTTGTTGTGAAATATTAGAAAGTGCTTTTGAAGATCCTATAGAAGTTGCGGATTTTGTAAAAGAAAACTATGGAAATCCAATAAGAGAAATATTAAAACATTTAAAAGACTATGATATTAGACAGATATTTAAAGAAAAAAGAGAAGAAACAAAAATACAAGGCAAAAGTATTTCTGAAAAACAAAAAACACTTGAAGCACTTATTATGACTGGAGATAAGATACTTACAGATATAGTATTTAAAGATGAATTTTATTTAACAATCAAAGATTTTGAAAATAAAGTTGTAAAGGAAAAAGAAACGGCAATAGAAGAAAGGGCTTATGAAGTAGTTAAAGATTGGGCTATAACCAAAGAAAGATGTTTTTTATCTAAAGATAGTGATGGAAGTGAAGATAGATATAAGAATATTGATATTTATGGTAAAGAAATGTCAGGTGTGAATGAAGGCTATATAGCGTTTTTAATACAACCATTAAAAAAAGTTTTAGAAGAAAACGGCTTTGATTTTGGGCAAATAACAAGTGTTTGGAAAAGAAAAAATTATACTAAATGTGATAAAGGTAAAAATCAAAAAACTGTTCAAATATTAGGAAATAGTGCAAAATGTATAGTTCTTAATATGGAATTGAATAATGAAATGGAAGAAGAAGACGAAGAAAACGCTTACGATGTGGAAGATATGGTTTTACCATTTTAAATTAAAAATTGACTTTTAAAGGACAATATGTTAAAATTTAATTAAAGAAAGGGAATAAAAATGAATTATTTTGAAGGTTTATATACTTTTGTTGAAATTGCATTGCATAATAATATACCTCAAAATGATATGACTAAATTAATTCGTTTTTTAAAAAATAAAGATACAGACGGCATAAAAGAAAGTTTTCCACAATTGGCAAAATTCCTTCCTTATAGCGATTGGTATATTGTCCAAGGAAAAAATATGTTATGTATTCCTGCTTATTTTTATGATACATACCAAGCAACAGGATTATTACCGAATTTAAAAAACTTCGACAAAGATCCTGATTCAAGTAAACTTGAACATTGGCAGTATATCAATCCGATTATGTTTGAAATAAACCCTAATAAAGGTTTTGGATTTGCGAAAAAACTTTATCCCGATTGTGATGTGTGGAATTTATTTCTTTCTGGATGTGCAAGAATGGATTATTATGAAGGTGGAAATGTTTCTTTAGAACAGCGAATTAAATATGCAATAGTCGAATATATGATTAGGCGACCACAATTTTTTACTACAGAAGATTTTGTGGAGAATGAAATATTACATAAAAAATATAAAAAGGAGGAGAATTAAATGGCTTATGAAGTAATTTATGTTTGCAATTCTATAAACAATCAAAGAATTAGACAAGGAGAATTAAATATTTTAGAAAAGCACGAGAATCAACTTTATTTTGAATTTGGTTCTGATGAAATGAATAAAAAGAAAAGGTTTTATAACGATATTGAAACTTTAAATAAAGATTTTGATGCACTTATGAAACTTAAAAATAGTGAACAAGTAAGTGAACAAGTAAGTGAACAAGTAAGTGAACAAGTTGCGGATGGTGAGTTTAGAAGCGTTCCTATTTTTGAAGAACATGAAAAAGAAACAAAAAAAGAGTCGAAGAAATTACCAAAAGAAGAAAAAACAGACAAATATAGAATAATTAAAAGAAAAAAATAAGATTAAGGCTACTGTGTTCAGTAGCCTATTAAAATAAACGAGAGAAAGGAGAAAAAAATGGCAGGGAAAGAAAATAAGAGTGGAAAAATCAACCAAGCAGGTAAGGGAACAAAATCAATAAATTTTGAGACTGATACACATACAGATGATTTGGCTTTAGCAAATTCCGTTTTTCTTGTACCCAAAGAAGAGAATAGAGAACTATCCGAGCAAGAAATTCGAGATGCTATAGTTTATACAAATGGTGTAACATCTTTAGATTTTATGCTTCCAGAGGAAGAAAGAGAAATTTTAGATAAAAACTTGAATAATTATAGTGATATGGAAAAAATGCAAAAAGCTCTTAATTTGGCAAAAAAGAATAAGTTGCTAAGTGAAGATGTTAAAACATTAGGGCAAATATCTAAAGCAAATGAACTAATTGATAATATGTTTGATGTAATGAATAATCCTGAAAATATAGACATGATTAATAAATATATAAGGCAAAAATTAGAAGCAGGACAAGATGTGGCAAAGGCATATAAGGAGATAGGATTGATGGCTAAAGCAATGATAGATGCAAGAGAGGGAATGATTAGTAAATTAAAAACTAATAAATCTGGAAAGAATATGAAGATAGCAATTAAATTTACTAATGATAGTGGAGAAGATTTTCAATTAGGAGCTGATATTGATGGATGATATTTTAGAAGGAAAATCTATATTAGCAGAAGAAACAAAGAAAAATACTGGAGTTTGTCAAGATTGTGGGAGAATTTTTACACAAGGATTTAGGATAGATAGTAAAACAGGGCAAAAAAAATTTAATAAGTACAAGTATTGTCCTCAATGTAGAAAAATAATAACTAAAAAAAATGAAGTAAAGACGGCAAAGGTTTCGATTAAATATCAACCATACCCATGGCAACAAAAGTTTCATAATTCATCGAAAAGATTTAAAGTTATATCTGGAGCAGCCAGAACAGGTAAAGACCGTAGTTGTACCATGGAATTTACTAATAAATTTATACAAATGTTGAATGAAGATAGAGATTATACTTATGTTCCAAAGGTTCATGGATGGATAATAGCTCCTACTTATAGGCTTGCAGGTCAACTTTTAAGAGAAATTATGAATACATTTCCAAGAGAGTTAGTCGTAAATTATGATAAAGAGAGTTATTCGATTGATACAATTAATGGTGGGTTAATTGAATTTCGTTCGGCGGATGATCCTGATAGTTTAGTTTCTGTCGGATTGGATATAGTTTGGATAACAGAGGCAGCTCGTATTAAACAATTTGATATTGTTATTGGAAATATTACCGACCGTTTGGATTCTCCAGGAAGAGGTCCAAATGGAACAGGAGGATTATTACTTGTAAACAGTTCTCCAAGAGGAAGAACATTTTTTA
>Ga0247610_10004276_pt1 | contig 15322 bp, 11 predicted proteins | sample 174DNAGHGhighgp2_FD_193483 | JGI IMG/M metagenome (GOLD analysis project Ga0247610, IMG submission 193483) | Sheep rumen microbial communities from Palmerston North, Manawatu-Wanganui, New Zealand - 1742 DNA GHGhigh gp2 | ecosystem: Host-associated > Mammals > Digestive system > Stomach > Rumen... | reverse complement strand
CTGGGCAAGCGCCGACCCGAGTTTGTTCGGCCTTTTGTGGAGCAGTTGCAAAAAATTTCGGAAACCGACAGCAACCGTGTCGTCAGAATCCATAGTTTAGGAGCGATTAAGGCGGCAACAAATAGTTAGGAGTTAGGATTTAGGAATTGAAAGTTGAAAATTGAAATATGTAGGGACGCGATTCGTCGCGTCCGCAAAAATTTGAAATACAATATTTTTTGATAATTTTGAATTAATTTGGTTAGAAAAAAAACGAATCAACAAATCAATGACCGAAACCAACCGTATCGAACTGAAACGTGAGTTGACCGACGAACTCGATATTGAGAAGGAAGTTATCGCCTTTCTCAACAATCGCGAGGGCGGAATCATTTACGTTGGCATTGACAAAGACGGGAGTGTTGTGGGTGTGAAGGATATCGACGGCGATATGCTGAAGATTAAAGACCGTATCCGCAAGAATATTTCGCCTTCGCCGATGGGCTTGTTCGATGTGTTGGCCGAAAACATTGACGGAATCGATGTTATAAAGATTTTCCTTGCGTCGGGAAGCGAGAAGCCGTATTACAAAACAAAATACGGAATGAGCACGCGCGGCTGCTACATTAGAGTTGGCACCGCCGCCGAGCCGATGACCACCGATATGATTGAGAATCTTTTCGCTCACCGTGTGCGAAATTCGCTTCGCAATATTGTGGCGCCGCGGCAGGATTTGACTTTCAGTCAGTTGCGGATTAATTATCAGGAAAAAAAGTTGCCGTTGAACGACAACTATTTGCGCAATCTTGAACTGCTGACCGATGACGGGCGGTTCAACTATGTGGCGTATCTGCTTGCCGATGAGAACGGAATGTCAATCAAATTGGGGAAATACGCAGGCACCGACCGTTGCGATTTGATTTCGAACAATGAGTTTGGCTACTGCTGCCTGCTGACCGCCACAAAACGGCTTTTGGACAAACTCGATGTCGAGAATGAGATAAGAACCCAAAAGACATATCCGTACCGAATCGACACACCGCTATGGGACAAAAACGCTTTGCGCGAGCTTGTTATCAACGCCATTGTGCACAACAGTTATTTCACCGAAGTGCCGCCGAAGTTTGAGATTTTTTCGGACAGGCTTGAGATAACTTCGTGCGGACGGCTGCCCGAAGATATGACCGAGGATGAGTTTTTCAACGGCGTGTCGAATCCCCGCAACAAAGAACTGATGCGTGTTTTCCGCGATGTTGAGATGGTTGAGGCTTTAGGTTCGGGAATGATGAAAGTGATGCAGGTTTACGACCGCAGTTGCTTCACCTTTATGCCAAATTTCACTCGAATAACCATTAAAAACTTTAATGCGACAGAAAATGTCGCATTAAATGTCGCAATAGAACTTACTGAAAGACAAAGAGATATTCTTGATTTGATAGTTAAGAATGTCGCATTAAATGTCGCATTAAACACGACAATGCTTTCCGAACAACTCAATGTTGATAGAAAGACTATACAGCGTGATTTGAAAGTGCTGCTTGACAACAATTTGATAAAACGTGAAGGAAGCAACAGATATGGCTATTGGGTGATTCCTGACAAAAACAAGAATGAAATTAGATAAACAATTTAAATAACTAAAACTATGAACACCAACATTCTCAAAACCACTTTCGCCGCCTTGGCACTTTTGGTTGTTTTTAATTCATGCAAAGACAAAGATGGATTAACACAGGAAGAAGAAGCCCAAAATTGGGCAAATGAAAGAGCAGAAACAATTAAAGGAGACTTCGAAAAAAACGGATTGCATATTATAGATTATCCATATACAAAATTGAGAGATAGTTTGTATTATGTGTATTGCGGTGGACAACAATTAAGATTCGCGCAAATGCATCGTATAGGTTATGATTACGATTTGTATGCAGGTAAAACAATTGACGATATAAATAAGGTTGATAACAAGCAATTGAATATTGACGGAATATCTGAATATTATTTAAAGTATGTATTATGGCAGGATTATTATGATCTTGAAGAAGGAACCTTAATAAAAAGGTTTTATTTCGATACTATTGGACCAATTAAAATATACGCTATTCCAACAGGGATATATCCGAAAATCATAATAGGAGACGGTGGAAAAGGTGAAATGGCCAATTATATTAAAATTGACTTCTATTATTCTGATGGGACCGGCATAACAAACAGTCTCTCTGCTGATATCAGCCTTACTCATGTAGATTCTGCTTTAAACTACGAGAAGATAATCAAACTTGATTTTGGTCAAGATTCCATATACATTAAATCTGATGCTGACCTTCCTGCATACAATGGAACCACAAGCCAGGAACATCTTTCCGCATTTTTCGAATATCCGAGTTTATCGGAAAAAACGAAGTTGAAAACAAGTATTCTTAATCATATATCATATAGAATTGATGTATCCAGTGTTAAGGTCCTAATAAATAGTGATACCATACAAATGGAATTATCGACGGATTGGAAACACCCGCAATTTGTATTATACGACAAAGAGCAATACTATTATAACGTTTTTTCGGACTGGCCTACATTGTATCAGACCTTTGTAATGGGGAATATGCGATTTGTAAATACAGATGTAAATAAAAAAAGTAAATTCAACTATATCTGTGATAGTTATTATTTAGACAAATATCGTTCAGCCACAGACGCTGATTGGTTAGATTTGGAAAAAACATTTGGAATTGCCCCACAAGAACTTAATTCTTATTTCTTTTTTGAAAAAGAAAACAGTTTGAGAGCCACCATGATTGACGATTATTATGGGAATAAATATAACCGAGATTCGGTGTTCAATCATATGGTAGGAAAAGATACCAGAATATTTAATGAAGTTATCGAAAAAATTATGGGTTATGCGGCAAGTAAAGAAGATAAAATCATGTATTATTTGTATGAAACAAGTACTAAAACAGAAATTAATGGTGTTGCATATACGGTGTGTCGATTATTTGTGCCAAATCAACAAGGGGTATTACGGTGTCTAGTCCGGAATGATGATAGTGGTGTCAGTTATGCATTTCGTGATTTATTTAGTATTAAAATAATATCGGGGCAATGAAAAAAATATAAAACTATGAAGATGGTTCTTACCAATGCTGATTTGAATAATAATGTTTAATAACAATGGTAAACTCACAACTTAAACAGCGCGGCATTTCAATCCATTAAACAATTAAACAACAAATATTTATGAGCATTTTCGAATCAATCATTATTGCAATAGTCGAGGGGCTGACGGAGTTTCTGCCCGTGTCGTCGACAGGACATATGATAATTACTCAAGGCCTGCTGGGCGTTGAGAGCGACGCGTTTGTGAAGGCCTTCACGGTGATAATTCAGTTTGGCGCCATTCTGTCGGTGGTGGTACTCTATTGGAAGCGTTTCTTCCGCTTGAACACCGAGCCCGCACCCGAAGGCGCAGGGGCGCTGAAACGCCTGATTCACAAGTTCGATTTTTACTGGAAACTGCTGGTGGCGTTCATTCCCGCGGCGGTTATCGGTCTGCTTTTCAGCGATAAGATTGACGAAATGCTTGAAAGCGTGACCGTTGTGGCCGTTATGCTGGTTGTTGGCGGCGTGTTTATGCTCTTCTGCGACAAGATTTTCAACCGCGGCTCTGACGAGACCAAACTGACCGAGCGCCGCGCACTGTATATTGGTCTGTTTCAATGCATTGCAATGATTCCTGGCGTTTCGCGCTCAATGGCGACAATTGTGGGCGGAATGGCGCAGAAACTCACCCGCAAGGCGGCCGCTGAGTTCTCGTTTTTCCTGGCCGTGCCTACAATGTGCGCCGCGTCGGGCTACAAAATGCTCAAACTGCTGCTCTCTGACGAGGGCCTGCAACTGCTCACCGACAATCTGGGCGTGCTGATTATCGGCAATATTGTAGCCTTTGTGGTGGCTCTGCTGGCAATGAAGTGGTTTGTGGCCTTCCTGACGAAATACGGCTTCAAGGTTTTCGGCATTTACCGAATCATTGCAGGCGGCCTGATTCTGGTGCTAATGGCGTGCGGGGTTTCGCTGACAGTGTAAAAAGGTGAGAAGTTTAGAAGGTGAGTCGCTTCGCTGTTTAGAATTTTATAAAACTAAACTTCTAAACTTCTAAACTTCTAAACTTCTAAACTTCTAAACTTCTAAACTTCTAAACTTCTAAACATTAAAACTTTTAACTTCGAAAACTTAAAACTTATAACTTCTCATAAATGGATAAATCACTTTTCGAACACATCGGGCAGTTCCGCAGGCAGGCTGCGGGCAAGATTCCTGCGCAGTCGCTCAGCCACCAACTGCTGACCAAGACGGTCAACTTTCTGTTCCCCATCTTGTGCGACGACGACCAATCGACCGAGGCCCGCTACTACGATATGCGCCACCTTATGGAGCAGGTTCTGGCGCAACTCTCGCTCGCCGACGAGCAGATTCAAGACGAGATTGACACCTTCTCGAACTCTCTCGAACTGCTCTATCTGCGTATGATTGAGGACGCTACGGCCATCTTCAACGGCGACCCCGCCGCCAAGTCCATCGAGGAGGTGATTGTGACCTATCCTGGTTTCTACGCTATTGTGGTTTACCGCCTGGCGCACCAACTTTTTGAGCAGAACATCCCCATTGTGCCGCGGCTCTTCACCGAGTACGCCCACGGCAAGACGGGCATCGACATACACCCTGGAGCCACCATCGGCCACTCGTTCTGCATCGACCACGGCACGGGCATTGTGGTGGGCGAAACAACCGTCATCGGCAACAACGTGAAAATCTATCAGGGCGTGACTCTGGGCGCCTTGAGCGTGGACAAGGCCGAAGCGGGCGTAAAGCGCCACCCGACCATCGAAGACAACGTGACCATCTACGCTGGCGCCACCATTCTGGGCGGCAAGTCCATCATCGGCCACGACTCGGTCATCGGCGGTAACGTGTGGCTCACAAGCGGCGTTGAGCCCTACTCAACGGTGTTCAACAAGAGCAACGTCTACGTGAAAGGCCAAATGGACGACCAATTGGGGAACTGGATTATTTAAAAGGTTGAGGCGCTTCGCTGTTTAGAAAAACTAAACCCTAAACTCTAACCACTAAACCTTAAAGAGAATGCCCAAATACTCATTCATAGTGCCTGTCTACAACCGCCCCGACGAGGTTGACGAGCTGCTGCAGTCGCTTACGGCGCAGCGCTTCCGCGATTTCGACGTGACCATTGTTGAGGACGGCTCGGCCGACACCTGCCGCCACATTGTGGAAAAATTCGCCGAAAGGCTGCCAATCAGCTATTTAGAGCGACCCAACGGCGGTCCAAGCGCGGCGCGCAACAATGGTGCGGCGCACGCTGCGGGCGATTATCTGATTTTTCTGGATTCGGACGTGATTGTGCCCGACGGCTATCTCGACGCCGTTGACAAAGCTGTGGACGAGCGCGGCCTGCAGTGCTTCGGCGGCCCCGACGCGTCACATCCGTCGTTCACGCCCATACAAAAAGCCATCAGCCACTCAATGACATCGGTGCTCACCACCGGCGGCATCCGCGGCAAGAAAGAAAAAATGGACAAGTTCTATCCGCGCAGCTTCAATATGGGCATCAGCCGCGGCGAGTTTGCGCGCGTGGGCGGATTCGGCGATATGCGCTTTGGCGAGGACGTCGATTTCAGTATGCGGCTCATTGAGCACGGTTGCAAGGCGGGGCTTATCAGCGACGCGTTTGTCTACCATAAGCGCCGCACCACGTTCAAGGCGTTCTTCAAGCAGGTTTACAATTCGGGCATTGCGCGCATCAATCTCGAAAAGCGCCACCCCGGCACAATGAAACTGGTTCACGCACTGCCTGCAGCGTTCTTTTTGGGCAACATCGGGCTTATTGTTTTGGGCTTTCTGTGGTGGCCGCTGTGGTGCCTTCTGGCTCTGCCCGTTCTGGCCTTTTTTGCCGACGCGCTTGTAGCGACAAAAGAGCTGCGGGTGGCTCTGCTGGCCGTTCCGGCAGCCTACGTGCAGCTCGGCGGCTACGGCTGCGGCTTCTGCGAGTGCTTTGTGCGCCGCGTCATCTTTGGCCAAGGCGAGTTTACGCGGTTTGTTAAAAACTTCTATAAGAAATAAACGGCTGTTAATCTGAAAGTTGGCCGGCAAAGGCAAGTTTGCCTCCACTGCCGCCGTCAATCGGCCCGTCTTTTTTATCTATATTTATGGCCTGCCGAAACCAACCTGACAACCAAGGGTTTTGGCTGATAATATTTTGACATACAGTATGATAGATCAGGAAACAGTCAACCGGATATACGACACCGCCAACATTTTGGAGGTTGTGTCGGACTTTATGAGCCTAAAAAAACGTGGCACAAACTACATTGGCTGTTGTCCGTTCCATAACGAAAAAACGCCGTCGTTCTATGTGTCGCCAACGAAGAACATCTACAAGTGTTTCGGCTGCGGCAAGGGTGGCAACGCCATCAACTTTGTGATGGAGCATGAGCAGATATCATACACCGAGACGCTGAAATATCTGGCTCAAAAATACCACATCGAGGTTAAGGAAACCGAGCTCACAGCCGAGCAGCAAGAGCGCCACGACGACCGCGAGAGCATGCTGGTGCTGAACGAATTTGCCAAAAACTACTTCATCCGCAACATGATGGAAACCGATGAGGGGCGCGCCATCGGCTACAAATACTTTAAGGAGCGCGGATTCAACGAAGAGACCATCAAAACCTACGAGTTGGGCTTCAGCCTGCCCAACCGCAAGGCGTTCACCGAGTTTGCGCTCAAAAGCGGCTATCAGCAGAAATACCTTGTCAGCACCGGACTGACAATCCAGCACGACGACGGCTACATTTTCGACCGTTTCAGCGGCCGCGCAATGTTCCCCATCCACAACCTTACTGGAAAAGTCATTGCGTTTGGCGGACGCGTACTCGACGCCCGTACCAAAGGTGTCGACGTCAAATACATGAACTCGCCGCAGTCGGAGATTTACGACAAGAGCCGCTCGCTCTACGGCATTTTCCAAGCCAAATCGGCGATTGTGAAAAAAGGCAAGTGCTACCTGGTTGAGGGCTACACCGATGTGCTGAGCATGCACCAAAGCGGCATTGAGAATGTGGTGGCCAGCAACGGAACATCGCTCACCATTGAGCAGATAAGGCTGATAAAGAAGTTCACCAACAACATAACGGTGCTCTACGATGGCGACTCGGCCGGCATCAAGGCCGCATTGCGCGGAATCGACCTGATTCTGGCCGAAGACATGAACGTAAAGGTGTTGCTCCTGCCCAACGACGAGGACCCCGACTCGTTCGCTCGCAGCCACAGCTCGTCGGAGCTGGAGGAATTCATTGCCCAAAACGAGACCGATTTTCTCTTTTTCAAAACCCGGCTCCTGCTCCAAGATGCCGGCAACGACCCTATCAAAAAATCGGAGAAGATTAACGATATTGTAACATCTATCTCGGTAATACCCAACGACATAAAGCGCGAGCTCTACGTAAAAGAGTGTGCCGAGCTGATGGACATTGATGAGTCGACTCTAAACCGCGAGTTGAACAAGCGTCTGGGCGCTCAGAGAGAAAATGTTTACACCGAGAAGCAGCGGCAGAAAGAGAATGTGCCTGCAGAGCCAAACAAAGCCTTCGACAGCCAGGCTGCCGCCACCGAGCGCTGCCACAAATATGAGGCGGAACTGGTTAGAGAACTAATTAAATATGGCAACAATGTGCTCTTTACGCTGGCCATCGGCGACGAGCCATCGGTCGATGTAAAAGTGTCGGATTATATATTTAAAGATTTAAAAGATAATGAGATAGAATTCGGCTCGCCTATCTGCAAGAAGGTTTTCAGCCTCTACAATTCGATTATTGGCGAAGGCCTGACACCCGATGTTACAATGTTCACTCTCAACCACGATGCCGAAATAAGCAAGTTTGCCGTCGATATTCTTGAACCGAAGGCTGTGGTGAGCGAAGAATTCTGGAAAGACCGCAACCAGTATCTCCCTGCCGAAGAAAAAAATCTAAAGGGTGTGATCGACAATTCGCTTTCGGGCTACAAACTCGAGCTTGTCGACTTGCTCCTCGACAAAAAACAGAAGGAGGTAGCCAAACTGCAGGAGGAACCCGACAGCGACGAAAAATTCAAAAAAATAACCGAGATTACAAAAGATCTTCCACTATATACAAAGTATAGAAAACTATTATCCCAATCATTAGGCAGAATAATAAAAAAATAGCTAATTTTCACTTTTTAAACCGAACCATCGCTCGCCGGCAAATGAAGCGAATCAAACTATTGGCATTCATCGTTTTAGCCCTTACCCAACTTCAGGTTTCGGCTCAAATCGATATTACCTATTGCCGAGCAAAATGGGCTTTCTCGCCCGACCAACGGTCAATTTCCGGAGCGATTATGTACAATTTTAAAGCAACCGGAAAGCCCGTCGGCTCCATCGATTTCGATTTGTCAAAGAATCTGAATGTCGATAAAATACAGTACCACAACACCATTCTGCCTTTCACTCACAAAAAAAACAAACTTGTGATAACACTGCCCAACACCGTGGGGGCAGATTTTGCCGACTCAATCGAGATTGAATATCACGGCAAAACCGTTGCATCGGGACTCGGCTCTATCGGGTTCGACAATCATGCAAAAATTGCGTGGACACTGACTCAGCCGTGGGGCGGACGCGACTGGTGGCCCTGCCGGCAGAACCTTGCCGACAAAATCGACTCAATGGACATCAGCGTGACCTGCCCCGCACAATACAAAGTTGCCACCAACGGCACCCTGACCGGATATGAGCAAAACGGAGAAACGCATACCGCCCACTACAAGCTGCGCCATCCGGCCAACTACTACACGGTGGGCATTGCTGTGGGCGATTTCAACACCTCCGACAGCGTAATCACACTCGCCAACGGCCAATCGGTCAGCCTTATCGACTACTATCCGCCGACATTCGATTACTACAAGTACAACCTGAAAAACACAGCCAACTTCCTCAACTTCTTCAGCAACTATTGGATTCCCTACCCCTTTGCCGATGAAAAATACGGGCAGGTATTCATAAGCGCCAAACTGAGCATTGAGCACCAGACCATGCCGTTTCTGTCGTTCGACGACATTGGCACCATGGCCCACGAGATGGCGCACCAGTGGTTCGGCAACTATGTTACCTGCAGCAACTGGCAGAACATTTGGATAAACGAGGCCTTTGCCTCATTCGGTGAACTGCTGATACTCGAAAAATACTATTCCGACTTTGCCCTGAAATGGAAGGATTATACCAAACAGAGCGCACTCACAGCCAACCGCGCTGTTTTTGTCTCCGACACAATACACCCGAACGCACTGCTCGATGTGCCATCAACATACAACAAGTCGGCCATGACGCTCATCATGTTGCGCAACGAGATTGGCGAGGCCGCCTTCCAAAAAGGCTGCCGGCTCATTCTTGAAAAATACGCCAACGGATTCGCCTCCATCGACAACGCGCGGCAATGCTTCGAGGCCGCCGCCGACACTTCGCTCACCGACTTCTTCAACAAATGGATTTACGGCATTGGAAACCCCATCTACTCTATAAAATTCGGCAAGACCAATAACGGGAAAACCTCCATAACCATCAAGCAGACAACAACGCACCCATCGGTTAAATTCTATCCGCTGCACGTAACTGTCAGACTATCAGGCGGCGGCCAGTATAAAGACGTCAGGCTGCATCACACTCAGCAGGAGCAGGTTTTTGTTGTCGACACCAATTTCGACGTCGAAGATGTGATATTCGACCCCGAAAGCGACATCCTCTGCAGTTGGAGCAAACGGCGCTAATGGGGAAAAAATAATAGCTAAAATGGCAGATTTGGCATATCTGCCTTATATTTGCACGTTTCTGAAACAACAATGGACAAGACCAAAAAGAAAAAACGGTTTTCCGAGCTCTATCGGATAGCTATTCTCAACAACCGCACCCTCAAAGAGGTGTGGAACGCGGTATTGTCGCTGCGCGGCCTGATTATAGTTGCAGCCATTGTGCTGGTTCTGCTTGTGGGCGCAGGCATATCGCTAATCGCATTCACTCCTCTGCGCCAATATGTGCCCGGCTACCCCGATGCCAACGAGCGCCAAATGCTTATCGACAACTACATAAAAGTCGATTCGCTCGAGCGGATGATGACGCAGAAAGAACTCTATTTCGACAATCTGCAAAGCATTCTGGTAGGCAAATCGACCAAGCCTCACTTCGTCGACAAGGATTCGATAAAGAGCCCCGACAACAAAACCCAAATGCAACCAATCAAATTCGACTCAACACTATACCGGCAAATCGACGATGACCAGCTGAATATCCATTATGTCGATGCTGAGAGTCCGCTGCCTACGACCCTCAGCACAATAAAAATCCACTTCTACTGCCCGCTCAAGGGCGATATCACCAACCCGCACTCGCCTGAAACAGGCCACTACGGAATCGACATTGTGTCGGACGAGCGAAACCCCATTCTGTCGGTGCTCGACGGAACGGTGATTATGGCCGGATGGACGCTCGAGGCGGGATATGTGATTATTGTGCAACACCGCAACAACATCATCTCACAATACAAGCACAACTCGTTCCTTCTGAAAAAGATAGGCGACCACGTGCGGGCTGGCGAGCCGCTTGGCATCATTGGCAACACGGGCGAGTACACCACCGGGCCGCATCTGCATTTTGAGTTGTGGCAGAACGGCACGCCGCTCAATCCAACCGACTACATAATTTTCTGATACATAATGACTAAACATATTGCAATTCTTGGTTCGACAGGCTCAATCGGCACACAGACGCTCGATGTGGCACGCGCCCACACCGACAAACTTACGGTTGAGGTCCTGACAGCCGGACACAACGCAAAACTGCTTATTGAGCAGGCGCGCGAGTTCAAACCGAACGCCGTGGTCATTGCCGACGAGACGAAGTACACCGAGGTGCGCGAAGCTCTGGCCGACCTTGACATCAAAGTCTGGACGGGCTCGAAAGCCATTGAGGACGTGGTGCAAATGAGTACCGTCGACACCGTGGTGACCGCAATGGTGGGCTACGTGGGGCTCTCATCGACCATCAAAGCCATTGAGGCTGGCAAAAACATCGCCCTGGCCAACAAGGAGACGCTTGTGGTGGCCGGCGAACTGATTACCGAACTTGTTGCAAAACACAAAGTTAAGGTGACACCCGTCGATTCGGAGCATTCGGCCATCTTCCAATGCCTGGTGGGCGAGCCTGAGGTGGAGAAACTGATTATCACCGCTTCGGGCGGACCGTTCCGCACAAAATCAATCGACGAATTGCGCACCGTGACGCCGCAACAGGCGCTGAAGCACCCCAACTGGAATATGGGCGCAAAAATCACCATCGACTCGGCATCAATGATGAACAAAGGCTTGGAAGTGATTGAGGCTCACTGGCTTTTCGGCATTCCGTACGAGCAGATTGAGGTGACGGTGCATCCGCAGTCAATCATCCACAGTATGGTGCAGTTCATCGACGGCAGCGTGAAGGCGCAAATGGGCCTGCCCGATATGCGTCTGCCAATCCAATACGCGCTGAGTTATCCCGACCGCTGGTCATCGACGTTTGGCCGCATCGATTTCAAGAATCAGCAGCCGCTGACGTTTGAGGCACCCGATTTGGAGAAGTTCCGCTGCCTGGCGCTGGCCTACGAGGCTCTGGGCAAGGGCGGAAATATGCCGGCCATTATGAACGCCGCCAACGAGGTGGCCGTGGCCGCCTTCCTGAAGGAGCGCATCGGCTTCCTTGACATTGCCGCAACCATCGAACGGACAATGCACGCCATCGCCTTCGTCGGCAAACCAACTTACGACGATTATGTGGCAACCGACCGCGAGGCACGGAGGTATGCGGAGGGGTTGATTTGAATTTAGAATTTAGGAGTTAGGAATTAGGAGTTATAAATTAGGAATTAGGAGTTATAAATTACGAATTTTGAATTTTGAATTATGAGACAAAAAGCACTTGGTAGGGACGTCATATTTTGGCGTCCGTAGTCTGTTGTCCGGAGTCAAAAAAACAGTTAATCAGTAAATCAAAAATCAATAAATAATAAATGGAAACATTAATCCGCATTGCCCAACTGCTTTTGAGTTTATCGATATTGGTGATATTCCACGAGTTCGGGCATTTCATCATCGCGAAAGCGTTCAAAACAAGAGTCGAGAAGTTCTATCTGTTCTTCGACCCGTGGTTCTCGCTCTTCAAGTTCAAGCCGAAAAACAGCGACACGGAGTACGGCATTGGCTGGCTGCCGCTGGGCGGCTACGTGAAGATTGCCGGAATGATTGACGAGAGTATGGACAAGGAGCAAATGGCCCTGCCGCCCAAACCCGACGAGTTCCGCTCGAAACGGCCGTGGCAGCGGCTGCTGATTATTGTGGCGGGCGTGGTTTTCAACCTGATAATGGCTATGGGAATCTACGCCGGAATACTGTTCACGTGGGGCGAGGAGTATCTGCCCACCGAGAATATGAAGTACGGCATTGTGTGCGACTCGGTGGCGCTGCGCTCGGGCCTGCAGAACGGCGACAAGGTTATCAGCATCGACGGCGAGCGGGTTGAGAAGGCCACAGCCATCACGGCATACATTCTGCTGAACGAGTCGAAGACCATTCAGGTGGAGCGCGACGGCCAAGTGCTTGACATTCAGATTCCTGACAGCATTATTCCGCACCTACTCAAGGGCGGCACGTTCATCTCGCCGCGGTTCCCGTTTGTGGCGGGCGGATTTATGAAGGGCTCGGCCGCCGAAGCCGCCGGAATTCAGGTGGGCGACCAAATTGTGGGCATCGACAGCATCCGTACAGAATATTTCGACGAGTTCCGCGCCACCATTGCCAACTACAAGAATTCGACGGTGAATATCAACGTGATACGCGACGGGCAGGAACAGTCGTTTGCCGTCAGCATCGACTCAACGGGGCTGATTGGCGTGAGCGCAAGCACCGACGGCATTTTTGAGTTGCGCAAGAAGGAATACGGCTTTTTTGCCGCCATTCCGGCCGGAGCCAAAAAGGCGTTTGTGGTGGCACGCGACTATCTGAAGCAGTTCAAACTGATTGTGAAACCCGAAACCAAAGCCTACGAGTCGTTGGGCGGATTCATCGCCATTGGCAAGATTTTCCCTGGCACGTGGGACTGGTACTCGTTCTGGAGTATGACAAGTTTCCTGAGCATTATGCTGGCCGTGCTCAACATTCTGCCCATTCCGGCACTCGACGGCGGCCACGCGCTCTTCATCATCATTGAAATGGTGACGCGCCGCAAACCGTCGGACAAGGTTATGGAGGTGGCGCAGTACATCGGCTTTGCGCTGCTGCTGGCACTGTTGATATATGCCAATGGAAATGATATTGTGAAGTTATTCAGGTAATCGGAGGCCGCTTCGCGGGAAATTGAAATAAAATTTATAGTAAAAATTTATAAAATTTTGATTTTTAGATTTTTATCTCTAACCAAACGAACCCAAATTTATCCGAAACAAGATTTTGGGTTGTTTTGGATAAGTTTGGTTAGACATTGATTTTTGTACAATTTTGTTTCTGATTTTTTAAAATTTCCGCCCGTCAGGGCGCTACCAAAAATAGCAACAAATGCCGCAACGATTCGACCATAGCGTTGACCAATACATTGAGGAACACACCACAGCCGCGAGCCCGCTGCTCAACGAACTTGAGCGGCAGACGTACGTGAAAATCCTGCGTCCGCAAATGGTGGCGGGGCACCTTCAGGGCAAGGTTCTGGAAATGCTCTGCCGAATGATTCGGCCGCAGCGCGTGCTCGAGTTGGGCACCTTTACGGGATATTCGGCCCTGTGTATGGCCGCCGGAATGCCCGAAGGCTCGGTGCTGCACACCATCGACGTGAACGACGAACTGGAGGATTTCACCCGCTCGTTTCTCGACCGCAGCCCCTACACCGACCGCATTGTCTATCATCTGGGCGACGCGCGGCAGATTGTGCCCACGCTGGGCGGCCAATTCGATTTGGTTTTCATCGACGCCGACAAACGCGAATACCCTGAATATTACGATTTGATTATCAATGAGGTGCGCACCGGCGGCTTCATCATTGCCGACGACGTGCTCTGGTACGGCAAAATCAACGGCGACACCCCGCCCGCCGACGCCCATACGCACAGCCTTCAACAGTTTAACGACACCGTGCACGCCGACCCGCGAGTGGTGAATGTTCTGTTCCCGATTAGGGACGGACTAATGGTTATGCAGAAGGTTGGGGAATAAAAAAAGAGACTGCCATCGTTGTAATTCGAGCAATCTCTTTTGTCGCGTTTACGGTCGTAAACTTTCTTCGACTTCACAATCCGCAGCGGCCGCGTCGATATCAGCTTGCCGTGCTGCGCGATTTCCCGTTCCCTGTCGGCCTTTTTAACGGCGTTTAGGTAATCGAGAAACCTTGGTTTTTCTTTCTTACCCATTGCTTTATGATTTTTTGGTTACGGGCGCAAAGATAAGAAAAACGAAAACTGAAAACACAAACGCAAAAAAACGCAAACACAAACAGACAAAAAATCCCCCGCCGGGCGCCGGGCCTGACGAGGGAAGTTTTATGCTTTCACTGAACTATATTACTCTAAAACTCGCGGATGGCGCAAACATATCCTTTTACAGTATTTAAACCTCGAGAGCAAGGCGAACCATCAAAACTAACTGTCAAAGAAATATAACCATCTTCGTATGTTCTATTTGATGTAAGATAGTCACCTTCACCTAGTGTGGTTCCGCCCATTGTTGTAAGAATAGTATTTATTACATAAGTGAATGTATTGTTGGATTCATTGCGATTTAGATTTTTCCACAACATTATTAGTTCCGCAGCAGAAGGCATATACCATCCATCTTTATAATTATTCGGGAGATTATATTTATTCGCATAACCATCAACCCATTCAAATCCGGGATAGTTGTTGGCATAATCGGAGTCTTTTTCTTTCACTTTTTCCCAGTTGTCGCTTCCGTCCAAATCGCCGGTTATGTAATATATACCACTATAGGAATATGAAACGTATGGTTCTCCAGCGCCAGGCTCTGTATATCCCGTGTAACTCAAAATATCAGAGAACATGGATAGCATCAGATCATTATTCACTCCATTCCCTTTAGACCATTCATATTTATCATTACTACCATTGGCCGTACTGTTGTATTTTCCAATGCCGAGTGTGCGTTTTCCGAGAGCATCGCCTTCCGTTCCGACATAGAAGATAACAGCAATGGCGGCTTCCTTCTGACTCTCATCGAGTGT
>Ga0247610_10004275_pt1 | contig 15322 bp, 13 predicted proteins | sample 174DNAGHGhighgp2_FD_193483 | JGI IMG/M metagenome (GOLD analysis project Ga0247610, IMG submission 193483) | Sheep rumen microbial communities from Palmerston North, Manawatu-Wanganui, New Zealand - 1742 DNA GHGhigh gp2 | ecosystem: Host-associated > Mammals > Digestive system > Stomach > Rumen... | reverse complement strand
CGATTGCTCGCCTTATCGCCTCGCTGTGGGATGTTGACAGCGGCGACATCGAAATCGGTGGCGTGAACATCAGGGATCTTTCGCTCGAAGAATACAACCGCCGCATCGCCTACGTTTCGCAGGACAATTTCTTGTTCGACATGTCCGTCCGCGAAAACATTCGGCTCGGGCGGCCGACCGCATCGGATGCCGAAGTCGAAGAGGTGGCGCGCCAAAGCGGCTGCTACGAATTTATCATGAGTCTTGAAAACGGGTTCGACACGATTGTCGGCGGCTCGGGCGCCCACCTCTCCGGTGGCGAGCGCCAGCGCATCGCCATCGCCCGCGCGATGATGAAAAACGCCCCCATCGTCATTCTGGACGAAGCGACCGCCTATACCGACCCCGAAAACGAAGCCATCATCCAGAAATCCGTGGCAAAACTCGTGCAAGGCAAGACGCTCATCGTCATCGCACATCGCCTTTCGACGGTCAAGGACGCCGACAAGCTCTACGTCATCAAGGATGGCAACATCGACAGCTGCGGCACGCACCAGGAACTGCTCGAAAAGGGCGGTCTGTACAAGTCCATGTGGCAGGCCCACATCAGTGCCAAGGATTCCGAGGAGGATGCATAAATGTTCGATACACTCATTAAATTCTTCAATTTCTGCAATGCAGAAAACCGCCACAAGTTCTACGGCTCTATCATCGTAGGAATTTTCAATTCCTTCTTCATGGCGCTCCGCATCGGAGCTATGGCCGTCATGTTGCAAGGAGTCATTCGCCATGTGCAGGGAATCGCGCCGTTTACCATGAACACCGTCTGGCTTTCGCTTGGAATCATGGTGGCAAGCCTTATCGGCGCAACCGTCACCAAGCGCGTCATGAGCATGTGGCAGACCGAGGGCGGTTACCGCACTTGTGCCTCCAAGCGCATCGAAATCGCCGAACACCTGCGTTACCTGCCCATGGGCTACTTCAACAAGAACAGCCTCGGCTACATCACCTCCGTCACCACCAACACCATGGAACAGCTTGGCGATGTGGCTACCCGCGTAGTCATGATGGTCACGCAGGGCATTCTCGACACCATTCTCATCATCGTGATGATCGCCTTTTTCGATTGGCGAATTGCGATTGTCGCAACCATCGGCTTTGCGCTCTTCCAGTTCATCAACACGCTCATGCGCATGAATGTCCGTGCCGTATCGCACGAAAAAGTGGAATCCGACAGCAAGGTAGTCGAAAAGGTTCTCGAATACATCCAGGGAATCGCCGAAGTCAAGGCTTACAACATGACCGGCAAACGCTCCAAGGAATTAAACGAGATTATTGACAGGAATACCAGCGCCAATATCGGCATGGAACTCAAGTGCGTTCCGCTTTCGAACTTGCAGACTTTCGTCGCCAAGCTCACGGGCGTTGCCATCATGATCTTCTCGATTCATTTCTACCTGAACGGCACCATGGAACTTGCCAACTGCGCTGTCATGCTGGTGTGCTCCTTTATGCTCTTTGCAGCCCTGGAACTGGGCGGTAGCTACGCGGCCCTCCTCCGCACCGTAGATATCGCCGTGAACCGCGCAAACGATATCTTGAACAAACCCACCATGGACATCGACGGCGAAGACATTGCCCCCGCCAATCACGATATCAAGGCCGACACCATCGATTTCGCCTACGATAAGCGCAAAATCATTGACAACGTGACGCTTTCCATTCCCGAAAAGACGACTACGGCCATCGTGGGCCCGAGCGGTTCGGGCAAGACGACACTTTGCCATTTGCTCTCTCGCTTCTGGGACGTAAACGCAGGCTCGGTGACTCTGGGTGGCCGCCGCGTGCAAGATTACAGCATGGATAGCCTCATGAAGAATTTCAGTTTCGTGTTCCAGAACGTGTATCTGTTCCGCGATACGATTGAAAACAACATCAAGTTCGGGAATCCAAGCGCCACGCACGAGCAAGTCGTAGAAGCCGCCAAGAAGGCCTGTTGCCACGACTTTATTGAAAAACTCCCCGACAGTTACAATACGGTCATCGGCGAAGGCGGCGCAAGCCTCAGCGGCGGTGAACGTCAGCGCATCTCGATTGCACGCGCCATCATGAAGGATTCCCCGGTCATCATTCTGGACGAAGCGACTGCGAACGTGGACCCGGAAAATGAACGCGACTTGATGCTTGCCATTCAGGAACTGACCCGCGAAAAGACGGTCATCATGATCGCGCACCGCCTGAAAACCGTGCGCCACGCCGACCAGATTGTCGTCTTGGACAAGGGCCGCATCGTGGAACAGGGCAAGCACGAAGAACTCGTGAAGAACGGTGGAATCTACGCCCGATTCATCGATTCCCGCCGTGAAGCCGTCAGCTGGAAACTGTAATGCAGATTCAGCTTTCGGACCACTTCACCTACGGGAGGCTGCTTCGCTTTGTCTTTCCGTCTATCTTGACAATGTTTTTTTCCACCATCTACAGCATTGTCGATGCCGCATTTGTCTCGAACTTTGTCGGAAAGACTTCTTTTGCTGCCGTAAACCTTGTCATGCCGGTCCTTATGCTCATTGCCGCTCCCGGCGTGATGATGGGGGCCGGCGGCAGCGCGCTCGTCGCAAAATTTCTCGGCGAGGGCGAAAACGGAAAGGCGAACAAGGCTTTTGGGCCTTCCGTAAAAAATATGGCTACTGTTGATTTAATATTCATACAAAATTCTACATTTAAATCATGGACAAGAATGTCATTGCGATCGGTTATGCGATAGCGGCGGCCGCATTTTATGCACTGAATGTTCCCTGCTCCAAAATGCTGCTGGCCTACATTTCGCCTGTATTCATGGCAGGGCTACTCTATATTGGCGCGGGGCTCGGTATCGGCATTCTCTACCTGTTCCATATCAAGCACGAGTCCCAATCGGAACGGCTCTGCAAAAAAGATTTCCCCTACACGCTGGGCATGGTCCTGCTCGACATCGCCGCACCCATATTGCTCATGTTCGGCGTCAAGTACGGAACGTCCAGCAACGCCTCCCTGCTCGGGAACTTCGAAATCGTCGCGACATCGCTGATTGCGCTATTCATCTTTAGAGAAAAGGTGTCTAAGCGTTTATGGACTGCCATTTTATTTATAACGGTATCCAGTTTCATTCTCTCGTTCGAAAACACCGACAGTTTCAATTTTTCTGTCGGCTCCATCTTCGTTCTCGGAGCGACCATCTGCTGGGGGCTAGAAAACAACTGCACCCGCAAAATTTCGGACAAAAACACATACCAGATTGTGACCATAAAAGGCCTCTGTTCCGGAATCGGCTCCATCGTCGTTTCGCTTACCACAAGCGAAATGAACTTTGCCGTAAAATACATCCCGCTCGCCTTGCTGCTCGGCTTTGGGGCTTACGGTCTGAGCATTTTCACCTACATCCGCGCGCAAAAATACCTGGGAGCCGCAAAGACCAGCGCCTTTTACGCCTTTGCGCCCTTTATCGGCGTCCTGTTTTCTGTCGTGCTCCTGAACGAAAAAATCACGCTGCAATACATCGTTGCACTCCTGGTCATGATTGCCGGTACCATATTTGTGGTTTACGATACGCTTGTCCGCTCACATTCGCACATGCATCAGCATATTTTCACGCACACGCATGGCGGCATAACCCATACACATGTTGTTACGCATTCCCATTTGCACAACCATGTCTTTTCTGATGCAAAGCACGGTCACAGCCACGACATCAAGGACCTAGAGAAAATCTCAACACACTGATGAGGAATTTAATCGCCGATTACCCCTGCGAGTTCTTCTTTTTTGCCCTGTATGCGACCTTGCGTTCACCAACGCAGTTCAAGGCAAGCGTTTTGTTCATGTAGTTCGCGCGTTCTAGTTCTATTGCGTTGCGTAGAATGCTTGTAAGAAAATCGTTAGGACTTGAGCCAGCTTCGGCCGCCAACTTTCGTACTGTTTCTTGCAAATCGTAAGGAACCTGGACGGTCATGCTCTTCATCGGAGTTACGTATAGTTCGCCGCCGACGGCCTCCGACATCTTCAACAATTGCTTGTACGAAGGGTTCGTTTTCAAGGATGCAATACGCGAGATAGCGCTTTGCGTCGTGCCCATCTTGTCGGCGACATCTTGCTGCGTGAGCCCCAAGGAATCTTTCAGGAAATCAAAATCCGTCAGGAATGCCGACAGAGCCTCGTAAGTCTTGGAGTACAAATCTAGACCTTCGTCTTCGTTTTCGAGTGACGACATAAAATCGATGACTTGATTCTTTTTCATTGCATAACTCCCTGTTTGACAAGTTCTCTGTATTGCTTCAGTTTTGTAAATGCCGTCCCGAGTTTCATCGGTTCCTTTTTGTGTTTCAATTCCGCGCATAACAAAATGAGCGTGCTGATTTCGTTTATTGCCATGCAGAAATATATTCTAAAAACTCCGCCTTTCGCCTGCTTTGGAATTCGCATCTCGTACAAGCCGTCATATTCCTTCGGAAACTTGTAAATTTGTTCATTCAGCAAAAAAGGCGACAAATCCATAACAGTCGAAAGGACCTTCAGAAAACTCTTGACCCGTAGATACAAATCTGGACGACGCCTTGACAGATCCTTTATTTCTTTGCCGACATCTCCTGTTTCGTCTTTGGGGTCTGCTTTTTCTGCCTCAAAAAATTGCACATTCGGAAAGAACTTGAACTTCATATACTAAATATAGCATATTTGCTATATTTAGTCAATAGTTTTTTTGAAATTATGGAAGTTTTCTAATGAGGAATTAGTTCTGCGAGTTCACTTTGTGCCGCGGGATCGTTCGCGTAATTCTGCATAACCGATTTCATGTCGAGGAGGATGCAGGCAATTTTGTGGTAAGGCCTTTTGCAGTCTTTCCAATCACCGTAGATATAGCCCACGCGTTTCATTTGGAAGGTCGCTGAGCTTGCCGAAGCGCCTTCCGCATCCGCACAGTACGGCATAATGAATGCATTGTAAATGCTTAAAGTGTCATCCTGAGCGAAGTGTAACGAAGTCGAAGGATCTCCCAACATCTTTTCCACATATTCCGCATAAGCCATCTGCTTACAAACCGATTCGGCCCCCGGCAAATGTGAATTGAATCCGGTCAAGCCGTATTTGTAGTACTTGGAATCAAGGATATACACACCCTCCCCCATAACCATTATCGTATCTGGTCGGAGTGTGGAACGTTTCGGGTCGTTCAGAACTATTTCCTCTTCGGATTCATCAAGTTTTTCATCGCGGCATCCGTCATTCCACTGCAAATGTGGATTAAATTTATCCTTGGCGACACCCTGCGGCAACCTTCCGAATATTCTATCCACCATCGCTTCCCACACAGGGGCGAAGGTGTTTACGCCAAACAACGGCTCGTTTTCACTACCATCTTCGCCACGATTTTCCTTGTTTCCCAAATAACGGACCATCTTCAACATTGCATGGAAAAGTTCCAGGTGTTTGTCGTTGAAAGTCGCTGCGATTTTATCCTGAATCACTTCTGCAAACAGTTCATAATCGAACAAGAGTTCCGGTTCTTCGACTTCGTTTTCTGAAATGCCGTAAAGCGGGCCAATCAGCCGAGCAGATTCCTTAACACAAAACTTGTGGACGAGCGTAATCAAGTTGTCTTCGCGGTAACTCGTCTTGCGTGTAATCAAGTTTAGATATACAACTTGATTGTGACCATATTCGTCTTTGACGACTTGCGGCTTAATTCTTTTGACGGTGCGCGGCCAACTGATTTTGCCGGAGAACCCTTTCTTGTAAATCGTTTCGGATTCCACAAAGTAGCCGAAATCAAGATAGTACTGCAACACCGAAAGATACGCATAGAACGGGAAATCCAGTTGGGATTTTTTCAAATCCTCTTCGGTGAAATAACTTTGCAGAGATTTATCGTTCAATACGGCAATAAGCTGGTAGAAATCTTGCTTGCAAATATCTTCAGACGGCTTTGACGCACGATACCCCATCGGGAAATAGATTTTGGGGCGGTCATTCTCAATCCTTATCCCGACAAACGATTTGTCCTTCTTTTCGTCACTTGAATACCAAGCGTCATACACGCAGAAATCCGCAAAAGACGATACCGTCTCTCGCATAGACTTTGTGACATTTGGGTTCTGTTCAGACATTTAGGTGTCGGCTTTGCTTTCGGCGTATGTTTTTGTTAGATCGTCTTTATCCTTTTCAATATCTTTGAATATTTTTTTGAAAGCATCAAAACCAACATTATCTTTAGATTTAAATTCCTTCGCAAGTTTGGCAAACGAAACAACATCTTTATTTTCAGTAACATCAGGCTCGTTGAACACTTCTGTTGCTGAATTACGCCTAAATACATCATACCATAGGTATTTTAGGACCTTCTCTGCGAAATCTTCTTTTGAAATGTTTTCGTACTTGGTGACCTTTTTGTCTTTTACCTCTACGGCATCAGTCGAAATAAACCATCCACCAAGACATTTATCTTCTGACTTCGAAAGAATTCCTTTTTGAGATAAAATTTTCTTGTTTATCCAATTTCGGAAGCTACCCCAACGGACACCTGTTGAAACTTCACTTTCTTCATCCTTGCCAATAATTATATCATATTGTGCGGCATCATCCAATTCATTTTCAATCATTTTGAACTTAAAACGACGTTGGAAGGCATTATCCATCGTGAACACGTTCTGGTCGCTAGTGTTCATTGTCGCGTAGATAGACAAGTTGGGTGGCAAACGTATTGCAGTATTTGTGGAAAAATGGAGCACACTTCCATCATTTGCCTGAACATCTATGCAGGAGTAACATTTGGGATTGGTATCTGTTCCAGAACCTTTCGCCTCAACGCTATGTTTATTCTTTTCGTTTGTTTGTTCGTTCTTAAGTTTCTGAATGTCACGAATATCGGCATTTATATCCTGGTTGTCAACGCCATAAGAGCTCCATCCAGAATCATATTTATTTTCAGTGGATTCATCCGCAGGTTCACCCTTCTTAATTCGGTCCAATAATTGAAACATCTCACCAAAAATCGCAGCTGCGTTTCCGCGATTGATTTCTTCAATAATCAGGAAGAATGGCTCGTCCGGATTCAAATAAGCACGGCGGACTATTTCAGAAAATGGACCAGGCTTAAATTTATATTCAACCCCTTTGTTGTCAGGCAAAACACAAGGATAAATTTGGCCAACAAAATCAGCATTGCAATATTCTGGATGAAACACACAACGAATAGTGTGGTATTGTTTGTCTGTGACAGAATGTTCCTTCAGTTTTTTGTCAACAACTTCGTTTACCTTATAACTCTTGCCACAACCAGGAACGCCATAGTAGATTACTTGTTCGCTAACAATGGCTTGGCAATTCTCTCTTTTTTCAGATTGTTTGCCATTGGCAGTATAAATTGATTGATTAGGCATATCAATATGGCCTACGGTAATATCTAAAGGCATCTTTTATGCTCCAATAATGTTAAAGTTTGACGGCAACCGAACCATATTAGAACGTAGAATTTGATTGATTTTTAATCCGTTATGCGGTTTCTTTGTAACGGAGATGATTTCATTATACAAAGTCCTATTATTTATTCCATTGACAGACCATCCGTTTAACGGATTTTGAACGTCATTAATTCGATCTAATAAATCTTCACAATCAACAAAGCATTTTAATATATCTTGATAATCTCTTGCATTAAATTCTAGATAAACCGATGTTTTGGGATTAGCAAAAGCTGCTTTCAATGCTTTTACAAATACCTTATTATCTAAAATTGACCCCGAAAAATCTTTTATGTTGATGTGAAATACATTATGATAAGAAGAGAACTTTCCATAAATGGAAACCTTCAACCATTTTTGAACAACGCTTTCATCCGCATCTGATTCTTGAACATAAAACAATGGTTTGTAGTACGAATCAAATTTTGCGACAAGGTCTAAATGCTCTTGTATCAAATCCTTTGACAACGAATATTCTACTTCACCATCTTTATTTGCGCCTGATGATAAAAGACCAAAACCCTTCTCAGTGAAAATATTTATGATTTTACAATCACTAACAAGATTCTTTAACTCCCACGAATCTATCCATCGTTTATAATTGAAACGTCTTTGTCGGTTTTCTCTAACCCTATCTATAGCCTCATCGAAATTTTGATGAATTGGCTTGCGATTTTTCTTAGGATAGCCATTCAAGCCATACAATACATAGTAAATTTCTTGAGCAGAAGCCTTTCCCAAAGCAAGCAATACACTAAACACTACTTTGGGAGGTTCAATATCGGTAAAAGACTGTTCTGCACCACAGTTGTTTTTTCCAAAACAATCAAACCATAGACTGTAAAATATTAATGTTGCAAAATAATTTTGATTAGTAAGAATATACTCTGTAGATCCATCCCGAAGATTTTTCTTTCCAATAATTGTACTAAGTTCTTCTCCTCGTCCAGTTAAGCACAAGAATTCTTGACCTTTTTCATTTACACTTTCAACAAAACCAAAATAACGAGGAAATTTCGATTTATTATATGGCGTCCTATTTCTTGTTCCATCATCATTATAAACGGAAACGCCCACAAAACGAGCCATTTTCTGCTCAAATTCGGTTCGTTCTATTTTTCCACCATTCTCCTTTATCAGCTGAATTGTATACAAAAAATAATTAAGAACCATGCTTGATTTGTCTATGGTTATATTCCCTAGCATTACTGAACCTCCTTTATTAATGCTTCAAGCGCTTTTCTTATCAACAAAGGAGGAATGCCTTCTCCTATAACTTGACGAATCATTTTTTCATCAGCCCAATCAGGGATATTCCAGTTTTTCGGCAAACTGGATAAAATAAGCAATTCATAAATGCTCAATGTCCTTGCGTCTGAATAGATTCTTTCTCTATCATCATCGCTTTCAATAATTGGACGGCCGGGATGAACATTTATAAATGCAGAAATAACGTCACTATTTTGCATTATTGTTGTTGCTGGTTTACTCCAAAACATTCTCATATATGTTCTTGGGGCTCCTTTTACCCTTCGACCGTTTTTTTGCGGAAAGAAATGGTCATTAAGAAAAGCGGATTTTCCAGAAGGCGTATGCATCATAAGCTCAACCAATTTCCAACTTTGTTTTGTTGCGTAATGCCATTTTGAGACTTTTAACCCAGCCTTTCTCTTTTTTTCATAATCAGGGAAACGCCAGCGTTCAGATTCTTCTCTTATCAAAGGGTCTAAAGATGGTAAATTGCCAATAGCTTCTTCTACAGAAATTTGGTGATCTTCTTTTTCTGGAAATTCCCATACAACATTTTGATCTTTTCGAACAATAAGGTATATGTATCTCGTTCTTGACTGAGGAACGCCATAGTCAGCAGCGTTCACAACTCTATTCTTATTAAATTTGTAATGACTGCCAAGTTCTTTTTCAACATATTCTGGAATAAATATCTCTTGCCCTTTATAATTGATTTTCGTATGCTGTTGCATTGGCACATTTTCAATTAGAGCATATTTGGGCTTTATGCGCTTAATTGCCTCTATTGCATAATAAATTAAAGAGTTTCTAGGATCTTTAGGGTCTTTTCTTCCCGCACAAGACATCCCCTGACAAGGAGGGGTTGCCATTACAAAATCCACATTGCACTCTTTTGCTCTTGAAATAATCTTACGGAAAATCTCGGAATTTGTAATATCTCCATTTATCATATCGACTTCAGGATATAAATGGCTATAGAACTTCGATCTTTCAAGAAGTAATTCGTTTGCAACTTTGACATCTACACCTATTTCTTTAAAGTATGTCTCGGCAATGCCCACATTGCAAAAAAGAGACAAAGCCTTAAGATGTTCTTTAAACTTAAGCTTTTTCATTGACTTTTTCCTCCAAAGAAATAAGGGCTGCTTCTAGTAACTTGGGAGGAACGCCTTCGCCAATAATTTCTCTTATAACATTGCTGCTTGCCCAATCAGGTATGTTCCAATTGTCCGGAAGAGAAGACAATCGCATTAACTCAAAAATTGTCATGGTCCTTGCATCCGACCAAATTCGTTTTTCTTCATCATCGGACGCAACAATGGGATAACCAGGATGCCCATTTTCTTGGGATCCCAATCTGCTTGTAAACATTGTTATTGTATAAGCTGGCTTTTCCCACCATTGCCTTTTGTATGTATTCTTATATCCCTTTGATTTTCGCCCATCTTTTAAAGTCGGATAAAACTTTTTATTTTCCCACGCAGAATGTCCTTCTGGCGTATGCATCATTGCAATGACATGGCGAATCTTATGTTTTGGAGGATAATGCCATTTTGATACTTTAAGGCCTTTTGCTTTTTTAGCGTAATACTGAGGGAATAACGCAAGACGCTCTTCCTCGGAAATATCCGTAACATCAGGATCAAGCGAAGGAAGATCCCCAATCGCGTCCTTCATTGTACAGACGTGTTTTGACGGTTTTGGAAATTCCCAATGAATCTTGGTTGTTTTTCTAGATAGCAAATAAACGCAACGTTCTCTAGACTGAGGAACATTGTAGTACATTGCGTTGACAACTTTCTTCTCGTTAAAAAAATACTTGGAATCAAGTTTTTCGTGAATATATGTGTCAATCAGCTTCCATTCACCGTCAACATAAATTGATGTCTGCAAAAGTTCCGGCACATTTTCTATCATCACGAATTTCGGGTTCAAATCCTCTATTGCCCGCAATACGGATAAAATAAGTCTGTTGCGAGGGTCATCCTTTCTTTGCATGCCAGCAGTACTCATTCCCTGACATGGCGGAGTCGCAACAATAAAATCGCATTTCGCTTTCTTTGCTTCTTTTATCACATTGGCATAAACCGATTCGTCGGTAATATCGCCTTGAATCATTTTTGCATCGGGATAAAGATGTTCATGGAATCTAGCCCTTTGTGGCAACAATTCTGAAGCGACCTTTATGTGTATTCCATGTTGCTCAAAATATGTTTCAGCAACACCTGCGCTAGAGAATAGAGAAAGTGCTGAGAAATGCATCCGATTATCATTCGCTCCATTTTGAAAGTGAACGAGTTCACTCTCGCGGGAGCGGTTCTGGCCGATTCGCTTGGCCGGGATGCGGACAAAAAGAAACGGCGGGGAGCCGACTCACTCCTCGCCTAAAAGCGCGACATTTTCAAAAGAATACAATACACCCGCACAATCTTGCAATGGATTGCTTCACCCTTTCAGGGTTCGCAATGACGTTGCAAAACATCCCGGGCGGATACAATACGCCCAGGGTACACTACGCCCATGCAATCCACGGGCGGTGGCGAGTCATTGTCTTATTCTCGTTGCTGAAAGTGTCGAAGTTCCAAGTAGAGGACAAGAGCTAAACTCAGCGAGTCTACCCCCGTTCTACATCAATCCAGTCATTTTTGGATACAAAAAAGGCGTGGAGTTGAATGCATTTACCTACTTGAGGCCTTCGACTGCCCGCAACGAATAAACGCAAACAACTCACGCCCCAAATGGCCGTTTGCCTACAGGCAGATTTATCAAATATGCATGTACCAAAACGATGCGGCTGGCTTGCGCCGGTCGCAGACGTGAGCGTCGCCTTGTTCTCGTTGCTGAAAGTGTCGAAGTTTCAAGTAGAGAACAAGAGAAAACTCTATTTGCCTTGAAATATAGATTTTTGGAATGGCAAAAGATGACATTTGCCGTTTTTGTTGCAAAAAAGCGACCTAAAATAGCAAAACCGGCCCCTGCGGACCGGTTTTTGGCTTAAATTCTTGAAAAGGGCTTACTTAAAGGAGCCCGTGTTCCTTGAGAATCTTCTCGTACTTATCGGCACGAGATTTTTCTTCGTCAGCACGAGACTTCTCTTCATCCGCACGAGTTTCAGCCTCGCTAGCGCGCTTTTCGGCTGCTTTAGTGCGCTGGCGTTCATCGTACACCAAGTCATCCAATTCCTGTTGCCAAGTCATATAGCGCTTCCTCGTTTCGTTGTCCGACAAGTACCATTGCCGCTGAAGTTCGATGTTCTTTGTTCCCTTGGATGTTGCCTTGTTGGTCGCAAAGTATTCGAGATACTCCTTGACCGACTGTTCGGCGACATCCCTGTACTTATTGAATATATAAAAATTTTTGTAACAGAGGTCACCCAGTTCGTGTTCGGGATGCCCTTTTTCCAGATTCTTGAACCTGTAGACGGCGCGATCCTGCTTGAAGATGTCGTCAGGACAAATAAAGATGATGTACTGTTCCTTGAGGTTACGGTAGGATTCGCCCTTGTTCAGGGCTTCTGAATCGCACAGTGCCTGGTAGTAGCGGGCACGCTTCGGAAGCTCGTGGGTGTCCTCAATCTGCATCTCGATGTCGAAGGTGCGCATAATCTCGCCATCGGGGCCCTGTTCCTTTACGAACACGTCGTAGCGGACGCCCTTGTTGAAGGGGCTTGTTTCGGTGGATTTCTCCGGCTCCGGTTCCTGCAGGTCAAAAATCTTGATTCCGAGGATGGCTTCCAGGAAAGGCTTTGCGATATGCTTATGGCTGAATACCAGCGCGAACATGAAGCGGTTCGTGATGGGCAGTTCCTCGAACGGAACGTGGTTTGGATCCATAATGCTCCTTTACGCGGCTTGCGCCGCGCGGTAAAAACAAAAAAAAGAACCGTCCCTATGTCATATAAATAAATATGATATAGAAAACGGCTCTTTTGTGAGCTTGGCCAGCTTTTTGCTAGCATGGAATAATATAGCAAATGAGTTTTAGAAAAACAAATTTTTCTGGGATAACGAGCAAAATTTAGACTAAAACGCGTTCCAGGGCCGTTCAATCATCGATTCGATCAACTTTTCCTGATTGCCTTGCAGTAGATACTGTTCCGCGATTTTTCCGTGTTCCATGCGAATGACGGACTGGCAACAGTTTAGAATGAATTCGGGATCATGCGTAATCACGAGTAGCGTTTTTCCGGTGGCGGCCAATTTCTGGAGAGTCGCCGATACGGCTAGCATTTGCCTGTAGTCAAGGCCGCTGGTAGGTTCGTCGAATACGACAATTTCGCGCCCGCTAGAGACGCCGCTGCCGATAGCCACGCGTTGCTTTTGGCCACCCGAAAGCGCCATCGGGTGGCAGCTAGCATAATCTTTCAGGTTAAGCCTTTCAAGGATTTCAAGGGCGGCGTTTTCATCTTGCGGGTTCATGCCCAGCAAGATTTCGTCAAGGACGCTTTCCGTAAACAGCTGGTGGTTCACGTCCTGCATAATCAGGTACGCGCCGTATTTGCGGGCCTTGCGCTTTTGTCGCCAGATTCCGCGGAGCCCACACAGCACCTGGGCCAGCGTCGATTTGCCCGCCCCATTATGGCCGATGATGGCGGTGATTTGATTGCGCGGGAGTGAAAGTTCTGGAATGTCTAAAACCGGGAATTTGCGGTTGTAGGCGAAATGGAGGTTGTTGAAGAGCAATGACTCTTTAAGAGATTGCTTCGCTTTGCTCGCAATGACACCTTTCTTGTCATGCCCGCGCAGGCGGGCATCTTCTGTTTCACCCAGTTGTTCTAAATTCATGCAGCGCAATCCGAGGCTTGCCGCATATTCCGGGCCTTTCGCTTCGAGTTCCGCAGGAGTCCATTCATGCGCAATGCAGCCGTCTTTTACGTAACAAATTCTGTCGGCAATGTCGCGCAGGTAATGGATGCGGTGCTCCACAATAACAACGGTCTTGCCGCGGGATTTCCAAAACCTGATGATTCCGGCGAGGTCTGCGACGGTCTTCAGGTCAAGATTAGCCGATGGCTCGTCAAGAACGAAAATTTCCGGATCGGTCGCAGAGACCGAAGCGCAGGCGATTTTTTGCTTTTCTCCGCCAGAAAGGTGGAAGATATTTCGGCCCGCCAGATGTTCTATGTGGAATTCCTTCACGACGCAATCCACGCGCTCCCGGATTTCTTCCGGATCCATTCCCAAGTTTTCGCAGCCAAAAGCGATTTCGCTGTCGGTATCGATGTTGAAAAACTGCGAACGCGGATTTTGGAAAACGGAACCCACGTGTCTTGAAATTTCGGCGAGCGTCATGTCGGCGGTATTCTTGTCGCCGAGCAATACGTCGCCCGCCATCGTTCCCGATTGATAAAGCGGAATAAGCCCGTTGATCAGCTTAGAAATAGTCGTCTTGCCGCAACCCGACTCCCCCACAAGTACAACGCATTCGCCGGACTTGATTTCGAGATTCAAGTTCTTGATGACGGCATCGTCCAGGGATTCCGTGTAGGAGAAGGATATGTTTTTTAAGGCAATATTCATAATAAAGGATTCTATCGGTCGGCCCTTCGGCTGATTCGACAGGCACATCAACCAGCTCAGGGACCTTCCTCCAGAATGACAGAAAACGGAGTAACACCACAAAGCAGTGCTATAACGGCCAAACAATAAACAAACACGGCAACATCTTGAACGTGGAACCCGATTTTGACAACGCAACTACGTCTCGTTTCTGGCGAAAGTCCGCGCGTCGTCGCCGCCACCGAAAGTTCATCCCCGATTTTCGTGAGCGACACCAGCAGCGGAATGAACCTGTATTCCAAAATGGCAAGCGGGTTCTTCAATGTACGCAGGCTGAACAGGCGAATACCCCGCATGCGCATTGCATTCCCGATATCGCGGGCTTCATCGAATACGGTCGGAAAAAAGCGAATCATCACCGCTAAGGGAATCGTCACTTTGTTAGGAATATGCATCTTCGACATTCCCGCCATGAACTCGTTTACCTTGGTAGTCGTCATGACATAGTAAAAAATAACGCTTATCGGCATCACATGCGAAACAAGCATCATTGTCGAGACAAACAGCGTGCCCGCGAGTCCGACATCCATCGTTTTTAAATAATCAAAACTGAATGCAGATATTGCGTACAAGAAAGAAAAGAGCAGGGAAAACCGCCATCTTTTTTCAAGCACCAATAAAACTGCCGGCAAAACAACAATCATAGCGCCGTAAATTACTGGTGCGGAAAGAATGATGCTGTTTCCCGCAATCGTTAAGAACAGTTTTGTCCGAGGGTCCAATTTCACCGGGCAAGACCGATCCGTTCAAAATGTTTTTTCATGATGCGGCGGGCCACGAGTCCACCGATAACGGCACCCAAGATGCCGAAGGTGTAGATTCCGACCAGGGGCCAGATGCTGTTAGAAAGTTCCGCCAACTTCGCAACGTAACCTTCGTCGCACATGCCACGGGTATATTCCAGATATTCCTCAGTATAAAGCCAAAGCGGAAGCATCATTGAAGAACTCATTAGGCTCAAGACAATGTTTGCCATGTATAAGCCGGCAAAATTTTTCCCTATGATTTTCAGAATTGTTCCCGACAGTAGCCCAACTGCAA
>Ga0247610_10004272_pt1 | contig 15328 bp, 33 predicted proteins | sample 174DNAGHGhighgp2_FD_193483 | JGI IMG/M metagenome (GOLD analysis project Ga0247610, IMG submission 193483) | Sheep rumen microbial communities from Palmerston North, Manawatu-Wanganui, New Zealand - 1742 DNA GHGhigh gp2 | ecosystem: Host-associated > Mammals > Digestive system > Stomach > Rumen... | reverse complement strand
GTGCAATTGCAAGGACAATCACTTTGCGCGACAGTTACATAACACTGAGTTTTAACAGAAGTTAGATCTCCGACAGCGGTAGTGCTTAAATTAATCGCATCTAAACGAGGAGCACCATTTACAGCAACCTGGACGCCAAAATCACCTGCGTCCGCAACAGAACCATAAGCGTCAACTTCAACAAGATAGACGCCGCGCTTGTTTAAAAGAATAGTGCCACCTGCGAGAGCAACAGAACATCCTTTGGCATAAGTAACATTATTTAGAGGAATTGAAGCGCCCGCGGCCACAGTTAAGCCGTCACTATATACTTGAATCATAAAAATTACCTCCATAATTATTTATAAAAAAATAAAAGACGCACTTTTATTAAAGTGCGTCTATAAGTGCTATATGTATAAACGAGACACACTGAATGTGTTCAATGTTAATTACATATTCATTCCATTGCAGCCGCAACCGCAACCACCATTATTGCAGAAAGGATTGTTGCCAGCATTATAAGTCCAACCCTGAGGATAACGAACTACGCCTTGGAGCTGATTAGCTAGCTGTAACTGACCAACTTGGTCACGGAGATCTTGAATTTGATTACCAGTTAGAGTATCAATAATCTTCTGGACACCGGCATTTGTGGTATTGTTGATAGAAGCAGTATTCATAGCATTTTCATAACGAGCCTGAGCGAGACTAGACATAATATTATTACCAACTTCATTAATTAACATGCGAGTGTTGCAGCAGCAATCATTTTGGTTGGCAAGTAAAGTCATTTGATTTGTCTTAATATCACTAAGCTGTGCAGTTAGAGCGGCTTGAATGTCTTTTTCAACGTTAATATTATCATATTTTGCCTGATTAGTAGCAGCAACAGCCTGAGCAGTGCCACTAGTAATTGCACTCATAATATCTCTATTCTGAGACTGTAAATCATTGAAATTAAATCCATTCTGTACAAAATCTTGAGTAGCATACTGTGGACGATAACCATTGCCGCCCCAATTGCCGCCGAAGCCGCCGCCCATTAAGGCGAGAATTGCAAATAACCAGATCATACCACCCCAGCCTCCATTACCAAAACCATCATTATTATTACCAGTAAGTAAAGCAACATCAGAAGCGGTTAAAGCGCCATTATCATTCATAATGCGTTACCTCCCTATTATGATATAATATTTTTTTATAAAATAAAAAGTCTATCTTACGATAGACTTTTATTTAACATATTTATAAAATTGTCTGGGTCAACACCCATTTGACGTGCATAATTGTAAAATGCTGTTTTAGAATCTCCACCCATCGCGCGAATAAGGTTAAATGCGCCAGCGAGTTGCGGATTAGACATTAGTATTTGATTAAATGCTAGCTGAGGATTTTGTGCGGTTTCAACCGTTTGCTTCATTTGTTTAAATTGCTGAATCATTTGCGGATTCAATAACTGGTTGCTGCCGCTGCTTCTTTGGCTGTTTTGCAGTTCCAGTATTGGATTGCTGTACATTAGCCATCGCCTCCTCTAACTTTGCTACTCGTGCAGTTAATTCACTTATATTAGCTGGTTGCTAAGCTTGATGTGGGCTTATATCAAATGGAGTTACTGTTAAATAACCCGTCCCGTCTGTTTGAGCATACCAAATCATAGGTGCTGTTTCATCGAGCACTAATGCATCACTATTTGGAGCCATGCGTAAATTACGTGCACCCGCCTATCCATTTACACGAATAACATGCATTTGCGGAAGAAATTGATTATTCATCATCTGTGGTTGCATTATATTGTTAGGGTTATTATTATTAGTTAATTGATTATTAAAAAAATTTGAGTATGGCATTTTATCCTCCTTTACTCTAATTCACGACCGCAATTTGGGCAATATTTGCATACGCGCATATTATTTGCGCGATCTAAAAAATAGAGATCAATATTAGCGTGACGCTTGTTATCGTAACAAAATCCACATTTTAATTCTTCTTGTGGCTCTTCAGTAGGTGCTAATTCTTCGTATTTGATCATATATATCTATTCCTCTTCTTTTCTTTAATAATTTCATTATAGCATGAATTTGAGTAAAAGTCAAGTATTTGATTGCAATCATACTTTATCCTCACATTAAATGTGTAGGAAGACTTAGGGTAAAAGTGGGAATTTTTCGCGCAGATAGAAAAATTTTTTAATTATTTTTATTGAGGAGGATATATTAATTTTATCCTAATTTTAGCGTTATTTATCTATTGTTCACTATTTGATTTAATTTCTACTTTTAGATTATTTCCGAAAGGACCATATAATCCAATAATTTCAACATCGTCTTGCTGTGTTGTTGTATTATTGTCATCAGTATAAATATATTGTGGATAACAATCAATAATTTTATAATAGGCTGGTATATCATTAATATCATAAGCTCGTGTTTCCGTACCTGTTGGTATAGTACCTAATGATGCAGAAAAAATATTATAAACATAATCTTTAAAAGTACTGATTACTTTAATACGTGGTGTAGCATCAATAGCTACGTTAATAAACTTATTCTACTAGAATGATATATCTTGTGCCGCTAGATTTGATCCAGTTGATTGAGCAGTAATAGCTGTTCCTACAGGTAATTTATTACCAAATATATTATTTTTAATTAATACATTTGAAAATACATTTTGTGTCATAGTATCAAAATTTTGTATTTTTAACGCTGGATATTCGATTTGTCCATTAAAGGTATTATTTTCAATGTTAATATTTGAAAATTTTGAAATATATTCCTTTATAGTCCAAACCTCATTTTCTTTTAGTGGCTGTTTATAAGCTGCGGTGCCTAATATCATTCCTGTGCAACTCGTTGTAATATCATTATTATCAACTATAATATTATTCATTGTCCCTTTTGGAGTATAAATCTTAATACCCGCAACATATGCACTAACAGGTGTATATTTAGTCTTAATATCAATTATATTATTTTTTACAAGAATATTCTCAATTACTTTATTTTGTACTAAAATACCATTACTTACATTTGAAGTGAGGTCGTCGTCATCATCTATACCTGCTAAACTAATATAATTGCCAATAATATTAATATTAACCAGTGGCGGGTCATCTAGATACTATTGAGTAGGAGACGAGATATGTATACCTTCTTTTGTCCCGACAATTTTATTATAATTAAATTCAGCATAAGAGCATCCGTGGGCATCAATACCCTACCACTATGGTGCTACTTCCTCATCATCTATCTAATTATAATTACATTTTATTTGAGAAGGCTAATGTGTTATCTTTGTATTAAAACCAGACACACAAATAGGATATCTATGTTGCTTTCCAGAATAATGACCAGATTTAATTTTATTAGCGCACACTTCTACATTATAACAACCATCAAGCAATTTAATACCTGCATGACAATAATTAGTAATAACATTATGATTAATTACAATATTAGAAGAACGCTCTATAGAAATACAAGTACCATAATGGATATTAGTAAAATTACAATTAGTAATCATAATATTGGTACATACATCTGATGATATTTTTTGTTGCACTAAATTTCGTGGAGGAGTACTTATCATATCTGGATATGTAACATTTACATATGTTTGTGCATCATCAATAAAATTAATATCAGTTAAAGTTACATTTGAATTTAAAAGAATATGGTTTTCTCTAATTGTTGTACCATCTTTTTTTGTTTGAAATTTAATTGTTCCCCCATCTTGATCCTATGAGATAAGAATAAGTGATGAGGTTAGACTTTGAATTGAATCTATGGTTGTAGAGAATTTACAATTCACTATATTCTAATTGATTGGATATGTATATTCAATTACGAATGAAGAGTCCTGTTTTAAAGAACGATAATTTTTTTGCCAATCCGTATCAGTTGTAGCTGCACGTAATTTATCTAATGTAGACGAATAAAATACCGGTATTGCATGCTGTACATCAGTCTTACGTGTATTAGGGAATAATTTTAATTGGAAATTTTGATATTCTTCTTCTGTACTTTCAAGGTTTGGTGAAGAAGGCTATTCATAGTCCCATGTTCCCTACTAAATATATAACTGCCCAAATTCAAATTTATATGTCTTCTATCCTTTTGCATTTAAAGTTAATTTTGCTCCTCCACGAAATCCTTTAATATAAGTGTTAGGCGGAATAGCAATATTAGTAATTTTATATTTTTGCCTTAATTCTACATATTGAGGATTTGTGGCAAACATTTGCCTAAATGCATCGGTGTCGTTATTTTCTCCATCCCCTTTCGCGCCAAAAGCTTCTGGCATCGTATATAATGGTTGTTGATTAATATCTAAACTATTAGTTTTTTTAATAACATTATATAATTGTTCTAATATTTTTTCATGATATTCAGCATCATTAGAATCATTCATATATGCAATTAATAATGTAGGAGAAAATGTTATTACATTAACACATAAACGAATATATGCAGCATCATTTGGAATCTAAATTTCATGAAAAGTAGACGTTTCATCGTCAAAAAGTATCTGTCTTTTAGTTGCAGGTCCAACTGCTTTTTGTTCACTATTATAAAAACAACATGTCAATTGATATGTTGTAGTAGTTCGGTAAAATGTTAATACACCAGCAGTTTGCTATAATGGAATAAAATCAGTAACACAAAATGTTTCATTAGTGTCTGCCACAGTGCCATTCTTAATAATGCTTTGCCACTTGTCATTGCTACTAAAAGAAGAAAAATTATAATCTAATAATTTTAAATTAAACGCGTTGGCTAACTCATATATATTGGTAATAGTTGATGTTGAATTATTAATTATATTCTATATATACTTTTTATAATCGTCTGTAGTCTTCATAGCATAGTCTGTAATTGCATCTATATTATGAAAGTTACCAGCTGCATCTTTAATATATGCTTGCGCTAAATGTATATCATATGGCATATTATGACCTCCTTTTAAATAATTAATTCTTATACTAAAAAGTAGTTTTAATTCATAAAAAATTATGTATTTTTAACTTTTATTATTAATTAGCACAAAAAACATAATTTTTTTAATAATTTAGAGTCTTATATATATAGAGTAATATACAATAATAAGGAGGTTATGATATGTCTGAACAAAATCCTTCACATGAAATATACATTAAAGATAAAGAGCAGCAGCAGGATGATAAAAATGCATGGATAAGTGGTGAACCAATTACTGCAAATAAAATGACTGCTATTTCTTCTGAATTAAGTTTTTTATCTAAAGAAATTTCTGATGTTTATAATCAAAGTACTGGCGCGGACGCGAGTAAAACAAGTAAAATTATCAATCATTTATTTAAATATGGTGCACCAACTGAGGATGAAAAACCTTATACTAAATTTTATGTTGATAACACAACAGAAAATTCATCCGCAATTATAAAAGTGCCCACAATGGAAGATTTAAACGAATTTAAAGAACAATTTATTCCTGGCTATCAATAGACTCATTCATATAAAAAAAATGATTATGTAATGGTTAATGGTACAGTATATAAAATATTACAAGATATTAATATCACTTCTGCGACTCCCTGGGAGAAATTACCCACAACTAGTTATCAGGAAATAAGTATTTTAGCCGCATTAACAGATTTAAGTAAAGATTTAAATAATATTATTTCTCTTAAATTTAATAAAGAAAATAGTTATGCAATTGGAGATTATGTGTTAAAAGAAAAAATAGATGAATAGACAAATACATATTCTACTAATCTATATAAATTTAAAACATAGCATATTGCAAATACAGAATTTAATGATGAAGAAGTAGAACAAATACAAATTGATAAAGAGTTAAAAGATTTATTTTTAGTAAAGTCTGTTAATTCAATTAACCTTATTGATTCATCAAATATCGAGCCTGGTATAATACTCACTGCAAGTGATATTGATGAAATAAATAATGTAAACCCTGAGAGCACATATTGTAAAACAAAAAACTATATTATACTTGATCATGAACAAAAATTATTATATTTAGCTCGTTCTACTTCATAGTGTCTTGTTCAAGTTTTATGGTATAAAGAAGATCCAGAAAATACAAATAAACTTATTTTTGACCCTAATATACCAAATTTTACTATGGATAGGGATAATGCAATTTTAAGAACAATTATAGCAATTCCTAACGATGCAGTAGCAATGCGTATTTATTGGGAAACGACTCATACGACCACTACAGATAATGTTACAATTCCTGATTTAAAAATATTCGCAGGTTATGAATAGCAAAATAGTTTAAACTTTTCTAATGAATTAATTGCCTATAATTATTTAAGACAAAATTCTTTTACTAAGAAAAAGATAGTAGTATTAGGTAATAATATTATTGGAGATACAGATAATACATTATGGCTAACTAATGCTTTAGCATAGCAACTTGACGCTACTATATACAATTGTAGCTTTGGCGGTTCAACAATGGCTTATCGTCATTCCGACTATGGTGATACTAATCCATATGTAAGCTATTCAACAACTTCGACAACTGAACAACAACTTGATGCTTTACAACAAATTCAATACTGGAATGCGCTTTCAGGAGTAGAATTAGCGACAGCTATGTCTGAAGATAAATGGGACATCCAAACAAATGCAATTAATTCAATTACAAATGTTCCAGCATATTTTTCCTAGCATCTGACTACACTTAAAAATATTCAATGGGATGAAATAGATTATATTTTATTAGATTATGGAGAAACAGATTTTTCCAATAATGTGACATTAAGCGCGCCTACACATATTAAAAATTTATATTCCTTTAATCATGCATATTAGAAAGCAATTGAGACAATATTAGAAAAGTATCCTGAAATACAAATCATTCCTGTTACACCTATTTGGGGCGAAATAATAAAATAGGAACAACAAGAATAGAATAATAATATTACTTTTATTATTGATAATAATAAGTGTAGAGGGCCTTTATTTATTAATACTAATGGTCATTTAGTTAATCAAGTAACTATTAATGGTCAGAATATTGATAATGAAATAGTTGAATCGTGGAATTCAAAATCTACATCTACACATCAATTAGATAGTGTTTCAGCATTAGATAATTATAATATAACATTACAATTAAATACTGATACAGCAAGTGAAAACACAGAGCCAGCTACTGAAAATAGTATCAAAGCAACGGCATTTATTAAATATTATTCTAATAGTGATATATTACAAATAGCAGATTATCGTCAAATAAAACATACATTAACGGATTTTGTTAATGCAATTCAAAATATTGCAGAGGAATATAATTTAACTTATGTTGATAATTATTATACCTTAGGTATGAACAAATATACTCGTGCTCTAGTATTTGGCTCTACCTTAAATCAATTTCTAAATGAATTAGGGCGGAAAAAAGTATTAGCAAATATAATAGAACAACTTACTAGTGGCTATAAATTTAAAACTTTAATTAATAATCCTATAGTAAAATTATAGCCTTCTCCTAATATTTTTACTGGATATACAGAAGTTGGTGGTATTTTACATGGCGGAGTCGATACAATTGATGGACAACCACAGATTATTAATGGCGGAGGAACAAATCGCTAGAATTCCCTCGCTTTTATCCGTTCAGCCTATATACCAGTAGATCCATCTAAACAAACATTACATATTTTATGTACTACAACTGGATGGATGGTCTATATATTTTATTATGATCAAAATTATAACCCTATTCTCACAACTAATAATGGTACTAATGACCAGGTCAGAAAGGCGAATAGTTCATCACTAAGACCATAGACGAGTCCTGTAATTATTCCGCCTACAGCTGCATATATACGTACATATCGTCCAACCAACGTTATGGGTGAATTATGTATTAGTTATGATTATCAGGATACATTTGTTTATTATGATACGCCCATATTACGAATAAAAGATTAGACAGTAGATAAAAATAGTTTAACAAATAAACTTAAAACTACTATTAATCCATCACCTTTTAAAAGATTTCATCTTTTAGCGCATAGAGGCTATACAACATCAAATACTCCACCAAATACTTTGTCTGCCTATGCAGAGGCTAAAAAGCGCGGCTATGAATATATAGAATGTGATTTAAGATTTTCAAAAGATGGAAAGCCCGTATTAATACATGATGATACTGTAAATGAAACACAAGTCTCAGAATTAACTCTTGAACAATTAAGATAGTCTCAAATACCAACTTTAGATGAGGCCCTTTTATTATGTAAACGTCTTAGTTTGAAAATGGAAATTGAAATAAAATCTACAATTGCCGATACAAAATAGTCGTACTACGAAACAATGATTAATATTATCAAAAAGGCAGGGATGTGGCATGATACAGCTATCGCATCATTTTATCTTACGCATCTTCAAAGAATTGCATTAATAGATAATACAGCAAATCTAATATTTTTAACAAATGCAAATTCGCTCAGCGTCCATTCTACAGCAAATGAAAGCGGTACTTATGATACAACCGTGACTGGAAATGATGCCATCGCGTTCCTAGAAACTGTTAACAGCGATTATAAAGCATTTGGATGGCAGTACGGGCAGTTTAATCTAAAACAAGCATAGAGATTAGCTCAAGCTGGAATCTGTCTTGAAACATATACTGTAGATTAGATTGCCATTTTAGCGAACGAACAATATAGTAATATTACGGCTTGCATTACCAATAATATTACACCTGAAATGCTAATAAATCAATACCTTCCTACTTCATAAGCTATACACTAATTATTTAAATATTATTAATATAATAATGGAGGAAATATAATGATTACAGTTGAAGCATTTATTCAAAAATGTTTTATTCCACTTAATGAGGAATGGGGATATATATATGGTACTTGGGGCCGCATATGGACAGCCTAGCTTCAACGTATTTATTCTCAGCCTTCTAAAACTAATTGGAAAAAAACAAAACAATATGGTAGTAAATGGATAGGTAGAATGGTGACTGATTGTTCAGGTTTAATACGGTGGGCTTGTTACCAATTGGGAGTAAAAGTAAGTCACCATTCTAATTATTTATATACTGATTATTGCCGAAATAAAGGCAAATTAAAAGATGGACTACGGGCAGACGGGACTTAGCCGCTGCCCGGGTCATTAGTGTTTCTTACTAACCATGAAGGCCGAAAACACCATGTTGGTGTATATTGCGGCGACAACATAGTAATTGAAGCAAAAGGTACTGAATGGGGCGTTGTTACTTCTGAACTAGCACATTGGGATTCTTGGGGCTAGTTAAAATGTGTTGATTATGATAATACATCTGTCCCTGATAATTCTCAAGAAACGGATGTTAAATATGCCATTACTATTAATCCGCATAGTTATTTAAATTTACGGGCATAGCCTAATAAAAAGGCAAGCGTTATAGCAAAAATACCTAAAGGTACGAAAGTTGTTATATTAGACAAAAATAATAAAGACTGGTGGCGAATAAAATATGATGGGCATATAGGATATGCTGCTAGTGAATACTTAAATGATATTTAAAAATAAAGAGAGGATTTTATCCTCTCTTTATTTTTTTAATATTTTATAAGCATTTTCAATTTTAATTATAAATCTTGAAATTATCTAAACGCTGTTCCTCTCCAACCGCAATCACATTCATACTGATATTGCTCAGGGTAGGTAGTTAAAACAACATCATTTCGCCGCCATAGTGGCCGGCCGCACTCAGGACACGCAACATTAATTTGTGTACGTGACAAAAAATAATCATATGCCTTACCTATTGATGTATACTCTTCCCAAGTTTGTAATTCTTTATTATTAGTCATATATACTTCCTTTTAAGTATCTTGAACAACATATTTATCATTCTTGAAAAGTTCAAAATCTTCTCCAAATCGTTCAGTTAGCCGTTCTATTCTATAATTATGTTTTTTACTAATCTTATCGCCATAATTATTAATGCTATCTGAAAGATTATCAATTGCCTTATCTAGCGCATGTACAAACCAATTGGCACGATTAAAGAAACTTACATCAAACTTATAACGCGCGCGAGCATATGCAATTTGTCGCCCTACCTTCTCATCCCATTCATCTTCGGGCGCACAGGTAGCAATACCTCGAAATACATTATTCATTTTAGCTTTCTTTGAAAAGAGTACCCGAGTACCATCTAGAATAAATGGCAACATACTATCTTGTTCATTAATAAAATCTTCAAAAGCGTGCTTGGTGTTTTCAATTAAACAAATTACTTTTCGATTGTCTTTATCTACAATATATGTAACTTTCATTTTCTTGGGTTCTTCTGCACTAATACCATACTTCATTTTAATGTCCTTCCTTATGTAAATTTTCATAGTCTACTAGTCGTGCGCCGCAAATAGGGCAATAACTAATTTTTAGATGACCATTTCTACTATATGCTCCTGTACTAAAAACAAGTTCTGCAGGAATACCAATATTATTCATAATATATGCCATGCCCTCATCATTATCCATGAGATACTCTTGATTTTCTAATTCACAATATTTACACATTATGGATTCTCCTTAATTACTGTCGCCATTCCAGTCCTCCACAGCCAATTCACGCATTTCTTCAGGATACTTGTTTGTAGTTTTCCCGCATTTCTTACACTCAACCCAAACATATCCATCTACATTTTTAACTTTTGCTTTTCCGCCACACTTGCAATGGTGTAGCTCTTCCTTACCCATTATTAATTATCTCCTTTAACTTCACTATTTTGTGGACAATACATAAACTGATAATCCATATCACATTCATCAATTTGAACTTTTAGTAAATCACATACACAAGTCCAATCATCAATTGACATATCCCACGTATGGAAATGCGGGCAATCTGTTGTACAATCTCGTGGAAATTTCTTATCAATCATTTAAAATCTCCTTTGTTTTTTCTATAATTATTATATCATAATTTCAACAAGAAGTCAATTAAATGCTTTTAATCGCTTGCACGATATAATCCACTACTTCTTTAATACCTGATACAGTGAGTTGCGCATTTTCATAAGTTGCAGTTCGCGCGATTAGCATTTCCATACTGGTCATTTTATCAGGAATAAAAATTATAATAATAATACTAATTACTGTAATAATTCCTGAAATAAACGTTAATTTTCGACATACTTTAACGACTTCATCGTCTTCATCCACTTCAACAAAATAAAGTATTAATGCAATTATTAAGCACGCTATTGATATAAGTAAAAATACCATAGCTACGCTTCGAATAGCGTCTAATACATTCATCCAATAAAATATAGATGGATTAATAATATAATTATTCATTTACTTCTCTTCTTTCTCCATTCGCGCAAAAGAAATCCTCTGGCGGCATCCAGTCATAATAAGGATCGTCAACACGACCAGGACATTTATATAAATCATCCGGCCATTCTACATCCCCATTTTTATCAATTTTAGGGTAATACTTACAATTTCGACATTGTACAATTTCAATTGGTTCGTATTTAGTTTTAAAATAAATGTGGTCATATTTAGTTTCTAAATATTTAAATTTTAGATAAAGATCTTTTTGTTGCTCTTCTGGATACCAAATTTGGGATTTTTCAATTGGCTTTATTGTTTCTTCATTATTGGCATCAAACCATCTAAGAGCAGGCATAACGTAGCACTTATAAACTTGCATTATATTTCCTCCATTTATTATTTATTGCTGTAAATTATTCCATCCCAATAATTCTGCTAATCCACCCCATATATTATCAATAGCTTCCTGTTTTTCTTGCGGCAAAGTCGCTATAAAATTATTTGTTGTTATATAAGGGCACCATTCTGGTGGTGAAGAATCTGGATTAACTTTAAATGAGGTAATATCTAGAGCTTCCGTTTCTTTTGAGAATGAAGGATATCCACATGCGCTTAAATTATTTAGTTGTGTAATATAAAGACATTCCTTACAATGCGCGGGCACCTGTATCTTCATCAAACCATTTCTCCTTTAATTGTTCTTCTTTTGTAGGCTGTGCGGACCAGCAACGCCATGTTTTATTATAATTACATGTATTATAGCAGGTTGGCTTATCGGCGCCAAAAGTATATACCATACATGCGGTAATATCTACCGGCACTATGCGAATCAATCGTGGCCCAATAATTACGTTAGAACTTATTTCTACCCATGTACAAGATGCTTTATCTGCTTCTTCAAGAGTAAGCAAACGTGCGCCACTAATTGTTGGTGCTTCTCGAAGTAAAGTTGAGCCGCAAAGCAAGCTAATTGCTTCGGCCGATATGTTTTCCATATTTGTGCTGGAAAGTAATTTCTTCATTGCTTCTTGGTATTCATCGTATAAGACATCAGCATCAATTAAGCGCATTCCACTTCATCAACCTCCCCATTTCTTGTTCGCAATTGTTGACTTTATATTCTTTAATTCATCAACAATTCCAAAATTGCTATAACCGTGACAATCCTTAAACAATACAAAGCAAATCAGTGTAGTGGCAATTACCACCAAATCTATGTGAATCCACCTAAGAATATCAACAAGTTCATCCATTCGCCTTACTAACCTTCCTTTCATTCTTCATCAGTGCAATAACAGGCCTTTCTTAATAAATAATTCAATAATATTTTCTCTCTGTTAGCTGGTATGTTATAAGCATCTCTAATCGTGTTGAACGCATTTATAAACTGCTTTTCCTGATCTTTCAGCATTGCAAGTATTTCCTGCATGACATCAGTTGTTACAAACATTTCATGCTGACCCATACTTTTAATTATAGCAAGTTGATCTTCAATCATTCTAGTCGTTACGTATCGTTCATCAATCATTCCATTTTACTCCTTGTATTTCCTCTGCCGTAGGTTTCCTATTAAATAATTTAATTTTTCCCATAAGATATGCGGGTTCATGGACTTCTACTGGCGTCAAAGTCCACATAGGCGTCGTGTCTTTATACCATAACATGCAAATAGGATCTCTTCGTGGATTGTTTTTCCATTGTTCCCATTCATTTTTAGTAAGTTCATGAAGTTCTTGCTCTTTTAATAATTCATATGCTTCTTTTAATGCCCAAACTGGGACACAGTCTATATATAATTCATCACGCCATTCAGCAAAATTAATATGTTCTTTAAGTTCGTGCATTACCATATATTTACGTAATTCTTTTGCTCTATCAGTCATCTCATTTTAACCGCCCTTCCTTTGTTCAATAGCATTATTTACAAGTATTGTATCCTGCATTATAGCATGTAACGGATCTATATTATGTTGCAATTCCGCAATGCATTCTGATAAAAGTCTCTCTTTCTCTTCTGTGAGCGACTTGATTATTTTATTCTGCTCTTTCAGTAGTTCAATGGCACGTTTACAAACATCTTCATCTACAACTCCATTAAAATCATGTGCAATAAACTTTGTACTTTGAATCATACTTTGAAGTCCATTGATCGTTTCTTCAATCGTCATCTTCTAACTTACTACTTGCATAATTACCACCTTTATTAAGATATAGAAAATTCTTTTTTATTATTAAAGGGAAGACGATTAGGGATAATAATTTGTTCAAAAATTGCGCCACAACGTTTACATTGTCCAGGCTCAATCCTAGGGTGTGGCATATGATATATTTCTGTACTTGATTGATCTTTTGTTATATCTATAATATCATAAATAATATGCCCGCAATTACTGCATACGGGTAAAAATTGAATTGTTGCAAAATCTTCTGACATGTAATATACTCCTATTCCTATTATTTACTATGGTTGGTTTATTATCCAACCCTCGCGTGAATAAACTCGTTTCCCACATTCCGGACAATGTTCGCGCTGATTATTTTCAAGATCAGTCTGGAATCTATCGCTCGCGGGATTATACCATCCTATTTCATATCCACAGTATGGACATCGTGTATAACCAAATCCAAAATGGTAAACATCTTCCCATCGCTTTGGCTGTTCTTCCATGTTTACTCCTTTACTTCCACTGACTTAATTATATAATCATAATTCCATCCAATCTGATCTTCTGCCAGCCGCAAATCCTGTTCAATCTCTTCGACTGTAAGATTATACGGACTTGATAATTCCAATTCTACTGTGATTATCATAAGCTTTACCCCATGTTATTTTATTGTATTATTTAAATTACTGACACCAATCATATCTTGCCTTGTGGACGTAATCCATTAAATCGTAATCCATCCATGCTGGCTGATAAACGGGAAGCCCACAATCTACAAGCTCGATAATGTTCTCTGTATATCTTTCTTTTGCGTTCATTAAAGCTTTGTAGTCTTTATTTAATCCAGTTCGATTATATCGTTCCTGCAATCTAGTAATCCATTCTTCCTTAAATCTAACTTCCGGACAGAACATAACAATTTTCCCAATGTTCTTCATTAAAGGAACAGATTTCAGGTAATCAACCACAACTTTATGTGAGCTAGTGAACACTGTATATCCTTGACTTGCTAAATGTAAAGCAACATTGCTATATGGAATATACCAATCTTCTGCTCTATGATCGCCAATCCAAAAGCTTCCGCTTTCCAGATCAATACAGTTCTCTTTTCCGGCACAAGAACTTTTTCCAATTCCCTGATATCCGATCATGATTAAACCTTTCATCTAAATCTCCTTTTACATTAGTTAAATTCCTATTTAAGTTCTTCTATTTTATCTACACATTTTATTATATAAACATTTATCACACTCATAACGAGTGCAATATTGACAGGGATAAAAATTCGTTCCTCGCGGCCGCGAGGCTAATGCATCGGCATATCCCTTCTTATATCCTTCTTGATAGCGTCTTTCACCATATTCTACTTCATTTTCTAATTGACGCTCATTTAATGTATCTTCTTCTTCAAACCAATGCCTTTCAGTAAGTCCCATATTAATTCTCCTTTCTATAATTATTATACCAAAAATTAAAAAAGAAGTCAAGAAACTGACTTCTTTAAAAGAAAATTAAGATAGCAAGTCATCATAATCTTTTAATCAATGATTCATTCATCATATTCTTCTTCAATAATCTGTAAGTCGGTATAGCCTTTATCACGCAAATCCATACCAAATCTTACAGCATAGATAAAATCATCTGCATCAAATAGGTCGCGGCCAATAATAGCATCTTCTGGACATTCACATAGATCATGAACTGAAAAATTGCCATGGAAGTCATCATGATTCCATTCTAGTTTCTGAAATTCTACACCCCAGTTATCATATCTAGGCCGCTGTGTTAGTGTCATTGGAAATAATTTTTTATCCATTTGGTAGCCTCCATTGAATTTCAATGTCTATGTTATGATGTGGATTAGGGCTTTTTGAT
>Ga0247610_10004271_pt1 | contig 15330 bp, 7 predicted proteins | sample 174DNAGHGhighgp2_FD_193483 | JGI IMG/M metagenome (GOLD analysis project Ga0247610, IMG submission 193483) | Sheep rumen microbial communities from Palmerston North, Manawatu-Wanganui, New Zealand - 1742 DNA GHGhigh gp2 | ecosystem: Host-associated > Mammals > Digestive system > Stomach > Rumen ... | reverse complement strand
CCTGGCGAGGAGACACTCGTACGTCGTGAGGACAGCATCTATTTCGAGAACCTCGCTTCGGCCAAGAACTTGCCAAAATACCCGCTCTATAAGGCACAGGTGACCTTCGAGGGCGAGATTGTGCCTCGTGTGACCGGCGAATACAACTTCAGTCATTACTACAGCGGCTATCAGAGGATCTATATCAACGACCGCAACGTCTATACCGAGGATGTGCAGGGCACAGGTGTCGAGGGCGACCAGACCATATGGCGCACAGCCTGGAACCCCAATGCCCGCAAGTTTGCCGTTCGCATGGAGGCCGGCAAGCGCTACAAGTTCCGTCTCGAATGGGCTCCCGATGGTGGTGAAGCCTATTGCGGACTTCGTGCCTTGGCTCCTGTCCTTCCCGAGGAGCAGGCCAAACTGAGTTTCTGGAGCGAGATGGTGCAGCAGCTTGACTACTACTTCATCGCAGGCGACAACAGTGATGAGGTTGTCAAGGGCTATCGCACCCTCACCGGCAAGGCGCAGATCATGCCGAAGTGGCTTTTCGGCTTCTGGCAGAGCCGCGAGCGCTATAAGAGTCAGCGCGAGATTCTCGATGCCCTCAAGGGCTTCCGTGATCGCAAGCTGCCTATCGACAACATCGTCATGGACTGGAACTACTGGAGCCCAGACTCTTGGGGCGCATTTACCTTCGACACCCTTCGCTTCACTGATCCCAAGGGTATGATTGACACCATCCATGCCCAACATGCCAAGATCATGATCTCCTGCTGGCCCAAATACTACCTCACCACCGACAACATGAAGGAGCTTGACCAGATGGGCAAGATCTACCAGCAGAGCATCAAGGACTCGCTCTACGACTGGCTGGGCTTCAAATATGCCTTCTATGATGCCTACGACCTTGATGCACGCAAGGTTTTCTGGCGTCAGCTCTACGAGAAACTCGGCGTCATCGGTATGGATGCCTGGTGGATGGATGCCTCCGAGCCCAATGTGCGCGACTGCACCGACCTGCCTTATCGCAAACTGCTTTGCGGTCCCACCGCCCTCGGTTCGAGCGACGAGTATTTCAACGCCTATTCCATCGTCAATGCCGAGGCCATCTACGACGGTCAGCGTGGCTACGAGACAGCTGTTGAGCGTCAGGGCATCAAGGCCGACGATTCGCAGGCACTTCAGAAACAGGCTAAGTGGAACCAGTACGGCTTTGGTAACGAAGATGCCTTCTCGCCCGATAACCAGCGTGTCTTCCTCCTCACACGTAACGGCTTCGCTGCCGAGCAGCGTTTCTCCACCGCCACTTGGTCGGGAGACATCGGTACACGTTGGGAGGATATGAAGACACAGATCACCGCAGGTCTCAACTTCTCCATCTCGGGCATTCCTTATTGGAGCCAGGACATCGGCGGTTTCTCGGTTGAGAAGCGTTACGAGGCAGCACAGCACTTCTTTGATGCTACTGGACGCGAAAACGAGGACATGCGCGACTGGCGCGAACTCAATGTACGCTGGCACGAGTGGGGTGTTTTCACACCCATGTACCGCGTACACGGCCAGTTCCCGTTCCGCGAACCTTGGAACATCGCTCCCGAGTCGCATCCCGCATACAAGGTCATCCGTTCCTGCATTGAGTTCCGCTATCGCATGATGCCCTATATATACTCGTTGGCAGGCAAGGTTCATTTCGACGACTACACTATGCTGCGTCCCCTCGTGATGGACTTCGGCTATGACCCCAAGGTGCTCGACCTGGGCTATCAGTTCATGTTCGGACCCTCGTTCATGGTTTGTCCTGTTTATCAGTACAAGGCACGTCAGCGTGACGTCTATTTCCCCGAAGGCCGCATCTGGTACAACTTCTACGATGGTCGCATCGTTTCCGAAGGTGGCGAGACCCGCATCTGTGCCGCTCCCTACGAGCAGATACCCGTCTTTGTGCCCAGTGGCTCCATCATCCCCTTCGGCCCCGCTTTGCAGTATAGCGACGAGAAACCTGCTGGAACCATCCGTCTCTACGTCTATGAGGGTCAGGACGGCGAATTCACCCTCTACGAGGACGAAGGAACCAACTATGGCTATGAGGCTGGACGTTTCGCCAACATTCACTTCAGTTACAACGAGGCTCAGAAGGAACTCACCATCTCCGATCGCGAAGGCGAGTTCCCTGGCATGCTTCAGAAGCGCACCTTCATCGTCGTGCCTGTCGGAGCCAAGCACATCCAGGGCTACGATCCCGAAGCCAAGGGCATCGAAGTGCAGTACGATGGCAAGGCTCAAGTCGTGAAGCTATAATTCCCCATTTGTTCTGTTTTAGTTGGCAGCCAACCTTGGCTGCCAAACATAACCTATCCTAACCCCATATGTACTCTCGTCTTACATTACCCATCCTCCTGGCCACATTAGCCACTACTGCTTTGGCGCAGCAGGTAGTGATTGATCCCTATGAGGCCCAATCCACTCTTTTTATACCCACCTATTCCCTCAGCACCCAACCTATCGAGCAGCGCATCAAGGATGCACTCAGCCAGATGACGCTGGCCGAGAAGGTTCGTCTATGCTATGCTCAGTCGAAATTCTCTACTCCTGGTGTGCCACGTCTTGGCATTCCTGAGGTGCGCTACAGCGACGGCCCCCATGGTGTGCGCGCCGAAATCAACTGGAACGATTGGGGCTATGCGGGTTGGAATAACGACTCCATCACCGCCTATCCTGCGCTTACTTGCCTTGCTGCCACCTGGAATCGTGACCTCGCTTTCTCCTACGGCTTCAATGTAGGACAAGAGGCGCGCTATCGCCGCAAGAATGTCCTGCTTGGTCCAGGTGTGAACATCTATCGTACGCCGCTCAATGGCCGCAACTTCGAATATATGGGCGAAGATCCGTGCCTGGCTTCGAAGATGGTGGTGCCCTACATCGATGGCATTCAGCGAAATGGTGTAGCCGCCTGCGTCAAGCATTATGTCCTCAACGATCAGGAGGAGTTCCGCGGCCATGTCGATGTCAAGGTGTCCGACCGAGCCCTTCACGAGATCTACCTGCCACCTTTCAAGGCTGCCGTCGAGAAAGGCAAGGTGTGGAGCATTATGGGCTCTTACAACCAGTATCTCGACCAGCATGCTTCGCACAACGAGGTGCTCATCGATGGGATATTGAAAGGTGACTGGAACTTCGATGGTGTGGTCATCACCGACTGGGGCGCTGCCCACAATACCGAAGAAGCCATCTTCAACGGCCTCGATGTCGAGATGGGAACCTATACCAATGGTCTCACCTCCGAGGCTGGTGATTTCGGCTATGACGACTATTACCTGGGCCGTGCCTATTATGAGAAGTGTCTGCGTGGCGAAGTGCCCGACTCAATCATCAATGACAAGGCTGCACGTATTCTTCGCCTGATATTCCGTACCGAAGCCAGCGCTGTCACCGCCTATCCCAATGGACGTGTTGCCAGCGACACGCAACTTGCCGCTGCCCGTCGCATTGCCGACGAAGGCATCGTCCTCCTCAAGAACTCCGCTCCTGCTGGAGCGGGTAAGGGCGAGACTTCCCTGCTGCCTCTTCGTCCCGAGCGCTATCGTCGCATCCTTGTCGTGGGTGAGAATGCTACACGCAGCCTCTGCATGGGCGGAGGTTCGTCTGAACTCAAGACCAAGGTCGAGATTTCGCCTTTGCAGGGCATCCGTGATCGTTTTGGCGACAAGGTCACCATCGACTATGCCGAGGGCTATCGTTCGGGAGGTGCCTTCTATGGTCGTATCGAACCCATCGCAGAAAGCGTCTATGCCGAGTTGCGCGCCGAAGCCGTCAAGAAGGCACGCGAGGCCGATCTTGTGATCTTCGTGGGCGGTCTGAACAAGAACCATTTTTCTGACTGCGAGGGCGGCGATCGACTCTCCTACGATCTCGATTTCCATCAGAACGAGCTTATCGATGCGCTTGCCGCTGCCAATCCTCGCATAGTCTGCGTCATCATCTCGGGCAATGCCTTCCGTATGCCGTGGCTCAGCCGCGTTCCTGCGCTCCTCCAGAGCTGGTATCTCGGTTCGATGGCAGGTGCTGCTTTGGCCGACATCCTTTCGGGCGATGTTTGTCCGTCGGGCAAGACCATCTTCACCTATCCTGCCTCGTTGGCCGACTGCCCGGCTCACCAGTTGGGCCGCATCAGCTATCCCGGTGTGCGTCCCGATGAAGTGCCTGCCGCCTGGCGCTATCGTCCCAACAAGAATCCACGTTCGGCCGACCTGCTTGCCATCGCTTCCAAGAGCCCTACGGCCCTGCGCGATGCCGCTCGTAACTTTGATCCATCGCTCAAGACGCTCAACACATCCATCGATCCCTCCTCCCATCGTGGTGCAGGCGACGAAGTGGAAATCTATGCTGAGGACATCCTTGTGGGCTATCGTTGGTACGACTATCACAAGCTCAATGGTGTGGGAACCTCGAGCGTTGTCTTCCCCTTCGGCTATGGTTTGAGCTACACGAAGTTCGCTTATGGTATACCCACCATCTATGCGGGCACCGTCAGTGTCGAAATCACCAATGTCGGCAAGGTCGAAGGCCAGGAGGTGGTGCAGTTCTATGTCTCCGATAACAAGAGCTCCGTCGTTCGTCCCAAGAAGGAGTTGAAGCACTTCGAGAAAGTCAACCTCAAGCCAGGGGAACGCAAGGTGGTGAGCTACGTCATTCAGAACGATGACCTCTGCTATTACGATGAAGTGAAAGGCCGCTGGCTTTACGAGCCAGGCGATTTCACCGTCTATGTAGGCTCTTCTTCTGTCGATATCCGTGGCAAGGTCGATATCACGCGCTGATGATTATCTGACATCGTTTTTCTTATGATGATAGATTTCCTTAACAGGAGGAGCCGATTCTCGATTCTCATCATGCTCCTCCTGTCTTTTTTAACATCATGCAGTCGTGGCAATCGTGAGGTAGCTGCCTCTCTCGACCGCATCGAGCAAGTCGTTGAGCAGCATCCCGATTCTGCCCTCATCGAACTTGTTCGCCTCGACAGTCTCATTGATGCAGGTGCAGTGAGCATTGAAGGAGACCGTCAGATGGCGCGTTATGCTCTGCTCAAGACGCAGACCCACGACAAGAACTACATCGACGACACCAGCGACAGTCTCATCCTTCGTGCCGTCCGCTACTATGATGAACATGGCAGCAAACGGGAGCAGATGCTAGCGCATTTTTACCATGGAAGCATTCAACGAAATAATAATGACTATGCGCTTGCCTTTACATCCTTTTACAAAGCTACAGATTTAGCTTATGAGCCATCATATAAGACGTGGCAAGGTATGGCATACTTAAATCTTTCTCTGATATGCCGTATGCTCGGCAGCGTTGATGCCATTTCCTATGCCGATTCTGCATATCATTGTTTCTCGGTAGCTGGAGCTTCTCATCGCATGGAACAGGCTTTGGTGTATAAGGGTATAGCGCTAAGTTATTATAAGCAGAATGATGAGGCCAGAAGACTTTTTGAAGACGTTCTTTCTCATTCTTGCAATCCAATCACTACGAATGAGTGCATCCGCCAGTATATTGACCTTTGTGTGAATATGGGGGATTTCGAAAAGGGAAACGAGCTTTTTGACCGACTCTCACCACCATTATCATTCTTAGACTACTCCAATCGTGTTTATGTAGATATCAATCGAAAAGATATTGATCGTGCAAGACAAGACCTGCTTTTTGCCAAGGAGTTGATTCAAGATGCCCGAGATTCCGTTTTCTACTTTGCTGCAATGCGCAATGTTTGTTATCAAACGTCAGACTACAGAGGTGCATACGATGCGCTTGCTCGTAAATCCTTTCTTCAGGACTCCCTTGTACGTGCTATGTCATCTCATTCTGTTGCATCAGTTCAGAAAGAATTGCTTTATCAGCAAAACTTACACATTCAATATGTATCAGCTCAGCAACAGAAACAATGGGTATTGGTGTCTATCCTTATTCTTATGATTGTGGCATGGGGTATTTCGTACGTTATTCAGAAGCGAAAAGAGCACAAACAAGAGATTGATGCCTATGTTGTTAGTGTATCAATTCTTCAGCAGACGCTTTTCGACCGCGATAGCGATATTTCTGCTCTTCATCAATATATTGAGAGTCGTCATTCAGCCCATCTTTTTCGGGAAGAAGCCCTTCAAATCCAAGTTAGAAACCTTTTTTCCAAAAGTTTTCGAGATTTGAACATCCTTTGTACTTCGTATTTCAATAATAAGGGGAGAGTGGACGAGCAGCATATAATTTATGAGAATGTTCTGAAGCTTATCAAGGGATTTGCCTCTCCTGTTCAGCAGAAAGAACTTGAGCACATCATTGACCAACATTTTAATAATGTAATGCAGAAAGCTAGGTCATTGGACATCGGACTTTCAGACGAAGATTTTCTATTGTATCGATTAAAAGTCGCTGGATTCAGCTATCGATCCATTGGTTTGTTAATGAAGCAGGAAAACCCCGATACGATTAAGAAACGAGTGCAGCGGCTGAAAGCTAAGATTCTCCAATCGGGCTCTCCCTTTAGTGTCGAAATAGCCTCACTTTTGTAGTCTGTCCCCCTATTAACAAATGAAGCTCACTGATTTTTTTCAGTGAGCTTCATTTTTATTACTTAATTTTTAGGGAATTACTTTGAATAAATTAAATAATAATTATTTGATGATGTCCCCCAATTATTTAGGAAAAAATCTATAACTTTGCAGTGCTAAAATCAAAATGTTTCAAACTAATTAATTGTAACCTTTCATTATGAGAAATCATCTTTTTTTACTTACAGCGATTATGTTTGCTCTTAGTGGAGCTGCCTCTCTTTATGCCGAAGAGGACAATATTCCTAAAGAAGTCCCCCTTGCCAGCAATCCTACAAAAGAAGGCGTTTTCCGTTCACCAGGCATTGCTGCCATCACTTGTTACTTTTTAGAAGGCGAACTGACCTTCACCTTTTCAGCCCCTCTTGGCATAGTAGAGTGTGAAGTTGTCCGTCTATCCGACCAGACCGTTTACGAAACCATCTTCTACGCCACCAACGGAGGTTACGACAGTCTCTATGTCTCTACCGCAGCTGATGACTACGAAATTACCCTCACGTGCGCTGATGGTACTATATACTATGGTGAATATTCAATAGAGTAGCCTTAATTGTTTTGCTATTTCGTCAGCCCTTACATCTCTATGAAATTTATATTATGAGCAACAAACCATTACTTTTAACAACAGTTCTTGCCTTAGCGACACCAGCCATGGCACAGGGCTTTCTCACGACTTCAACCAACGCCCTGCGTCATGGTGACATCCTTTGTCGTGTGGAGATTCCGTACGAAAGCGAGGGGGAGCGCGGAGAAGCGTCCGTTTGGACGCTTCCCGACATTCCCGACGACAGCCCAGACCATCTTCAGGCCATTCGCTCGAATGGCGACACCATCGTTATCTACGAGCAAGGTCGGATGCTGCACTATCTGATGTGTGGGGACACATTATATAATAAAGGAGAGCAGAGCCGCAGGTCCTATCGAATCCTTTCCCAAGAGCGTCCTGAGCTAGTCTATCCTTTTCAATTCGGAGACAGCATTTCGGGCTGCTACGAGGGAGATTGCCAATATGAGGGCATCCGTTATGCCGTCAGCGGTTCGGGCTACACAGTGGCAGACGGCATGGGAATCTTGACCGACGGGGAGGACACCCTGCGCCACGTCCTGCGCCTTCATCTGCACGATTACTTCGAGGATGACTACGGGAATGAGACGGCGGAGCGATGGAGCAGGGATTGCTACCGCTGGTACTGCATGGGCTACCGCTATCCCGTAATGGAAACCGTCATCACATATCGTCATGACGGGGCTGAACAAGAGCAGACCAGCTGCGCTACGTATCTCTATCTGCCTGTCATGCAGATGGAACTCGACGAGGATGTGCCTAATGAAGAGCTTCTCGCCCGACTGGAGGCAGACGGCTCAAACGGACAAGGAGGACAGGACGGAGGCGGAAGTCTCGCCTCGGTCGATGCCTCCCTCTCGCCTGATGGTCAGTCACTCACCATCAGTTACAGCCTCAATTCAACCTCTGACATCACATTCTACGCCTGCGACATCATGGGCAACGTGCTCGGTACGGCACACTATGAAGACCGCGAAGCGGGAGTCTGGCAGGAGTGTCTGACTCTCAGTCGCCGTCCCATAGGCAATGCCCTGATGCTGAGCATCCGCTGCGGAGATGAGATACAATGCATGAAGGTTTACAGTTGAACATTTATCCATTCTGACTATGAAGAAGCCGTTTTACAAACTAATCCTGACAATACTATCCTTTCTGATTCCAGCACTTGCCGCAGCCGATGGAGGGGACTCTCTATTGACACGTCTTTATGAAGAGAGCTTGATGCAATCAATAGCACCTGTTGCACCAACGGCCGCCTCCCTGGGAAGCTACGGGAATCACCCCGTGGAACTATCTACGGGACTTGTCCCAATTTCCATCAACCTCTATGAGGTGAAATGCGGATCTCTGTCCGTACCCATCCGTCTCAACTATCACGGGGGAGGCATAAAGGTTGAACAGGATGCCACTTGGGTAGGTCTTGGATGGGACCTCGACTTCGGAGGTTCTGTGGTCCGTACAATGAACGGATTTGTCGATGAATTGGAGGACTACACCAACGTCCCTGATGCCACATCCATTTCAACCCAGCTTGCCAATGACGATTTCTCGAACTATGGCACCTTTTACAGCCTGGCATGCAGGACGGGCCTACATCAATATTCTTTCAGGCCAGACCTTTTTTCCTACAATGTGCTGGGATACTCAGGCACTTTCTTCACCGATGGCACTGGCGAGATTCATCCGATATCGCATGAGCCGATTTCTGGAATGTTGACCAGTCAGCCCCTTTCATCCCATTTGCATCTTGTGACGCCGGAAGGCACATCTTGCATATTTAACGTATCTGAGAAGACGAGGGTCGCCGGTGAGCATGGGTCGATAGACAAATACCCCTCGACCTATTATGTCAGCACAATCGTTTCTGCTGATGGCGGGGACTCCATTCGATACAATTATCAGGAAAGCGGATCGTATTCGATACTGTCCACGAACTATTATGAAGGGCTCTATACCTCACCAGGCGTAGATGGAGTTCAAACATGCCCGCAGACAATTCATCCCGAGTGCATTTCAAGAAATTATACCCACCTTTCCCTCATAACCGATACGGTCAAGCCGCAGTATATCTACTTTAGGGGAGGGAGAGTTCTTTTCGTATTAACAGACGACCTCTACACTACGCATTGCACAAGCTGCAAGAGGCTTGAAAGAATAGAGATACAGATGCGAACGGACAGCGGGTATGACACAGTCAAGTCTTTCCTTTTTGACTACCAAAGAGACAACCATGACCGACTTTATCTGAAATCGGTATGGGAGATCAGTCGGGCGATGGTTGGGAAACTGGTGGCGCAATTCGATTATTACGAGGGCCTTCCTGCCCGTAACAGCAATAGCCTAGACTACTGGGGATTCTACAACGGGAAGTACAACACTAGCAAACTGCCCAGGACATGGCTGTATTCCACAAGCTTCGTGGGCACTGCAAACAGGACACCTGATGAGGAGTATGCGAAATGCGGCTCGCTGAAGCGTATAACCTACCCTACGGGCGGAAGTACGGAATTCGACTGGGAACTGAATAAAACAGGAGCGGCCACTCCCCTCTACTATGATATGGAGCAAACGAGGGTCAACGAGGAGGTTCACCCGACCTTCAACCACAATCAGCAGCTGCCTCCGGCTCCCATTGGGGATGGTCCTTATCCGGACTACAACCACTATAAGTCTGTCACCATTGTGTCCGGGATTGATCAGATGGCCGTCCTGTCATACAAGATGAAGAAGACGGATACCACTGATTTGAACCACCGCAAGTATGATCAGATATCCCTTACGTACGGAACCCATACAATTCATCTTGGGAACAATGACTCCATACAGGGCGAGACCTGCATCCAGTTCATTGCCGGACAGTCATACACGGTCAGCATGGAGGCCAACTGCTCCAACCTTGAGGGCTGGTTTACCCTTTCGTATGACGGCTCGGTCAGCAACGCGGGCGACAAGCCTTTCGCCGGCCTGCGCATCAGGGAGATGGTCCAGCGTGACAAGGACAGCACCGTATTGAACCGAAGGGTGTTCGAATACCTTGCCCCAGACGGAAAGAGCAGCGGATACCTGACCACGGGTTCCGACCTGTCGTTTACAAGAATCCACATCAGCGAGAATCATCCTGGAGTCACGTGGAACGCCAACCTGTATGAACGAAGGAATATGCTTGTTTGTACCGACATGGTGTCAGGGCCGCAGGAAAACGAGTACGGCTACGAGTATGTCACCGAGAAGACAATTGACGGAAGGACGGGGCAGACCGTATCAGTCATCAGGAGCCGGTTCACGCGGCATGATGACGAGCAACCGGCCCCGTACGTGCCAACGGTTAGCAAGGCCCACCTTCGTGGCAGGCTGCTGGAAAGGGAGGAGTTCGAGGTCGAGGGTGACTGCCTCATTCGCATCCGTTCTTCAAGAAACACATACAGTGGCACCTGTGGCATCCATGGGAAGACAGGATTTTTGATGCATACAGATTATTCCGGGCTGGGAACTGAAGACTTGGTGCACAGGACTCCCTCCCAACTTTCGCTTTCCCAGATCTACATGCCCTATAACTACACCTATACTTCCGACTGGCTGCATCTCGACAGCACGATGGTCTCCGAGTACGGAAGGGACGGGCGGGTGCTCCGCAGGGAGACCATCCGCCACTACGGGAACATTCTCCACGCCCAACCGACAAGGATAGTGCAGGTGCAGGGCCAGGACACGCTGGAGGAACGCATACAGTACGCACCCGACCTGCAGGATGCCGCCAGTGTGCTAATGACGAGAAGAAACGTGATGAATCGCCCGATAACCCGCAAGTTCTACAGGCACAAGAAAGGCATGCAGGTTCTGCAGGGCGGCATCAAAAACCTTTACGATACCTGCACTCTCCTGACGGATGTATACAGGATATTCCCCGACAGTCATCAGAAGAGACTTTACAGCTACAGGTATGACGGCCTTTTGGCCCATCATGTCCTGAGAGAGTTCTTCGCTGCCGACAGCATTATCACCTCAGTGCTCTGGAACACAGACCAGACAAGGCCGCTCTTCATAGCAAATGGCATGGGCTGGCAGACGCTGCATGATACAGTTGCCACAGGCGCACTGAATCGCACATCCTTCCCCGGCATAGAGATACAGTCATACACATACTATCCGGATGGGACGATCAGCTCCATCACCGATGCGGGCGGGAATACCACCTACTATGGTTATGACTCATTCGGAAGGCTGTCTTCGGTCTTTGACAAGGAAGGCAGGAAAACCAATCAAATAGAATACAATTATTTTACGAAATGGCCATGAACAGAATCATAGCGCTCTTACTTGCAGCATCAGTCGCAGCATCTGTGCCCGCCCAGCACAATTCAGATAACTTCATCTATTCCGTGGAACTGCTGAATGAACAGGCTACCGACAGTTTAAAGACTATCCAGTACTTCGACGGACTGGGTCGCCAAGAACAGACCGTCATAAGAGGTTCAAGCCCCAACGGTCTATATCTTGACAGCCGGAATGTATATGATGCCCTCGGCAGAGTGACACAAGAATGGCTTCCAGTCACATCAGGAACGGCAAACAGGTTGGCCGAGCAGACCTTTATTGACACGTCGTACTTCTTGTACAACGACAGCTGTGCCCGAACATCCACCCTGTATGACGGACTGGGACGGGTCGTTGAAACGAGACGTCCAGGCGAGACGTATCAGGATAGGCCGCAGGTAGCATCCTATTCCACCAATGCAGCAAACGAGGTAAAACAATATGCCGTCGAAAGCGATCTACCTGTAATGAAAGGCTATTACGATGCCGGCTCGCTCTCACTCACCGTCACTACTGACGAAGATCTAAGGACAACGGCAGTCTATCGCGAACTCTCGGGGAACATCATTCTGGAACGCAGGGCAGGCGACATCGACACTTACTATGTCTATGATGAAATGGGGAGGCTCCGATATGTTCTTCCGCCCATGTATCAGGATAATCCATCGCTGGACCTCTTTGCCTTCCAATATACGTATGATACGGAGGGACGCATCGAGACAATAAAGTTCCCGGGATGCCAGCCGGTTCACTACTGGTATGACATTGCCGACAGGGTCGTAAGAATGCAGGATGGGGAGCTTGCCTCCCAGGGCAAATACAGGGTCTATGGTTATGACGGGCTTGGTCGTCTGGCCACGCAGTCCATTGCCAGAGCCAGCGGAGTGATCGAATACGAAGAGATAGAGAACCATTACGACCGCTATGAATTTTTGAACCCATACGTGTCTGTCACCGACAGCGGAACGGTTTCCAGCCACCTGCGAGGCAACCTGAACCACTCCACGGGGAGACTGACAGGCGTCATCCAGCGGGCCAGCAACGGAGAAACCATTCTGACCTCCTACGCCTACGACCAGTTCGGGCGCATTGCGAGGAAGGGGGTGCTCGGACTCGGCGGGCACCTGACCGTTTGCGATTATTCCTACAACTTCGTCGGGGACATTACGCATGAGAGGTATAGGGAATACGAATTGTCCGGCAGCACGTATTCGAAGTCTCTTGAAGCTCAAATTGAAAAAAAATATGACTATCCACATACTAAACTGCTGAGTTCTTCCGTTATTACAATACACAACCCCAATACAGGGGTGAGCGCAATTGATACCATCATGAATCTGGAATACGATGACTTTGGCCGAATTACGGCAAATGTCCGCAGCGGGTCGGATTCTGTTGATATGCACTATGCCTATGACAAGCTGCAAGGGTGGGTAACGGAATTATCCACACCAGGGGGCTTCAAGCAGAGGCTCTACAGGGAGGACAACCCCGGGCACGAACTTTACAACGGCTCCATCTCAGCCATGACTTGGAGGGTGACGGATGATTCTTTTGAACGGAGATATGAATATGAATACGATGATCTGAACCGTTTGACCGAAGGGGCATACTCGCAATCGCTGATCAATCAGGCCGAACCTACTATCAATGACTCGCTGATATTTCCCGGTCCCCACCCGGGATTCATGAATCCGCTCAGCCTGATCCCCAGTATTGATAGTCTTGGAATATCCATCAATGCGAGAGGCCGCTACACCGAACGTATATCCTACGACAAGAACAGCAACATTACAAGTATTGAACGATATGGCATGAACAACCAAAGACATTATGGGCTGATAGACAGCCTTGTCATCACCCGAAATGGCAACCAGCTTAAGGCCATCGAGGACTATGCCCAGAAGCACCTGACCTATACAGGTGCCTCGGACTTCTATGATGGAGACAGCTCAAGCAGCGAATACCTGTATAATGCGAACGGGTCGCTTGTGACAGACTTCAACCGCGAGATTGACTGGACATATTACGACAATCTCGGCAACACGCGCGAAATCTGCTTCTACGACCACAGCACCACAGAGTACATCTATGCCGCCGATGGCACGAAGCTGCGCACCATCCATCATCCGGCAAGTTCAAGCTCTTTGACCGATTCCATCGACTACATCGGCAATCTCATCCTGAAGAACGGTCAGCCCTCAATGTACCTGTTCGATGGCGGCTACGCCTCATTCAACACCAATGGCGCAGTCAATGGCTGGCACTACTACATCCAGGATTATATGGGAAATAATCGAATGGTTGTGAATAAGAACGGAACCGTAGAGCAGGTAACGCATTACTATCCCTACGGTGGCATAATTGGAGACATTAGCACAAACGAAAACCTTCAGAAGTATAAGTTCGAGGGCAAGGAGCTTGACCGAACCTTCGGACTGGATAATTATGACATCCATGCGCGACAGTATTTCGCCATGGCCCCGATGTGGGACAGGATTGACCCGTTGGCAGAAAGGTACTATGGAATCAGTCCGTATATGTATTGTTTGGGTGATCCGATTAATAAAACTGATTTGGATGGAAAGAAGGTTAAGCTTCAACAGAATAAGTATTTGACATCAAATTATTATTATGTCCAGAATAAATATTTGAAAAAATACCCTAATCTGGCTTCAAGTTTGCGAAAGGTTATTCTTTCTGAGACATATACAGTTACCTTACGTTATACAGATAGAGAAACTAGATTTGATCCTCGAACAAATACGATATATTGGAATCCTTATTATGCAGTACAGACCGACAATGGCTATCGGTTAACTCCCATGCAAGCTTTATTTCATGATTTCGGTCACGCAGAAAAAAGGAACGAAAACCCGGAAGAGTTTTATCAAGACTTTAAAAATGCAGATGCAGAATACGACAATCTCGAAGATAAAAGGGTGATTACTGGAGAAGAACAAAATGATGCGAAAATTCTTGCTCCAGTTCTAAACAATCCTGTTCCAGAAGAAGGAACAAGAACAAATCATTCTGGAATTGGATATGAGAGTCAAGGATGTGATTCAACAGAACCCACAGTAAAGGGGCGAAAGAAATTGGAACATGAGTTAGATAACATTGAGATTATATACCACAAGAGATAAACAGTATGTAGTCTATGAGAAAATCTTTTTTTTATATTTTAATGTCTCTTTTCTGTTTTGCATCATGCAAAACTGATTCATTAAGCGAACCTATCCGACAATTAGAAGAATCAGAAATAGACAGCATCTATGTTATTTTAATGAAAGAAGGAATCTTATTCCCTATAAAAGTGACTCGATCAGATTTCTTAATTAATCATCAAAATGATTTAGATAGTTTATATTGTGATTCCATCCTAGTAGAACCTAAAGAAATAAGGATGTTTTCGAAACTATTGAACGAGTTACCTGCGTCTGATACATTATCATATTATTCATCTCAAGTTTCTTATGAATTGAAAAAAACAGGTGACGTTATTAGGTTCATCCAGAATTCCATGGATAATCAGGGAGTACTCCTGTTATTCCATCAAGATTCCATAGAATATGTATGGTTGTCTAATACACAAATAGAGCGAGGCAACATCAGATATGAAATGACAGATACGATTAAGCGATATATCCATAAGCTGAATTCTTTGTCTGATGATTCTTCTCTGGTTACTCGGTCCTTTCAATGAATATTAACACAGTACTATCAATGGCGAGCGCAATTGATACCATCATGAATCTGGAATACGATGACTTTGGCCGAATTACGGCAAATGTCCGCAGCGGGTCGGATTCTGTTGATATGCACTATGCCTATGACAAGCTGCAAGGGTGGGTAACG
>Ga0247610_10004269_pt1 | contig 15331 bp, 28 predicted proteins | sample 174DNAGHGhighgp2_FD_193483 | JGI IMG/M metagenome (GOLD analysis project Ga0247610, IMG submission 193483) | Sheep rumen microbial communities from Palmerston North, Manawatu-Wanganui, New Zealand - 1742 DNA GHGhigh gp2 | ecosystem: Host-associated > Mammals > Digestive system > Stomach > Rumen... | reverse complement strand
TCATCTGATGGTATTGGTAACTCTATATCTATGGTTGTACCATCATTTCTAGTAAATGTTATCGTGTTTCCAATAATTTTTACACCTACTAAAAAATTTGAATGATGGTCATTAAAAAATCTTATTAATGCCATTATTGCAAAGGTAGCAGCCATTCTATCGTTCTCCACTCGGAGACCTTCAATAATAGGGCCCATATCTTTCAATAGGCCCTATTTAGGACAGCAGTTATTCATAATTATTTACCTTATACTGTACGATTTACATAATTAAAATAATCTGTAAAGTCTCTAGTAGGTATTACCACAGGTTTTTCTTTAAACGTTGGATGTGCACCTATCCAACAGAAAACTAAACCATATGCTTCATTTTCTGCATATATTGTGCCAAAGTTTGCATCTTCAGTTGCTGTTGATATTGCAGTTGTTACAGGTTTAACCACGAATCTGGTTGTAGTTGTGTCAAATTCATTTTCACCGTTACTTCCAAATAATACTACATCTATATAATTAGTTCTTGTATCTGATGTAATACGTTTAAAATCCATAAAACTTCCAAGAGGTTCTACATACTAGGTATTACCATCTTTTAAAAATACTAAACCCTATGCAGTTTTCTATGGAGTACCATTCCAAGTAAGATTAATAGGTACATCTTTAAAGTTAGTTGTATTTACATTAAATGTTCCTCCATCAATAGCTTCATTTATATCTGTAACTTTGTCTTCAGCAGACTCGTCAGATTCCCTAGTTGCTGCTGCTACTAAAAGAGTATTTATGTATTTACCATTATCAAATTCTTTAAGTGCTTCCCCACGTACTGCCTCAACATCTGTGAAGTCAGTAGCAACCATTTCACTTGGATTCTAGGGTTTTGGACGTATACCTGGACCATTATATGTATTATAAGTACTACTTGGAGCATTTTGTGAATAATAGATAGAGTTCTAATTATAAAGTTCTCCAACTTGAACAGACAAGTTACTATCATCTACTTTATAAACACGGTCTTTATTTACGAAAATAGTACCTACAGGTAAATAGTATATGTTTCCTGTTACTTTATCTTTTACAGCTGGCTAAGGCCCATTAAGTAATATGTCATATACTTTAGTTATATCAGCAGCTGTAATGTGTCCATCTGGAAATACATCTGGATTTACAAGATGTTCGTCGTTATTATTTAACATCCAATCATAAAGTGCTGTAATGTCAGCAGCAGTTACATAGCCATTGCCGTCAACATCACCATTTAATGCAAAGTAAAATCTTTCACCTGATTTAGCAGTATCACCTACATAAAAAGCACCACCTACTATTGGGGGTAATGTAGTTAAACCATTAACAGGTGCATAAGTACTACCTGTTAACTCTGACTTAATACTTTCAGTAAATTTATTTAATGCTCTAATTGCATTTAACAAATCATCAGTTCTTAAATAACCAGCTAAGTCACCGATATCAATAGTTCCGCCTTGGCCACTTTGGCCACCTCCCTAACCCATTAAATAGGCAAGAAGTTGTGTAAATAAAGCATTATTGTTACTAAGCTGTTGTCTTAATGCTTCTAATGTGTTACGTAAACATTCTAAATCAGATTGTTTAGCAAATACACCAGTATTAATTTGGTATTTAAGGCTATCAAATTCTTGTTTTAAAGTAACAAATTGATCTTTATATCTTTCTAAATCTTCAACACGAATCTTAAGGTCATTTAATAAATCTTTGTTCTAACGTAAATTACCAAAGATTAGATCAAGAACTTCAGTGAGTGTCTTACCATGTTTAGTAATGACTGCATCTGTTACTGTGATTGGATCAATAAATTTACCAGTACATTCATCTACCCACTGTTTAATAATATGTTCCTAACTATAAGGTCTCTAAAAATTGTCTGTCATAATTTTATATGTTTAATTATTATTAATGATTTACAGGTTCTCCAGGTTCTAATTCTTCTATAATAGTAGCATTAGGTGCAATTGTAAAAGTCTTATCATCTACACTAATTACAATTTCCTTGTTTGTTAAATTTTGTACTTGTATAGAATCATCTGAATGTGTATAGGCATATTCTCCAGTATCAGACACAGTTACATCTCCATTAAGCTGACTTTCTGCTACAAATAAACCATTATAGAAGAACATGCCATTAGAATATACCGTACCACTAGGTATATTAATTGCCTACTAAATTTCAGAATTTACACTTATGGTGTCCTAAATAGCATCCATTATATTAGTATTAAAGACACTTACGTAAGAACCATATAGTTGCTAATTTTCTAGAGATTGTACTAAATTAACTATACCACTGTTTAAAACAGATATATTTAGATATACTTGATATTCTATAGAATTTTTAGAATCTTTAACATACAATTTAAAGTTTTTTAGTAGCATTGGGTCATTATCTTGCCCAGGAAGTCTTCCATTTGCTGATGGGTTATTAGAGGATCCTCCCTATGTATATGAGTCTATAATATCTGAATCTTTATAAGTATAAACAATTGTCCCAGGAATATTAGAAGAACTATAGTTAACTAAGTCTAAATCAATATACTAATTGGTAGTCTTATGTTTTAATCTAATTACTTTATTAAAGTGTGATCCAATATGATTCTCCCAATATTCGTAAAAAGCTGCATATTGACTTTCTGTTAAATCTTTTAATGTATTATCATCATCTAGATACTTAAATAAAAGTCTAAACTATCTTATTGCTCCATTTGGATGAGATATCTAGTATAGTCTAAATCTATTTAAATTTATTGTTGTTCCCTGTGGAGAAGGTGCATCAGTATCACAAGTTATAACCTAATAATTTCCACAAAAATATCTTTTACCGTTATAATATTTATATATAACTGTAGAAGGCTGTACTTCTATTATACAATTTATCAGTTCTCCATTATTATTGTATATATTACTACCTCTTAAGTCAAACTACCAGGTTTTAGTATAATTTATTACTGCATATGCTATATCACTACTAATAACACTAGGATTTATGTCGACAAAGAAATTATCGTTACTACTACTAACATATGTATCAACATCAATAATTGGAATTAAAATTCTCCTAGGTAAATGATCAGTAGCCCACAAAGCAGCCATAATAAAATCACCAGAATTATATTTATATTGAACTGTTTTAGTTGTTGGCTAACCATCTACATAATCAGTTATAGTTGCAATTGTGTTATTTTTTGGTAATGTTAATATTCCAGTACTCTAATCGTATGTATAATTTAAAGTTGTCCAAGTGTTATCATCATACTATTGAGTATCACTATTAAATTCGTAAGATGCTGTTGTTTGTAAATACATTGAAAAATTTCTAGTATCTACATTTTTCTAAGATTCTGTTTCATCGAAACGTCCCTACCAAGCTGATACTCTTATACGAGTTGTTAATAACTCACCATTCTATATGAAAATAACACCAGGATATGGAAGAATCCACCAGTCTTTTGGTTTGAACTTTTCAGGACTAAACACATCTCCTTCTTTTACACCATTCTTTAAAAGAACTAATTGATCTTTCCACATGCTTTCCATGTCTGAAAGATATTTAAGAGTATATTCATCCTATTTTGGTAAATTTAATAATACAGAATTACTAGTTAATCCATTATATGTAAGAGAAAGTTCATTTCCATTTCTTAATTTCAATCCTAATTTACAAAAATCAAAGTTCTCTAATGAATTAACTTTCTATGTTAATGCTGCTAATTGAGCTTCAAAATTAATATTAAACTAATTAATTAATCTTCTTATTTCTTCTAAACATTCATCAAACGTTCTTTGTTTTGGTAATGTTAGAAGTAAATCATACATGTTAGTTTCACCAAATCTTTCAAATGATCCACTAACTTCACAAGGAGAATCACTATAACTTACTCGAACAAATCTTAATACAGGAGTATCACCATCATCACCTTTGTCGCCTTTTAAAGCTTTCTTCTAAGCATCTGTTAAACTTTCCCAAGTAAAACAATCTCCTTTGTCACCCTTGTCGCCTTTTGGTGCTACTAAAAACTCTTTAGTTATAACCTCGTGTCCTCTTCTGAAAACAAACTAAACTTTATTAAGAAGTTCACCTGATTCTGTCTAATCAGTAAAGTAATTTATACTTTCTAATTCAGAAATACCTAAATTATACTTAGCTAGATCTTTTTCCCAATCGTGTACTAATTCAGAGAAATAATTCTTAACAGCAAAATATTCTGAATTACATACAGAACGTTTTACGGTGCAATTATCCTTTTTGTCTTCACAACCACACTTTTTAGGTTTTTCAGAACATTGATGACATTCTTTATTAGATTTTGGTTCAGTTCTCTTTCTAGAACAAGTGTTACAAGCACTTGTGTTCTTTTTTGCACATTGGTTACAAGAAATTACATAAAGAGAATCATCATTAATAAAATCTATCTGTGGATTTATCATTTTTGAATACTATTTAAAATCAAATTTATATTATCGAGATCTTCTTGCAATTCAATAAATAAAATCTTATTCATGGTATCTTGATAACAAAAATCATTATAGCCGTTATTAATTTTTCTACAATAATTCTTTGCATCATTTATAACTTGTCTTTTAAGAGCATCCACAACCTGAACTTTTCTTTGTATTACTTTTAGTGCTTGTTCCATTATTGCAAATTCCATTACAAGTTGATATACAATTAAGTAAATTATTAGCTGTTACATAATCTTTTAATTCTACAGCGTACTTAATTGCATTTAATACCATCCAAATATAATCACGTATCTATATCTACTAATTGCTAAATCTATTATTGCAAGTAGTATCATCTGAACATATGCCTGAATTTTTACTTCCACAACCTCTATATAAATCTAATAATTCAGTTGCTTTCTATAGTAAACATTTATATAAATTATTATATTTAAAATAATATTCTTCTATTACCTAAACATTAGTTCCATAGACATAACCTTGACTAGATTCTCTAGCTGTTAGTAATCTAATTACATCATCTATACTTTCAAAACAAGCCCAATAATATATATTAGATTTTTTAGTTGGAACTGGATTAGACTTTCTAATTAGACAACTAAATTGAGAGTCTGATGCTTCGTCTACAGCTAAAATTTCTGTAGTTTCATTTTTTATAATATTATCTACACCGTCTTCACGATGTCTCCAATAATTATTATACTTAATATCATCTACACCATCAACCAAGTCTAATTCTTGTAAACTTTCTTTTGTAGGTAATATGTAGCTTACTATTTTATAATAACCATCTTCATCTGGAAAATTAAAAACTTCTCTCTATTGTTGATTATGTATTGAAACATTAGTGAATACTAATTCTTCTGTAGAATCAACATTTATCTTATATATTAAAGTTAATACTCCAGACTATGGATATGATGGTTTATATAAGGTTGTAAATTCAGCATAGTATTCTCCACTTAAAGGCATTAGTGTTATTTCATGATTATGTTCAGTTACTCTCATCAGTATTATAATTTAAGTTTTTAAAATATTTAACTACTGGTTTAAACACTGTATCCCATGTGACTAAGCTTGCTATAAAGCTATAGAGAATCACATTAGAATATCCTGAATAAGCATATACAATGCCTCCAAGTACTATACCAGATAAGACAGCCGTTAATCTTTTTAGATATGTTGGCACTGCCTTATTAGGTCCATTTAGTGCATCAATAGATTTGATTAAAAGATATGTTAAAATATTAACTGTCAACATGTATCCAAAATCAAAACTATTTAGCAATATATCAATTATTTTTTCCATTACGTAAATCTAACTTGATCATTATAAGGATTACCGTCATTAATTTGACTTAGTTCAATCTTAACTTTATCCTTATCGACTTCAATTTGTTGTTCACGATAAGTTCTATCAGTTTGTGCCTAGTACCATCTAATTTCTTTATCATCTTGAATCTTTTGTTTTTCAAGTTGCATTTTAGCTTCATTAAGTTGTTCTAACTTCTAAGTTAACTTCTAATTTTGCTACTACAACTATTGCACTGTATTTGATGCTTCTTGTAATTGCTATTGTAACTATCCAATAGTGTCATTTTCTCTTTTCTTTTTAGCCCAACCTTTCTTTATAATATGTTTAAGTTCAGTTAAACTTTTACAAGCGATTGCGTCTGAGATAAGATCTGGCTCTAACATGCCAGCTTTAATCATTTCAGTACTATAAGCACGTAACTGTTCTAGTTCTTTTAAAATCTACGTAGATGCTATAATATGAACATCATAATCTGTAAATGTAAAATATTCTGGCAAAATAGTAAATACTTTTTGTAAATGGTCTCCAAGTATTATTGAACCAGTTAAACCTTCTTTCCAGACTATTTTAGCCATATCTATACAATCTATAAGTAGGTCTGTTACTAAAGTATCCATCTACTGATAAAATGGCTTGGTAATTGTAAATGAATTTTTAGCTCCAGCTTCTACATTGCTAACAGCATCACGTTGTGTAATGCCGTTTAATCTTTCTCTAAATACACCTGTAATAGATGTTACCTAGTTTTCTATTCTATCTAATACTATCTCAAATGCCTGAATTATTTGAACTTTAGCAGCATCATCAAATCCAGTCATAAATGTATTGTTGTTAAATCCCCTACCTTCCTATGATGAGTCTATTAAAGCAATACCTGATTTTTTATATGCAGACCACTTTTGCAATCTTTCAGTCATATCGGTTCCTAGGAATGTAGGTAACATTGAAACATCAATCCAATCACCTATTGTACCACTATTAGCTAGTATGTTGTCTCTTAAGAAAATTACAACATCATATTTATCCTATAATAAACAACATTGTAAAACTAATGATGTTGGTAGATTATCTCTATTTGATAAGAATACACCACCTATAGATAATTTACAATGTCTAGGAGCATCGTGTGTTCTTATAATATTTTTAGATAATCCTCTAGGAATGTAAATAGATTGTCCTATTCTAATTCCTTCGTACCTGTTTTCAATATACTAACCCTTTACTTTATCAACATCTATCCATTCTACTTCGTATACTGGTAGTAATTTATACATATAAGTTTCATAACCATCTATTGGAAATCCTGGTACAACTCGTTTGCCATTGTCTAGATCTCCTTCCATTGGTGCGTGTAAGAATTGACCAGCATACCCACTAACATACATAAAGTTGCCATTTTCATAATGGTTTACCATACTATCTAACTCTTTTATTGCATCTCTAGTTAATTCGTCTCCATATTCTGCTAAGATTTCTTCACGAGTCATCCATTTTCTAATAACAGCACGATATCCATCTTTTGCATATGGTGAGTTTGGATTTCTATCAACAAAAGTATTTAATGGATTTAATACCTCAATTACTATGTTTGTACCTTCTGGTGAAGGTTTTACTCTAAATAGAGCACGACCAGCTATTAACAAATCTAATAATAATAGTCGTTTTTGATTTGCTAAGTTAGTAGTCCTAGACTATTGCACGTATGTAAGTACATTCTGTGCAGCAAGTTCATATTCACTAACAAAATTATTATCTATATCTTCTATAAGCTATTTAATTTGCTAATCTAATGCTGGATCTTTTAATTCTTTATCTCCTGTAAATGCGAGTATTTGTTTATGTAAGTCCTATTGATACAAATTAAAAAGCTATTTTTTAATCTCAAGTAGTTTATCTCTATCAATATTTGATAATGTAGTAGTATCTTTACAAGATACCTTTGCAATTGTTGGTACATCTAAGTATTCGCCAAGTAAAGCATCAACATGTTTCTTTATAAGTGGTGTGAATTCTACAGAAGTAGGATTACCTATGCCAAAGTTATCTTCTAAGTATCTAAACTATTCTGCATCTCTTCTACCGTTATAATAGTTATATGCTTTCTACAGCTTAAACTAGTGATGTACTAATTCGTTAATCGCTTTATCTACTTGTTCAATTATGTAATCATCGTTCCTCGCAGCAGCCACGTGTAAAGTATATTTTATGTAATTCAGAAAATTCTACACCATTCCAACCAGCTCGCATTAACTCGCATTTTACAAATTTAAGGAATTGTTTTTCATTTCCTTCCATTGCATATGTATGAGGTGTATCATCAAATCCTAGAGCTAAATCTAATTTATATCCTCTAGGAGTCTTGCTGACTTTTAATTTTCCAATATATTTTTTATTATATATTTCCTCAATAATATCCCTAACTGCTGATTCTAAGTCTTTCATATCCATAGTATGAATCAACATCTATTTTGTCAACATCTATAGTAGCTTTCATTGGGTATTCTTGTTTCTTAGGTATTCTACCTTTATGAATAATTCCACGTTCATCTTTCCAATAACCAAAGTCTACAAATTTTTCTTTCTCTGGTTCCATTTTAGGTTGAACAAACATTAATTCTTCATTTGCTAAGAATACCATTTGCATAGCTGCTATGATATCAAATTTAGTTTTATTTTCGTAAGAATATCTAGATAATTCATCAAGAATCTCTTTAAACCATATCTCTCCACAGTATTCATCTACATAATCTGATATTAAATCTAATCCGTGTTTAATTGTAGATTCATTAGATGGGGCACCAAACTATCGACTTCTACCCTACTATATATCAGATAAGCAAGCCCTAGGTCTTCTCATTAAATATCTGTTCTCACATTTCTTTTCTCTAAAGAATTGTAATAATGATATACGAGTAGATTCAAGACATGCCATCGCATTGTACCATTGTAAAAGTCGTAAACACATTATATGTGCTTGTTTAATTTTTTCAGGTCTATCTTTGTAGTAAGCTACAATTTGTGGAGGATTAAGACCATAAGCTCTTCTTAATATTACTACACAGAAATCAGATGGATTCTTTGTAGAACTAGAAGTATCTTCTTGTCCCATATCAATACCATCAATTCCAGCAACATATAAGTTTTTAGGAATAGATCCTTCAACTTCTCTTGGTACTTCTAAGATATGTACCTTACCATTGGTTTGTGGTACAAATTTTACACCACTAATCATTTCTTCAGATACTTTACCATCTTTAAAAGTATATTCGAGAGTTCCATGTTGAATTTGGGGACCTTTATTCATAAGTATTTGAGCCATCTACTCCGCTATTAAGTTCTAATCAAATTGATTTTCACCTTCAAGAGCAAATGCCTCTTCTGCTGTAAAGCAATGCTCAGAACATTCACGTCTAAACTCTTTAGGTTCCCCTAATAATCTATTCCTTGTTCTTATACGTTCTTCTTTAACTCTATCCCTATCAACAACTCCTCTATTATCAATAAAATCATCTCTAAGGATAAAATCAGCAGCTGATACAAAGAAACCAGTTAATTTATATTCACCACTATCAAAGTTATTATGTCTATATGGTAATATATTATAACCAAGTGGGTTATAGAACATATCCCTAAGTTGATCAACTGATTTCATATCACCACCAGTTCCAAAGCATAATCTAGTACCTATTTTATTTCCACCAACTTCAACAAGTGCGTTTCCTTTAATATAAGTCTCTTTTAAGATTGGATTAGAACCAGCTTCTTCAAATACAAGTAAATCAATACGATCACCACGTAATTTACTTGAAGCATCTATAACAAGTCCTTCAATATCAGAGTTCCAAGAATTTGGTAACTCTTCACGTTGCTTATTAATCTTTGATGCTTTTTTGTGATATGCTGTATTTATCTTTTGACGAACATGTCGCATACCACCTTCTGTATCAGCATTTAAGTTTTCTAATTGTAACCAAGCTTTCTTAAGGGAGTCGTCTACGAATTTCTAAGTCGCTGCAATTACTACATTGTGTGTGTTTCTTCTAGTTGTATAGTTATTAACTAACAAAGAAGCACCTATCTCAGAGAATCCAACAGCACGACTCTTTACACTTAATACATCCTTCTTTAATATTTGTGCAAGTTCTATGTAATGAAAATATTCATATTGCTTATCAACAAATATAGGAAATATAAGTCCTCTACCTTGTCCAGCTTTCTTTACATTAGTTTCAGGTAATTGATAATAATTTAAAAAGAAATAATGGTCTCCAGTAATTCTATAACCATTTACCTCTAAACCATTATTACATCTATCATATTCCTTTTTCCAAAAATCATGGTAAGCTTTAGTTCCTGGTGGGAAAGCACAGTACTTACCAGTTCTTAATTTTATTTCTCTTGCTTCTGTAAACCAAGATGGGTTAAAATCTAAACCCTACGTTTTAGTTAATGGTCGATATTTTGTATATTCATAAGATAAATCAGAATCAAAGTATTCTACTTCATCACCTATTTTTATGTCCCATTCTACTACATCATTAAACAGAGATTCTCTAATATCCTATATATTATTTTCAAGAACTTTCTACTACTATTTCTACTAATCAATACTATCAGTAGCAGTTTTCTTTTTACGACCTCTTGCCATTATTTTCTACGTAATCTTGTTGGTTTTACATCTTCGTTTGTAGGTTTATCCTAAGATTTATTATATTTTCTAGAACCGTCTTTATTAAATCTTTCTGGATGTTTATATTCTTCTTCTCTTAGTTTCTCCTACTATCTTTTAGTAGCTTCATCAGATGTACCTGGAAAACTATCTATTGATTTTCTTGGCTTTATTTTCTAAACTTCACTATTTATTTGTTTGTTTATAGGTGTAACAGCTCTTTTAACTTTATCAAATATATTGCCGCCTTCAGCCTTTTTCTTAGTTTTACCACCACATCTATATGCTTCCAAATCTGCATCGGTAATACCTGCAATTTGTGATGCAAACTCATACATTTCTTCTTTGCTTATCATAATTTTTATTATATTTAATTTATTAATCAAATGCTCCTAAGTCAATATCACCCATTAAATTAGAACCATCTGCTTCTTGTTCTTTTTTATAAAGTATCTCTAAAGCTTTTAATTGCTCTACTACATCTGAAACACCTTTCATTTCCTACATTACATCTTTAACCTTAAATACGGGTTTATCATTGGCATCTCGCTCATTTAAGTCTAATATAACATCAAAGTAATCAGTAATCTTATCTACTGTGCCCTATGCCGCTTTAATAAGTTTAAGTATTCTAGAAGAATTTTGTAATTCTCTATACTTACGACAAGCTGCCCTAAATGTTGGGTCATTCCATTCATCTTCTGTAAGACCTGCATCTTGCAGACACGCTTCATGTCTTTCTTGTTCTGTATAATCAGCATAAGGAGAAGCCCAAGACAACATTAATTCAATATAAGCAAGTTCTCTATAAGCTCTTGTTCTTTTTGTTCCCTTGGGATCTTCTTTAGTCTTATTTCTTTCTGGGTTCCATAAAGCAGCAAATTCTTTTATAAGTAATACATCAGGCTCATTAATTGTTATACTATTAGTTGCATTATCAAATAGAAAGAATTTCATTATTTAAATTTGATTATTTTTTAATTGCGGGGTTTACTTAATCTGTAATCTCTTGGATTCAATGTACGCTCTCTAATGTTTGGAATGTCATTTTGTGTTGATGGTCTTTTAAATAAGGCATCATAATCTTTAACATTATTTGGATCATAAGGTACTAAATAACCAGTACTTGATGGTTGAATTGTTGGATTATCAGATCTATACTATTTTAGTTTTTCATCTAGTCTTTCATTTGTTAATATATCACTTATTTGATTTTTATCACCTATTGACTATTTACTTACTGGGACTAAATAACCAGTTTGAGAAGGTCGATTATTCAATAAACCAGAATTATCCTTTGTTAAGTATCTGAAAGCTCTTTCATTAAAGTCCTTTGAATTAATAATACGCTAACTTGGCATAAGACCACCAACTTGCTTTTTAGGTTTTTTATTTTTCTTACCAATCGACGATCTACTTTCTGGAGTAGTTGTTTTTAATAACTTCATCCAAGTAGCATAGTCTGTTTCTTGTTCTGGACCTGTAAAGAATTTAGTGTTTCCATTACGATCAATAGTACTATATGCTACTAAGTCTCTCCAATCTGACAAATCTTTAATACTTTCTGGCGCGTGACTATATCTATATCCAGGTCTATCACGTAATATATACCTTGTAGTTTTCCCGTAATCTGGATGCCAAGGTTTAGTATTTGTATTTACATAAAGTCTATTTGGATATGTTACTGGTGCTGTAACATTTAAAGTTGGGAGCTTTATAGAATTAAATAATCTATTCATCATCTCTCCACCATCTTCAAAAAAGTCAGCTTTGTTTCTAAATACTCCAGCTTCCATTTCACATGGTTTACATCTTCCGCCCTTCTTTAAATATCCTGGCTAACACTTACCCTGTAATTGCATAATATATTTAAGTTTAGCACCATTAGCCGCTTTCTAAGTCTGTTTTTGTTGTATAATCTAAACCATTGCTTGTGCAACGGCTTCAGGTCCCTAATCTGCAACTTTAGCACATTCCTTAATTCCTTCTTCTCCGAGTATTTCTAATATTTGCTAGAAACCTTCTTGGGATGGCTATTGTTTAGAAGCTTTAGCTATTAGTTGGTAAGCCTAGGCAAAAATGTTCATTAATTGTTTCTAGTCATTCATATTTAATTAAGTCTTTAGTGGAAAATATTGCTTCTTGCATTTGACCATCTGTGGTAAACCATCTACAACGCATACCCTTAAAATAATCTTCTCGTAAATCATTATTTTTAAAAGTAAGTGTTTCTTTTTTAACTACTAACATTACTGGCTTATTAGGTAAATCCTATCGTAAAGTTACCAAGTCTCCTGGTAAGAAAAATATTTTCTGTTCTGTATTATTGTTCTCCATTTTTAATTTCCTCAAAACGTTTCTTAATGTTTTCATTAATGATTACATGAATTTGATTTTCAGCAACGACATGTAAGTTTTGTTGGAAGAATGGAACTGGTACTTGACAAGCCTCTCTATAATAAACAACATCACCTGGTCTAATATACTTTACAAGTGGACCTACTTCAAGCACATCTGCTTGCATTGAAATGTTATACATTTTATCTTCTTCACCTGTATCTGGGTTTTGAAATGTTCCATCATAGGTAGGAATAATAATTCCACTATCAGTTTGAGTAATTGCTTGAAATGGATTTTCTGCATAAGGTCTTACAAGTAAGTAAGAACCACTTGGCATTATCTCCATTGATTCCGCTTTCTTAATAATTTCTTTACCCTTCTCAAGTTTTTTATCAATATCAGCTTTAATAGCTTCTTCCTGTTTCTTATTTGCCTCATTAAAAGATTTAATTGCTTGTTCCTTTACAGCTTCATCTAAAGTTTTGGCACCTGCCATACTAAACGCCATGTCACCACCAAAATAATCCATTTTACCATTATCCATAATTCATTAAATTTTTATATTGTACATTACCACTTATCTAACGGACAGTGTGAATAAGACAGTCTTGTCTTGGCTTGGATTCTACAACCACATCCGTTTGTAAATTTATCTCTTTTATAATTTGAAACTTCTCCTGTCTCTTTGTTAACCCATAATTTACTATTACATACTGGGCCAACAGGTGTCTTCTTATACAATGGACAGTCTCGGCATATCTTGGTTCTAATTTCTGACATATCTCCATTAATGCCGAGAGCTTCCTTTATGTGTCCATCTATGATTGCTCCTACACCCATACTATTAATTCTCCTTTATATGTTTAACGTCTGTATTAAAATAATTACTAGTACCGCTCTTTAACTCAAAATTCAATGGGTTTACGAGCATTTTTTCTTTTATCTAATATCACTGTTTTCTTATAGTCTTTTAACATTCTTTCTACTTCTTTCTTGAGGTAATTTAGTTCGTATTCCTTTACATTACCCTGATGATCAAAGTGAATAATCTTTAATAATTTAATATTAAATTTTGGATTTAACTTTTGAATCATCCAAGCATAAGTAGAAAGTTGCATTGTATAATGCATCATATTACAATCCATTAAATTACTTAAAGGATATTTCATCATTACATACTTCTTTAAAGTTGGATTGTAGTATGATTTTTCTTCTAACTTTTTATTACTTTTATAATCTATAAGAGATATATCATTGCCATCTTTTACAAGTAAATCAATCTGACCTGCTACTTTTAGTATTCCATCATCTGACTTTCTATAAACTAAGAACTCTGGAAATACTCCTCTTTCAATATCAAGCAATGAAGTATTATTTTTTTCTAGTGATTCATTTGTATTTACTACAAATTTACCACCAAAACCATATCGTTTAAGATCCGTTTCTTTGTTACCTAATACAGCTTTTTCTAATTCAGCATGTATTTTAGTTCCTCTTTCACAAGAAGCAATATTCTCTTTTTGCCATTCATCTAAAATATCTTGCTTAGCTTTATTAAAGTCTGCTTCTGTAATATTATACATATCCATATAATATTTAAGATGAACTTTCTTGGTATCTATTAACATTTTCTTTTCCATCTTAAAGTCTTCCTTAGATAATAATTTTTCAAGTGCTTTATAACTTGACCAAAATTCTTTATCAAAAGGTTGACAATAACGGCCGATCAGTGTAGTAACTGAAATATAGTTACCATCGTCGTCCCAATAAACGTGCTCTGCATCGTTATATTTTACATTACCATTTCTCTTATCAACATTATTCATTGTCTGTAATTTTATAATCATAATCCAATAATACAGCTAACGGCTATAAAACTGGTCCTATCTTACGTTTAAGATTATCTATACTATTCTGCGTTATAGTTTCATTGTATAAAACAACTATCATTCCTACAGAACCATCTACACCCATAATTGGACAGAATGCGGCAGATTTTTTATTCTCTTTTTCTAATAAATAAGAAAATTTAGGATATGTATTTCTATATTCCTAAACATCTTTCATAAGTAAAAATCTAGCAGTAGTTATTTTTTGGATTTCTTCTCCATAATTCATATAATCTAATTCTTTCCAATCATTTATACAAGGCTTTGTATCATCACCTTGAAAATCTTCATATAATCCAGTTAAATATGTATATGCTAAACCGTGTGAACTTACTAAGGTGTTATGATAATTAAGAAGTATGACATTTGATACATTTTTGTCATCGCTTCTTACATCATAAATCAACTTACTTATTTTTGGAGTAATTTCTACCGTATATTGTTCCCTATCTTGTTTTAGCTACTCTTCAGTATTAATTTGCTAAACAAATAATTTCCTAATTCCATCTACATTATAATTAACAAAAACAAATAAAATTAGGATAATTATTATAAGTCGTAAAAAATCTGGAGATAGTTTTGATAACCAATCCCAAATTGTTTTTAAGGTATTTATACTCATCAAATATAA
>Ga0247610_10004268_pt1 | contig 15332 bp, 16 predicted proteins | sample 174DNAGHGhighgp2_FD_193483 | JGI IMG/M metagenome (GOLD analysis project Ga0247610, IMG submission 193483) | Sheep rumen microbial communities from Palmerston North, Manawatu-Wanganui, New Zealand - 1742 DNA GHGhigh gp2 | ecosystem: Host-associated > Mammals > Digestive system > Stomach > Rumen... | reverse complement strand
CAAATACTTGTTGGCGGAGATGACCTTTATCACGCAGTTTGCAGAAAATGCTGGAAAAAAATAATTATGGAAAAATAAATTGTTATGAAACAAGCAATAAAGAAAAAAACTTTTAGTAAACCTAGCATAAGTAGCATAAAAGAAAAGTTAGGTTTAAATAGAACCAAAGAGCATATGGTAGTATCAAGTGCTAATAAACCTGTTGAGTTTATACCTATGCCGGAAGCATTTGAAGAAGCGTTAAAACTGCCAGGCATTCCAATGGGTGAAGTAACTTTAATATATGGACATTCAAATACAGGAAAAAGCGCTTTAGTTAACTGTTTAGTAGCGTCTTGCCAAAAACAAGGAATTCTGCCTGTAATATTTGACACTGAAAATCATTTTTCTTTTAAATTTGCGATAGACTGCGGAATGAAAGCAGAACCTATTTATGATGATGTTGATGTGGAAGTAGTAAATGAAGAAACCGGTGAAATAACAATTGAAAAAGAAAAACAAATTGTTGATTATGATGGCGATTTTATTTATATGGACAGTGAAATATTAGCAGATAGGTATGGAGATATGGATTATTCAGCAGGAAAGAAAGTTAAGACAAAAAGAAAGGTTGCAGTTATTGAAGATATAGCATACGCAATAAACGATATTTTAGAAATGCAAGACAATGAAGAAATAAAGCAGCCATTATGTTTTATTTGGGACTCAATTGGTTCTATATCATCATATAGGTCTTATACAAGTAAAGTTAATAACGCAATGTGGGATGCCGGTTCTCTAAGCGTTGCATTTAATACAATAGTGAACAATAGAATTCCGTCATCAAAAAAGGTTTCAAACCCATATACAAATACGCTTGTTTGCGTTAATAAAGTTTGGCTAGATTCTATGTCAAGCCCAATGTCTCCACCTTCAATAGCCTTAAAGGGAGGAAAATCATTCACATATTCCGCAAGATTGTCTATTCAATTGGGCGGTGTAGTTAAGGCTGCAACTAAAAGGCTTCAAGCAGAGTCAGCAGGGAGAAAGTACGATTACGGTATTATAACAAAAGTTAAGGTAGATAAAAATCAACTTGATAGCCCTTGGAATTTAACATACGAAGGAACTTTTTGTTGTGTACCAGATGGTATAGTTTCTGAAGCAAATCTAGATAATTATAAAAAGACACACATAAAGGAAATACTCAAAGTTCTTAATGAACAATTGGATAAGGATGGAAATAAGGGTAATGCACTTGAAACAGATGTTGTGTTTACAGAAGAAGAAATGGAAACAGAATAATTAGTAAAAATCCCACCGAGAAATAATAAAACTCGGTGGGATTTAACTTTAATATCTATAGAAGTTAACCTGTTTAATTGTTTTTAATTTTCTTCTTTCTACGTTTTTCTTATGATTTTCTCTTAATTTGGCTATATTCATTCTAATATTGCTTATATTTGTGCTTATATTAACATTGCTATCTGCTATGAAGTCGCGTGTACTGACAATTTTTTTCGCCGGTCTGTAAGTTCCTTTTTTATGCGTCATCAGCCAATTAAACCATGTTGATTTATATATATTTTTATCCAAATAAATTATTTTAATATTTTGGTTTTTCCAACAGCAATAATTGAACGATAATTGGTCTCTATGAGAGCCGTTCATAACCTCATTGCTCCAATCTTCCATAAGCCTTATGCAATCTTTATCATTGTGTTTTCTTAGCATAATATTGCTCTGCAATAATCCATATCCTTTTGGAAACCCTTCTTTTTTATATCTTTCAATTTGAGGATTAACATTTTCAGGAGTGTCTTTTTTCATACTAATTACAGACCTTACTTCATCATATATGCAGTCTCTTTGCGGATGTTTTGGCACATATATAGAACAATCTTCTTTTAATACTTTGCTAATGAATACATCCAAATCGCTTTTTATTCTAACATTTCCATCAACCCATATTGATAAATCATATTCCGGTAGCATTTTATGTGCGTTTATTTTAACATATCTTTGTTTTTTGATTTGTGTTAACCCTTCTGTCTCTTTTGGCAATGGCTTTATATCCCATACTTCACTTTTTAAATTCTGGTTATCTGTAAAACAAATATAGTCAAAATCATAATTAATAAAAGAAGGCTCTATAAGTTGGTCATATTCTCCTGTTATGCAAGTATATATTACTTTTTTGTTTTTTTCTGTTGACCATAGTTTTTTATGTATTTTTAGCCATTCTTCAACTGTTGTCACATGTTTTTTTAATGTTGTAGACATCCAAGAAGCGTTATTATAGTGTACGATATAGTCATTAATACTAATATATTTATGTTTTAAGTTTTCAGCATCTTTATATAATACAGCACCAGTATCATACATATCGCCAGAAGTGGTTTTTCTTAATCCGTGCATATAGTTATCATCAAAATAATGTATTCCGTTTTCTTTACACATTTCTGTATTTATAAAGCATATGAATGGAAGAATTCTGTCTATTCTTGATGTTGGTTGATTTTGTCTTTCTCCAACATATATGCAGTCTTCTTGGAATAAATCTGAGCAATCTTTTTTAAGTAATATGTCTGAATCCATCAGTATAAAGCTTTCTCCAATTATTTCCATACATTTTTCAACGCTTACGCAATGTTTTGCGCTTCCCCAATAGTTTCTTCTCCCACCGGATTTTTTTCTATCAGGATAGTTCTCAAGCCATTCATCAAAATTAATTATTTGTCCTTTTGTATTGTCTATGATTGTTACATTGTCGAATTTTGCTGTAAACGGTTGCTTATCGCTATTATCGAATATATAGATAATAGCGTCTTTCACGAATAAATTTATACTATTTACCAAACATTCAGTAAGGTGCGGAGTATTATAATGTATTATAACTATATTTTTCTTCATTGCAATTTAATTAAAGCCTTTTTTTAATTTTATATAAATATTTATAAGTAATTAATAAGTATTAAAAATGCAAATTACAGAAGAATTAAGAGATTTATTTAGAATTGTTAGAACAAAGATTGGAGCACCGGTTAGAATTGTTCAATTGGAAGATGAGCAGCTATGCGACCTTTTGCAAGTTGCTGTGGGCGATTATGCTTCATATGTTCAGAATTGGGTAATAGAATCTCAGTGGCTCAATATGATGGGTAATAACACCCTTATCAATAATCCTGCTGACCTTGCGTTTGCTTTAAGCACAAGAACGCTTGATTGGTCTCGTGATTGGTCTGAATGGTTTTCAAAGGAAGTAGGATTGCAGCAAAGAGGAACAAGATGGGAGTTGAAGAAAGACTTTTTCCAAATTGAAAAGGGTAAACAAGTATATGTAATACCGGCAGGACGTGAGATTAACAAAGTAATGTATATCACACCATCCACAACAAAGGCTGCTTTATATGGCAATCTTGGAACATTAGATACCGGTATAGCAGGAGGATATGGGCAATATGGAAACATGGGAAATGGCATGGGCATTACAGGTTTTTATATTGGTTCATCGTATGATACGGCTCTTATGGCTGCTGACCTTAAATACAAGAATTCACTTCTTCGTGGAGATTTAGCCTATAAGGTAACTGCAGGTCCTGAGGGAACTCATCTTGTGCATCTTCTTTCAACACCAGGTTCTCCAAATATGGTTGGAGGCCTTGCCGCTGATGATACGTGGGGATGGAATAGATACCATTCATGCTATTGTTGGTACACATATTATGATGTATCTGCTGATGATGGCTCTGCTGAACAATGTATGATTGATAACAAGGATTCAATTCTTATTACACCTGACCAAGTTCCGCTTAATAAAATGAGGTATGAACTTATGAATGAGCCTACTCAACAGACGATAAGACAGCTTCTTGTTGCTGAGGCAATGATAACATTGGGAATCATTCGTGGTACATATAGCGGAGCAGTTAAAATTCCGGAGGCAGAAATGCAGATGGACTATAATATGCTTCTTGACCTTGGAAAACAGGATAAGGAAAAGGTATTGAATGAATTAAAGGAGAGATTAGACCGCATGCTGCCTTGGAACTTGATGAAGAATCAAGCAGATATGAACGATAGCTTATTAAAGGTATTGCAAATGAAGCCAATGCCATTTAACTTTATGGTAAGATAATATAAAATGAAAAATTATGAAATATTCTATTAATGATTTAGTTAATATAATTACTGAGAGTGTAATCAATGAAACATTGTCAAGTGGAAGTGGCCCTAAATGGGGTTCTCGTCCTGTAGGAACTATAAAGAAAGGCGCTGAAATAAACGCAAGTAGAAAGGCTGGAAAATGGGTTCCGCTTGAAACAAAAACAAACCGAATAACAGTAATGATTGACGGAAAGCCAATGCATTTTAATAATTCAAAAGAATATAAAAAGTATCTTGAAGACTTAAAAAATGCCAAACAAGACACTGAAAAAGCAAAAAAAAGCGTTAAGAAAAAGAAGAAAAAAACAGAAACGAGTTCTGATGACTGGGATAATTTTAGGGCAGCAGATTCTGTAATTAGGAGAATAGTCAGAGAAGAATTATTACGTATGTGAATAAAAGAGCGGAAAAAACCCGCTCTTTTTTTATTTTTTTAACATTTTTTTTGTATATTTGTAAAAATTAGTGCATATGGCTAAAAAAGAAAAGAAAGAAAATTTTAAGGTTGTAATTGCAGGCTCAAGGGGCTTTAGTAATTATAAGTTATTAAAAGAGACTTGCGACAAATACCTTCGTGAAAAAAAGAAAACACACAATGTTATTGTTATAAGTGGTCACGCAAGAGGCGCAGATACACTTGGAGAGAAATATGCATCTGATGAAGATTTGGATTTGGAAATTTATCCGGCTGATTGGAAAAAATATGGAAAGTCAGCAGGATTTATGAGAAATGAGCAAATGGCTGATATTGCAGATGCTGTTATAGCATTTTGGAATGGCGAATCTCATGGAACCAAGCACATGATAGATACAGCGGAAGAAAAAGGATTAAATGTTAAAGTTGTAAATTATGGCAAAATTTAAGTACGAAAAATATAATTATTCGAAAATTGGTATTAAGCCAAAATTACGTTTTCAGTATAGTGTTAGTGAATATGAATACGATGCTTTAAAAAATTTATTTTATGCTGAAAATAGAGAATTAGCAAATAAATTGGCTGAAGAACTTAAAAAGGCGTATGCATTTAGGTATAGTGAAAGCTGTGAAAATCATTACGATGTTAGTGATATCGACTTCGAATGGGAAGTAATAACACCAGATAGAAGATATAAATCAAATGAAACAAGTAGTTAAGAAAAACAGAGCAGAAGCGAATGGGGTTTCAAACGAGAAAAGCATATATACTCTTTTGGTGGATGGCAACAATTTGCTTAAGATTTCTTTAGTCGATAAAAGGATGAATGATAAAGGAGAAGAGTATGGCGCTGTATTTCTCTTTTTAAGACAATTAGGGCAATTATTACAAAAGAAAGACTTCAATTATTGCATTGTTTGTTGGGATGGGTATAATTCCGGCGTTCTTAGATGGAATTATTATAATGATTATAAGGCAAATAGGGATAAACATTATGAACTTGCCGGAGGAATGTCAGAATATGACAAATATATAAATGATTATGTTAAGAAAGTTCTTAGTTATAGCAAAGGAATAAAAAAAGAGGTTAAAAGGTCAGAAACGGATGATGAGTGTTTCCAAAGGCAGAGGGAAATAATTCAGAACATATTGGAGAATCTTTATGTAAGGCAATTTATATATGATGATGTCGAAGGCGATGATTTAATAGCATATTACGTTCAGCATAAAAAGCCTAATGAGAAGATTGTAATTGTAAGCGGAGACAGAGACCTTACGCAGTTGATTACTGATGATGTTTGTCAATACATACCAACATTAAAGAAATTTATTACGCCTAAGAATTCTGTTGAAGAACTTGGAATTACGCATGAAAATACATTATTGAAGAAAATAATATGTGGAGACTCTTCTGATAATATAAAAGGTATTAAAGGACTTGGAGAGCAAACATTAATTAAATTATTTCCAGAAATAAAAGACAAAAAAACGTCTTTAGAAGCCGTTATAGAGCGTTCTAATGAGTTGTTGGAAGAGAGGAAGGCCGCTAAGAAAAAGCCTCTCAAATCGCTTGAAAATATCGTTAATGGAGTTACAGATGGCATACAGGGTAATAAAATTTATGAAATAAATAAGAAAATAATAGATTTATCAGAGCCGTTATTGACAAATGATGCTATAGGTGGGCTAAAAGAGGAAATGTATGCTCCTTTGGGGAATGAAGATAGGGATATAAAGAATGTATATACTATTATAAAAGAGAATGGAATGAACGATATGCTTGATGAATCAAAATTTGGCGCTTTGTTTGGTATGTATGAGAGAATAATTAAGATGGAGAAAGAATATTTTTCAAAAAATGCGACTTTTTAATTTTCTTTTTAAGATTTTTTTTGTATATTTGTAATGTTAAAAGATGTTAAATCTAAAAAAATTATTGATTATGCCTGATATTATAAGACTTTACCAAGAAGCGTTAGCATTATTACGTCTAAGAAATCAAGATATTAGATATATTACTGGTGACTATAGCTTTAAAGAAGACGGAACCGTATCTTTTGTTTTGAGCTATATAAGTGAAGATGGCGAAAAAGCAAAAAAGATAGAATTTGAGCCGATGAAAAATACTAACGATGCGTTAATGTATTTCATTAATTGTGCGCAGAATATATATAGATTGAGATAGATATTTTTATTGTTTAATTTTTAATTTTTATAATTATGGCTAACTTAAAAGAACAAAGTTACAAAGAAGAGAGATTTGAGTTTGCGTTGTATGTTAATGGTAACATCATCTGTAAAAGAAATTTCAGAATCAATGATTTCATTGAGCATAGTATGGAGTCATTGGAGTTTAAGAACAAAGTAGATGAAATTGTTAACATGATTGACAATGATTTGAAGTCTAAGAGTAGAGTATTTACGTGGTTTTATTTCAATCCATTAGAGCCTGAGATGTTTGATGAATATGCAGGTGCACGGATTGAACCTTGGGAGTGTACGTTTAAGTTTGAAGTAACTGATAATAAAGTTCCTGTTATCAGCAAGATATGGGATGGCTCTGTTTATCCAAAACCAATACGTGACAAGGTTGATATTAGTAATAAAACCGTCAAAGTTACATCAAAAGATGGTAAGGTTTATAGTTATGATAAGGATTCATTCTTTAAATCAAATGAGGGGAGGCTTTCATTTGAACAGGAGGTTTTAAAAGCAATGATAAGCGATAAAATTGATTTGCTTTCACAAATCACAAAGAGAATATGCGAAGTTTGTTCAATTCATGAGAACTCGCATTCTAAAATAGGCGATTATACATTATCTGAATACTATGGAAAGGATAAAGACGGTAATGAAGTGAAGTATGACTTTAATATAGATTCATATAATAGGAAGTTAGAGAGAAAGTGGATGAAATTGGCATCTGATGATGCAAAGAAGAAAAAAGTTACAAAATAAGATATGGTGAAAAACGCACAAAACAATAAGTTAGGATTCTTAGGAGAAGATTTCCAATGTAAATTAGTACACGCATTTGTCGAAGATAAGGAATTTTTTAAAGATTTGTGCGACATAGTTGACCAGAACTTATTCACTGACCCCAACTTAAAAACATTTGTTGGGGTCATGAGAGAGTATTATAAGAAAAGGCAATCTGTGCCTAACTATGATACTATAAAAATATTGCTTACTGAAAAATCCCATAACCCGACTGAAAAGGAATTTTATGACGAATTTGTTGAAAAAATACATAAAATTCCAAATGAAGATTCTGAATATATTAAAGAATTAGCTGAAAAATTCTTTAAACAACAGAATATGATACGTGTTGCCAATGAAATAATAAAAATAGCTGGCAAGGGTGATGTGGATAATTATGACAAATGTGTTGAATTATTAAATAAAGCCTTAACACAAGGAATAAGTGAAGACTTAGGTTACAGTGTTTTCGATAACGAGATGGAAACGCTTTCAGAGGACTATAGAGTGGCAATACCTACAGGAATTGGCAAAATAGATGAAACTCTTGAAGGCGGTTTAGGAAAGGGAGAATTAGGAGTTATAGTAGGAAGTTCTTCTTTCGGAAAAACATCTCTTACAACTGCAATGGCTTCTTACGCAGCAACGTATAGATGTCCGCAGAATAATAATGATGGGTATAAGGTTTTGCAAATAGTATTTGAAGATAGAGTAAAACAAATTCAAAGGAAACATTTTGGCAGAATTACAGGCATTGAGGCAAAAGATTTATCAAAGCCTGGCTATATAGACCTTGTTAGAGAGCAGCTTGAAAAATATGAAGATAAAGATATCTTGCAAAAAAACCTCAGAATAATAAGACTTCCTAGCGGCGAAAAAACGGCTGATGACATTAAACGGCTTATAATAAAGTTAAAAAATAATGGATTTAGTCCTGACCTTGTAATCGTTGACTATTTTGAATGTTTGCTTTGCAAAGGGGATTCAAGTGACGATAAATGGGAAAAAGAAGGCAAAACTATGAGAAAGTTTGAAGCGATGGCTGGAGAACTTAACATAGGAATTTGGATTCCCGTTCAAGGAACTAAAGATTCATTAAATGTAGAAGTTGTTACTATGGATAAAGCCGGCGGCTCTTTTAAAAAGATACAGATAGCTCATATAGTTATGTCAATAGCAAGAACTGTTGAAGACATTGAACAGAGTTTGGCAACCATAGCGATATTAAAGAACAGGGCAGGAAAAGCCGGTAAAGTTCTTAATGGCGTTTCATTTAATAATGGTACGTGCAGAATAAGTACAGATAATGTCGAAGAATACGATGGTTTATTGGCAATTAAGCAGAAAAAAGACAAAGATTCTACTGATTTTGCTAAAATAGTTATGGAGAAAATGAATCAGAAAAAAAGTTAATTTTTTTTCATAGCAAAAACGTTGGCTGTCATGTAGTTACAAAGTGGCGGCCAATTTTTATCTTATTTTTGAAAAATTTTTAATAAAAAATGATATATTTATTCTTACATCGAGATGATTAATGGTTAACCGAAAATGTAAAATAACTAAAAAAAACAAAGTTTTGCTTTAATGGAAGTAAGAAAAAGTGACAGTACCTTTGAGGAATATAATTCTGATAAGGTAAAACATGGAATCTGTGAGGCATATACAGCAGTAAAAGAAATATGTCCAGATGGCTTGATTGAATCTTTAATAGACAATCTCTTTATTTATGATAAAATTGCTTCAAGCGAAATCAGAAGGCAAGTTGAAGAAGCATTAATGTCAGTAAATAAAAAAGTTGCAAGAGAATACATTAAAAAATTTGAAGAGAAACAAGATAAGGATAAGGTTCTTAAGAAGGACAGTGACTTTATAAGGGATTATATTAGCGCTTCAAATGCTTCAACTGGTTCAAAATACGACTCAAACGCCAACGTGGAGAACAAAAACGTTGTTACCTTGGGTCAAGAATTACATAAAGGAAAAAACATTCAACAGAATAGATATATAATGCACAATAAAATAAAAGCATTATATTCTAAAAAACTAGCAGACCAATATATAAAGGACTTGGAAAGCCATGTGTTATATAAACACGATGAAAGCGGAACACCGGGATATCCGTATTGTGTCGCAATTACGATGTATCCATTCCTAATTGATGGTTTAACAAAGATTGGAGGACAATCTAAAGCCCCAACTGATTTAAAGTCCTACTGTGGAGAGTTCATTAACCTAGTATATTCTGTGTCATCACAATTTATGGGCGCCGTTGCCACACCAGAGTTCTTGATGTATATGGATTATTTCATCAGGAAGGATTATGGCGATGATTACCTTGATATTCTTGATAAGGTTGTAGAGATAAACAGAAAGGGTAGAACACTTGAGCAAGTAATTGAGAATGCATTCCAACAAGTTGTACATTCGATGAATATGCCAGCAGGCAATAGAGGATATCAGACAGTCTTCTGGAACGTTGGCTATTTTGATAAAAACTATTTTGATGGCGTATTCGGAGAATTTAAGTTCCCAGATGGAACAGCGCCAAAATGGGAAACACTATCTTGGCTTCAAAAGAAATTTATGAAATGGTTCAATGAAGAAAGAACCAAATATATTCTTACATTCCCTGTGGAAACTATGGCAATGCTTACGGACGGACATGACATAGTTGATAAGGAATATGCTGATTTCACAGCAGAAATGTGGGCTGAGGGTCATTCATTCTTCTGCTATCTCAGTGATTCACCTGACAGCTTGAGTTCTTGCTGTAGGCTTAGAAATTCGCTTAAGGATGGCGAGGATGAAGAGCATAACCACACAACGCACCAATTCTCAATGGGTACTGCATCTGTAGCAACCGGTTCAAAATCAGTAATGACCATTAACCTAAATAGGGTCATACAAAATGCAGCAAGGTTGTATATGAAGGAAATTGAGGGGGTTACGTTGGGAGAAAGCACACAGATAGATATCAAGTTAGTAAAAGACAAAAACAAATTGTATGAGTATATTTCAAATGGCATTACTGACATAACAGAGAGAGTGCATAAATATCAGAGAGCATTTAATGAGATTATAAAGGATTTCCTTAATGCCAATATGCTTGACATCTATAGAGCCGGTTTCATTAATATGAAGAAGCAATATCTTACTATCGGCGTTAATGGTTTGACAGATGCAGCTGAATTCCTTTCAATTGACGCAAATCTCAATGATGATTATAAGGAATTTGTTAATCTAATTCTTGAAACGATTAATATTTCCAACAAGAAGGATAAGACGAGGGATTGTATGTACAACACAGAGTTCGTTCCTGGAGAAAACCTTTCAAACAAGAACTATAATTGGGATAAAAAAGATGGATATTATGTATCTCCAAAACATATAATGTATAGCAGTTACTTCTTTAACCCTGAGGACACAAGCCTTTCAATATTAGATAAGATGAAACTGCACGGTAATGAATATGTAAAATATCTTGACGGAGGACAAGCGGCTCACCTTAATATAAATGAACATCTTTCATTTGAGCAATATAGGCAACTACTAAGGGTCGCTTCTGAATATGGATGCAGCTATTTCACGTTCAATTGCAAGAATTCTGTTTGCAACGATTGCGGCCATATAAGTAAAGATACGCTTGATGTATGCCCTAAGTGCGGCAGTCATAACATAGACTATTTAACTAGAATTATCGGATATCTTAAGCGCGTTAGTTCATTTAATGAAGCAAGGCAGATAGAAGAACATATGAGAAATTATAATAAAGAATAATAATTGGGCGCTACTAAGCGCCCATTTTTAAACTAACAGAAAAATGGTAAAGAAAGTAATTAAGATGTCGGCAAGTTGGTGTATGCCGTGTAAAGTATATGCAAAGACATTTGATGCAGTAAAGAATGAAGATAAGTACAAGGATATAGAATTTGAAGAACTTGATGTTGATGAGAATGAGGATTTGGTAATTGAATATGCAGTAAGAGGTGTACCCACAACGGTTATCCTTGATGAAAATGATAAGGTTATATCAAAGTTCTCAGGAAATGTAGCAAAAAATGTTTTAGAATCAAATATAGACGAAGCAATCGGATAATGAAATATTATAATACAGAATAAATAATTTGGGTACTTAATCAGTGCCCAATTTTAATCTTAAGATGGTTGATATGATACAGATACTTAGAAAAGAAGGATGGGTTCTGAACCCGAATGATAAAGTTGTGAATGCAATACTTAAAAGGTGTGAGAAAAACGAAGGATTGTGCCCCTGCGTACACGATTCTGAGGATTATGATGGAAAGGATTTGCATTGCCCTTGTACAGATTATACTATAAAGGGTAAATGTGAATGTGGATTATATGTTAAGGATAGTAATTGGGATTATATAACAAAAAGATAATGAAGTATTATAATGCGATGGTGGTATTTGAAGAAATACCAAATGAGATAACGTTGGCAATTAACATAACTAATTGCCCTTGTCATTGTAATGGATGCCATTCAAAGTTCCTTTGGAAAGATATAGGCACAGAACTGACTGCTGACGAGTTGGATAGGCTGATAGAGAAAAATGATGGTATTACCACAGTATGCTTTATGGGCGGAGACGCAAAGCCGGAACTTATAAACGATTTTGCTGAATATGTTCACGAAGTAAAGCATTTGAAGGTTGGTTGGTATAGCGGAATGGACGAATATTATAAAGGTATAGACTTTAATTGGTTTGATTATATAAAATTGGGCCATTATGACGAAGAACTTGGTGCGCTTAATAAGCCGACAACAAATCAGAAACTATATAAGTTAACTCATAAAATATTAGATGACGGGGTGAAGAAAATAGAGTTTGATAATATAACTAATTTATTTTGGAAGTAACGCATTAACAGATATTTATATAAAAATACTGAATATTATGAAATGTAAATTTTTATTTTTATTCTTGCTATTGTTTTTGCTAACTGGTTGCCTTAAGCATGATTTTTCTTATGAAACAAGTAAGCAAGAGCAGATTAATGAGAATGTTTCAAGAATTTTTGGAACAACATTTGATGAAAACCAAGATTGGTCAGTAACATCTACCGGTAGCGTTTTAATAAAAGGGATACCTTCAAATATTAATAAGGTACAGGTATTGGTTTACATTAATGAGAGCGATGGAGAAACATCGATTAATGTTCTTAACGAATCTGAGGTAAGTAATGAAACTGAATTAACGTTGAACTATGATGCACCAAATGATAATCTTGGATTATTTGTATCATTTAGTTCTAATAATTGGTACAATTTAGTGGAAGTTAAAGACGGTGTTGCTGAATATTCAGAAAAGTCTAAGACAAGGGTTATTGAAACCGATTATACGCTCCCTTCTGTTGTTCCAACGTTAGAATCAGTTGAATCATCTTATGCTGTTTCAAGAAAGTGGCTTGAAAAGGAGAGTTTATTCAATGTAGAAGATTATGAGTCATTAAAAATACCTGTTGAAGATTATAATGAGGGATTTAAAACGATATTTAATGCTATAGTATTCTCTTATTTCAAGAATGGCAGAAATTATAACAATCTTCCGTTGGTTAAGAATAGTGGATATTATAATGATAACGCATATCCAATAACAACAGGAGATGAGCCTATTATAATATCGCCAGTCTATAAATGTGACAAAGCTAAGAAATATGGAAATGAAGTTTGGAATTCAGATTTGTATTATTACTATTTCAAAGAAACAGATATGGAAGGTAAAGACCCTGTAGAATTTATAAATTCATTACCTAAATATAAAGTTATACCTTTTAATAAGCATTTTGGCGAAGAAGAAGATGATAATTTGTCAAAAAGGACTGCATATGCGTTAATGTATTTTGGCGATGGGATTCCAGAATTAAACACTAAAGGCTCTTTCAAATTTCCAAAAGGCTATAAGATAGGGTTTATGGTTAAGGCTAATACAAAATCAGAAGCGCCTAAGAAGCAAGGGGAACTTTATGGAGATGGTAGATTGAATAACAATATTAATAAATGGCCTAATTTCAGTAGTTCTAAACTTGGAACGGATGGCCCACGTGTTGCTTGGCTTACAATAAATGGAAAGACGATGATGTGTTGGGAGTCTGGTACTGATAGCGACTTTAACGATATCATTCTTGAAGTTGAGGGCGGTTTTGAGCCTATTAATATTATTCCGGAATTTGAAAGCAATTATTATACGTTCTGTTTTGAAGACACTGAGTTGGGAGATTATGATATGAATGATGTCGTAATTAAGGCAAGGAGAATTGATAAGACAAGTATTGAATATAGCGTTGTTGCTTGTGGAGCATTTGACGAATTGTTGATTAAAAACATAAATGGAAGAGTCATTAATGAAAATACAGAGGTTCATAAGATGTTTAATAGTGAACCGGCATATATCAATACAATTCCAGGTCAGAGTGTAGAGTCTGTTACTGAAACTATAAAGGTTAATAGTAACTTTAGTTTCTTAAATGAAGAAACACAGCCTTATATAGTTGATATAAGTACGGGAGCTGTGATAAAACTTGCTAAAAGGGGAGAAGACCCTCACGGAATAATGATTCCATATGACTTTAAATACCCAGTTGAAAGGGTATGTATTAAAGACGCATATCCTCAATTTAATTCTTGGGGAAAAAATAGCGTAACAAGTACAGAATGGTATAAGTTCCCAAATGAGGAAGTAGTATTATAGTATTTACAATGAGCAGTCAGATTTGGCTGCTCATTTTTTGTTTACATATTAGTATAAAAAATTATTTTTTAAATAATTATATAGAAAAATTAAACAAATGGCTAGAAGACAATTTTTTGGATTAAAATTTCCATTTACGCACGATGAATTTACTAAGTTTTTCGTTGATGCCAACATGACGGAAAAAGATAAGGTTAGAAGCCAAATTATGCACGTTATTTTCACTCCGAAAGGACAAAGAATAAGGATGCCTGAATTTGGAACCGATTTAATTAAATATATTTTTAGCCCTAGCGATGGAGAATCGTGGGAAGCTGTTAAAAATGAAATAACCACAGCGGTTCAGAGATTTGTGCCTAATGTTGTGTTGAATGACATAAGGGTAGTACAAAGTGATGATGAAAGGGCTGAAATATTTGTCAGAATGGATTATTCAGTCAAGGAAGGTAATAAAATAACTAATGATAGTATCATAACACAAATATAATGTAAGATGTCACAGAAAAAAATTAATTTTTTATCAAGAACGTTTGATGATTATAGGGCTGAACTTATAACATTCAGCAACAAGTATTATCCAGAATTGGCTGATAGCTATAACGATTCAAGTGTTGGGTCATGGTTTATTGACCTTGTTTCAGCGGTTGGTGATAATTTATCTTATCATATAGATAGGATGTACCAAGAAACTAATCTTAACAGTGCCAACTTAAAAAGCACTGTGCTTAATATAGCACGCACCAATGGCTTGAAAGTGCCTGGTCCAAAAGCAAGTATGTGCGAAGTTGAGATAAGTTGTGAGCTGCCATCTTATGATGAGGCCAATGGAAATTTATCAGCCCCTAATTGGCGATTAGCGCCTATACTTAAGAGAACGAGCATTTTATCTGCCGGAAATATCAATTTTCAATTAACAGAGGACGTTGACTTCGGAAATCAATTTAACAGCGATGGGTATTCAAACAGAACATTTGTCCCTAAAAGAGATACTAATGGGATAATAACAAGTTATACCGTTAGCAAGACAACTGTTGCTGTGAATGGTAGCACACGTATCTTTAAGAAAGTGCTTAATGGC
>Ga0247610_10004266_pt1 | contig 15337 bp, 13 predicted proteins | sample 174DNAGHGhighgp2_FD_193483 | JGI IMG/M metagenome (GOLD analysis project Ga0247610, IMG submission 193483) | Sheep rumen microbial communities from Palmerston North, Manawatu-Wanganui, New Zealand - 1742 DNA GHGhigh gp2 | ecosystem: Host-associated > Mammals > Digestive system > Stomach > Rumen... | reverse complement strand
GTGTCCATTGCGGCTGTCACAAAAGGTACGTTCAACACAATGTTACGCGAAAAGCGCGTTTGCAACTCTACCGTCTTCGGCAGTACCTCAGAATAGGCGGGAATCAACAGGACGTCGTCGAATGTGAGGCCGTCCATCACAATCTTATCTGCAATAAATGATGACATAATATTACTACTTATTTTTTTATTGCGTGCAAATTTACTGCTTTTTCGTTGAACAGCGACCAATGCCCGTCGAACATTATTCTTTTTTAACGTACTTAAACAATGGCAGGATAATGGGGATATGGATGATTTCGTACATCGCCTTCAGCACAAATTGCGACGCCATCAGGCCGAACATATCCCTCATACTTAGTTCGCCATCTCGGAGAGGAATTTTATACGGACGAGGCGGATTTCGTCCTCAGAGCATTCGGCGCCAAGTTCCTGTAGGGCGTCCTCCAAAGAGTCGGTCTCACTCTCGGCGAAGTAGTCATAGATGTCATCGACATGGTCCTCGTCCATCACTTCTTCCAAGAAGTAGTCGATATTCAGCTTCGTACCGCTGTAGACAATAGCCTCTACCTCGTCGAGCAGTTCCTCGAACTCCAGCCCCTGGGCGGTAGCGATGTCGTCAAGGGCTATCTGGCGGTCAATGGCCTGGATGATCTTCACCTTCAAGATGGACTTCTTGGCCACCGTGCGGACGCGCAGGTCGCTATGACGCTCTATCTCGTTCTCGTCGCAGTAGCGCTTGATGAGGTCCACAAAATCTTTCGCATACGGCTGGCGCACCTTACCCTCGCCGACACCCTGGATATTCTTCAGCTCCTCCAGTGTGACAGGATAGTCGGTAGCCATCTGTTCGATGCTGACATCCTGGAAGATGACGTATGGCGGACGGTCGAGTTTCTTGCTGACCTTTTTGCGTAGGTCCTTCAGCATGGCGCTCAACGTGGGGTCAAGGGCACTGGTGCCTCCCTCGTGATCGGCAGAAGAATCGTAGTCCTCGTTATACTCGTGGTCCTCGACTATCATGAACGACTCCGGGTTCTTCATAAACTTCTTGCCAGCCGATGTTAATTTCAGCAGACCGTAGTTCTCGACGTCTTTCTTCAGATAGCCCGCAATGAGCGCCTGCCGGATAACGGGATTCCAGTATTTCCTCTCAGTATTCTCCCCGATACCGAACAATTCGTGGTCCTGATGCTTGTGCGCCAGCAGTTCCTCGGTCTCCTGACCCGATACAAAGTCGATGATATAGTCGGAACGGAAATTCTCCTTCAGCGCATGGATAGCCTGTAGCACCATCACAAGCTGAGCCTTGGCCTCAATCTTCGTCTTCGGGTGCAGGCAGTTGTCACAGTTGTGACAGTTGTCCTTGTCGTAGGTCTCGCCGAAATAGTTGAGTAGCATCTTGCGACGGCATACGGATGACTCGGCATATGCTGCCGTCTCAGCCAGCAACTGACGGCCAATGTCCTGCTCGGCAACGGGTTTACCCTCCATAAACTTGTCGAGCTTCTGCAAATCCTTCTGGGCATAGAACGTGATGCACATGCCCTCGCCGCCGTCGCGACCGGCACGCCCCGTCTCCTGGTAGTAACCCTCCAGCGACTTAGGAATGTCGTAGTGGATGACGAAACGCACGTCGGGCTTGTCGATACCCATGCCAAAGGCGATGGTAGCCACGATGACGTCAATCTCCTCCATCAGGAAGTCATCCTGCGTCTGCGAGCGGAGCGCGCTGTCGAGACCGGCATGATAGGGCGCCGCCTTGATGTCATTGGCTTTCAGCACCTCAGCCAGTTCCTCAACCTTCTTGCGCGAAAGACAATAGATGATGCCACTCTTGCCAGGATGCTGCTTGATGAACTTGATGATGTCCTTATCCACGTCATGCGTCTTCGGACGCACCTCATAATACAGGTTGGGACGGTTAAACGACGATTTGAACTCCACAGCATCCACAATGCCCAGATTCTTCTTGATGTCAGTACGTACCTTGTCTGTAGCGGTTGCAGTCAGTGCAATGACTGGAGCCTTGCCTATCTCGTTGATAATCGGACGGATGCGACGGTACTCCGGACGGAAATCGTGCCCCCACTCAGAGATACAGTGGGCCTCGTCAATGGCGTAGAATGATATCTTGGCCTGACGCAGGAACTCCACGTTCTCCTCCTTCGTCAATGACTCAGGAGCCACATAGAGCAACTTGGTCTTGCCAGCCGTGATATCGGCCTTCACCTGGTCGATAGCCGACTTGTTGAGCGAAGAGTTCAGGTAATGTGCCGTGCCCTCCTCACTCATCGAACTGATAACGTCGACCTGGTTTTTCATCAGCGCTATCAGCGGGGAGATGACAATAGCCGTGCCTTCCATCAGCAGCGACGGCAGCTGATAGCACAGCGACTTGCCGCCGCCCGTCGGCATCAGTACAAAGGTGTCGTTGCCATCAAGCACGTTCTGGATGATGGCTTCCTGATCGCCCTTGAACTTGTCGAAACCGAAGTATTTCTTAAGTGCTTCTGTTAGATTCTGTTTCTTGTTTGCCATAGACTTTTTAGAGGTATTATTGTAAGTGCGACTTATCAAGCTGCTCTTGGGCATACTTGGCGGTCACTTCAAAGGATTTTGTTCGTTTGGAGGGTATCTCAAACATAGCATCCATCATGATGTTCTCCACGATGGAACGCAAGCCACGGGCACCCAGTTTGTACTCCACCGCCTTGTCTACGATGAGCGTGAGTGCCTCTGGTGTGAAGGTGAGTTTGATGCCGTCCATCTCGAACAGCTTCTCGTACTGCTTAATGATGGAGTTCTTGGGTTCGGTCAGTATCTTGGTCAAGGCATCGCGGTCGAGCGGATTCAGATAGGTCAGCACGGGCAGACGACCGATAATCTCAGGAATCAGTCCGAACGACTTCAGGTCCTGCGGAGCAATATACTGCATCAGGTTCTCCTTGTCTATCTTACGCACGTTCTGCACCGAGTTGTAGCCCACTACATGGGTGTTCAGGCGCTGGGCTATCTTGCGCTCAATGCCGTCAAAGGCACCACCGCAGATAAACAGGATGTCGCGGGTGTCTATCGAGATGTAGTCCTGGTCGGGGTGCTTGCGACCTCCCTTGGGGGGAACATTGACATTGGTACCCTCCAAGAGTTTGAGCAGTCCCTGCTGAACGCCCTCGCCGCTGACGTCACGGGTGATGGAGGGATTATCCGACTTACGGGCTATCTTGTCAATCTCATCGATAAAGACTATGCCGCGCTGCGTAGCCTCCACATTATAGTCAGCCACCTGCAGCAGTCGTGTGAGAATGCTCTCCACATCCTCGCCCACATAGCCAGCCTCCGTGAACACAGTGGCATCAACAATCGTAAACGGCACATCCAACTGTTTGGCAATGGTACGTGCCAGCAGCGTCTTGCCAGTACCCGTCGAACCCACCATGATGATGTTCGACTTCTCTATCTCCACCTCGTTGTCGTTCTTGGGCTGTTGCAGGCGCTTATAGTGGTTGTAGACTGCCACGCTCAGGTAGCGCTTAGCCTCGTCCTGACCGATGACATACTGATCCAGATACTCCTTGATTTCCTTGGGTTTGGGGATGCGCTTCAAGTTGAACTTGCTGTCCTTGTGACGGGCCTCAGGACCATAGCCATTGGCAGTGGCCACCTGATAGGCCTGCACGGCACAGTCCTCACAGATGCAGCCGTCCACACCGGTTATCAGCAGCTTCACCTCACGCTCAGAACGTCCACAGAAATTACACTTCTTTGCCATTATTTCTTCTTCAGCACCTGGTCAATCATTCCATATTCTTTGGCTTCCTCAGCAGTCATCCAGTAGTTGCGGTCGGAGTCGTTCCACACCTTGTCGTAGGGTGTGTGAGAATGCTCAGAGATGATAGTATACAGCTCCTTCTTGAACTTCATAATCTCCTTGGCCTCAATCTCGATATCCGAAGCCTGCCCCTGAACACCACCCAACGGCTGGTGAATCATGACGCGGCTGTGTGGCAATGCCGAACGCTTACCCTCCGTACCGGCCACCAGCAGCACGGCAGCCATCGAGGCGGCCATACCCGTACAGATAGTAGCCACGTCGCTGGAGATAAACTGCATGGTGTCGTAGATGCCGAGACCAGCCGTTACGCTGCCACCGGGAGAATTCAGGTAGATAGAGATGTCCTTGCCCGAGTCCACCGAGTCCAGATAGAGCAACTGGGCCTGCAGCGTGTTGGCAGTGTAGTCGTCAATCTGGGTACCCAGAAAGATGATGCGGTCCATCATCAATCGTGAAAAGACATCCATCTGGGTAACGTTCAACTGACGCTCTTCCAGGATGTACGGGTTCAAATACTGGGCCTGCGCACTCATCACCTCATCGAGCACAAGACCGTTGATACCTAAATGCTTCGTAGCATATTTTCTGAAATCGTTATTCATCATTTCTTTCTCCTTTAATAATGCAAAGGGTGCATTTACCACCCTTTATTGAAAACGTAGATACAAAATTACGAAAAAAAGTCGGAACGCAAAGCATCCCGACTCTTTTTTTTGGTTAAAGAAATATAATTGCCTTTTTTTTACTTTTCTTGCATCAGTTTCTGGAAGTCTTCCATCGTGATTGACTTCTCGTCCAATTTCACGACATTCTTCAAGGCAGCAATCAGCTTGACATCGACGGCGCGGTCAACAATGCCATCAACGTTCTCGCGCTTCTTCAGCATCTCCTGAGCATAGTTCTCCAGATACTCATCGGGAATGTTCGACATACCATACTGGGCGAACTGGGCACGGGCTGCCTCCTTGGCTACGGCCTTCAGGTCGGCATCTTCGACCTTGATGTTCTGAGCAGCTACCAGTTGCTCCTTCATCAGGTGCCAACCCAGCTCCTTGATGCTGGCCTCGAAGTTCTTCTCGACATACTCCTCAGCGTCCTTGCGGTCCTTGTTGTTCTGAATCATCACGCGCTTCAGGATGGCCTCGGGGAATTCCAGCTTGCCAACCTTCTTCTCCAGATGGGCACGGACGTCCTGCAGGAACTTATAATCAGAGTCGGTCTTGAACTGCTGGGCAATCATGTCGGCAATCTTCTGGCGGAACTCCTTCTCGTCCTTGACATTGCCCTCCCCAAATACCTGATCAAACAGCTGCTGGTTAACCTCGGCCTTGACAAAGCGGGAAATTTCGGTAATCTGGAACGTGAAGTCGCCCGTATGCTCAGCCACCTGGTCTTTCTCAATCTTCAGCAGGCTGCTCACCTCGACGTCGCTCTCGGGATAGGCCTTACGGGGATTCCAAGTGATGATGTCGCCCAGCTTACAGCCGTCAAACAGCTTCTTCTGGTCGTCCGCCTTCATATATTGAGGCATCAGCACGGCATCAGATACCTCGATGGTGCCATCAACTTCGCGCAGGTCACCCTTCAGCATGTCACGCTGCTCGGGGTCGAACAGCTCAGCTTTCTGGTACTCACCAGATCGGCTCTGGTACATCTCCACCTGCTGGTCAACCAACTTGTCCTCAACAGTGATATTATAATAGGGCACCTTGTCCTTGGCGTTCAACTGAGCCTCGAAGGCTGGAGCCACGGCGATATCGAATTTAAAGGTCAGGGGAGCATCACCTTCGAAGTCAAGCACTTCCTGCTGTTCGCTGGGAAGGGGCTCGCCGAGCATCTGTATCTTGTTCTCGCGTACATAGTCGTACAGTTTCTCGCCCAGCATCTTGTTGACCACGTCAACCTTGACACTTGTACCAAACTGGCGCTTAATCATGCCCATCGGGGCCTGGCCGGGACGGAATCCGGGAATATTAGCGCGCTTGCGATAGTCTTTCAGGGTCTTCTCGACCTCAGGCTGATAGTCAGCCGTCTCCAACGTAATGGTCATCAAGCCATTGATCTTGTCAGGAGCTTCAAATTGAATATTCATTGTCTCTTTATACCTTATTTATTATATATATGCGATTTGAGCGTGCAAAGGTACAAAATTTCTCTTACCTCTTACTCTCCGCCTCTCACCTCTTAAGAATTATTAACTTTCTTCTTCTCGTCTACGCTGTTCTTCTAAGGCAGAGAAATCCTTTTGGCGCAATACAAACGACTCCGTCAGATAGTTCTTGCGCACCACCGGATTGGCTGCCAATTCCTCCGGCGAACCTTGGAACAGGATGCGACCCTCAAACAGCAGGTAGGCACGATTGGTAATACACAGTGTGTCCTCAACATTATGGTCGGTAATCAAGATACCGATATTCTTGTCCTTCAGTTTCCACACGATGAACTGGATGTCCTCAACGGCAATGGGGTCCACACCGGCAAACGGCTCGTCAAGCATGATGAACTTTGGTTCGATGGCCAGACAGCGAGCTATTTCTGTACGACGGCGCTCACCACCCGATAGACGGTCACCCGTATTCCTGCGTACCTTCTCCAAACGGAACTCCTTAATCAGGCTCTCCAGTTTCTCCAACTGATAGTCGCGGGGTTTGCCCGTCATCTCCAAGACACTCAGGATATTATCCTCCACCGTCATCTTGCGGAATACCGAGGCTTCCTGAGCCAAATAGCCGATACCGGCACGGGCACGCTTGTATACCGGATAGGTCGTCACTTCCTCATCGCCCAGATAAATATGTCCACCATTGGGAACTATGAGTCCTGTTGTCATGTAGAACGACGTGGTTTTTCCGGCACCGTTCGGTCCCAGCAGACCGACAATTTCGCCCTGCTTGACATTAAACGACACATCGTTAACCACCGTACGTTTACCATAAATCTTCACCAGTCCTTCCGCACGCAGCACAAGACTCTCCCTCGCCTGGCGGTCTGAGTGAGGCATACTGTCCTGCTCTTTCTGCGGTTGTTCTGTCTGTATGTTCATCGTTTCATCCATATCGGTTGCAAAGGTACGACAATCTTTGAACTTTGAACTTTGAACGATGAGCTTTATCACAGTACGTTAGTGATATTTAACACTTTGGCAAATCACAAAGTTCAAAGTTCAAAGCCCAAAGCTCAAAGAAAATGACTACCTTTGCACCCGATATGGTGAAATTACTACAAAATTGGCTGACAACGCTCGGCAAGTTCGTCATACTGATGGGACGCACTTTTTCGGTGCCTGAACGTTTTCGGATGTTTTGGAAACAATATGTCAAGGAGATGGCCCAGTTGGGTGTCAACTCCATTGGCATTGTACTTTTGATATCTTTCTTTATCGGTGCCGTCATCTGCATCCAGATGAAACTGAACATCCAGTCGCCTTGGATGCCCCGCTGGGTCAGCGGCTACACAACCCGTGAAATCATGCTGCTGGAGTTCTCAAGTTCCATCATGTGTCTGATTCTGGCAGGAAAGGTTGGCTCGAACATCGCCTCTGAAATCGGCACCATGCGTGTCACGCAACAGATTGACGCCCTCGACATCATGGGTGTCAACTCGGCATGTTATCTCATTCTGCCCAAGATATTAGGCATGCTGACCATTATGCCACTACTGGTCATCTTCTCGTCAGCCATGGGTATCATGGGAGCCTACGGCACGGCCTTTCTTGGAGGCATCATCGTACCTGATGACCTAACGTTGGGTTTGCAGCACGACTTTAAGTCGTGGTTTGTATGGATGTCCATCATCAAGAGCCTCTTCTTTGCCTTCATCATCTCTGCCGTACCCTCCTATTTCGGCTATACCGTAGAAGGAGGATCGGTCAATGTGGGTAAGGCGTCGACAGATGCCGTGGTAAGTTCCAGTGTACTGATTCTTTGTAGTGATGTTTTCTTGACCGAGCTGTTATCATGATAGAAGTAAAGAACCTATATAAGAGTTTTGGCGACATTGAGGTACTGAAGGATATCTCGACCATTTTTGAGGATGGTAAGACCAACCTCATCATCGGCCAGAGTGGCAGTGGCAAAACCGTACTCATGAAGAACCTGGTGGGACTCTTCGACCCCACCAAGGGACAGATTCTTTATGACGGGCGTGATTTTGTGCTCATGTCCAAGCAGGAAAAGGTACTCATGCGCCGCGAGATGGGCATGATATTCCAGTCGGCAGCACTCTTCGACTCGCTGACGGTGCTGGAGAACGTGATGTTCCCGCTTGACATGTTTTCCTCCATGAACCTGCGTGAACGGCAGCGAAGAGCCATGGACTGCCTCGACCGCGTCAATCTGGTAGGTGCAGAGGAGAAGTTTCCCGGAGAGATTTCCGGCGGTATGCAGAAGCGCGTAGCCATTGCCCGTGCCATTGCCTTGAATCCCAAATACCTGTTTTGTGACGAGCCGAATAGTGGTCTAGACCCTAAGACATCGCTGATTATTGATGATCTGCTGCATTCCATTACCCAGGAATTCAAGATGACCACCATCATCAATACCCACGACATGAACTCCGTCATGGGTATCGGTGAGAACATCATCTTCATCTACGAAGGGCATAAGGAATGGCAAGGCGTGTCGGCAGACATTATGAGGTCGACCAACAAACGCCTCACCGACTTCATCTTCGCCTCTGACCTGTTGAAAGAGATGCGTGAGGCCATCACCAGCCAGCATTAGTATTTCTCTTTTTCCACTCCCGATTGACCTGCATCAACGAAAGCCCAATTCCGTTGACACAGGTCAAAATAAAGGCTGTTAGCGCAAACAATTCGCTTTTTTGCTTGCAGGAGAACCAAAAACGTCGTACCTTTGCATCGTCAAAAAGAGATAAGAGCTGCCGAGCGAAGCAGCAAGTAAGGATAACAAAGGATAACAATTAAAAGAAAGAAAGGGTAAAAAGATGATGAAAAAGTTAATTAACAAATGGCTCAAAAGCGAAGCCTACACAGAGTATTGCAACAACATCGCAAGATTGTATAATTATCGTACGACAAATTAAAGAAGCGGATTGATTCCAACGGAAATCAATCCGTTTTATTTATTGTTTACTGAGTTAAACACAAGAACTGTCATGAGTATGGTCACCGCACCCACATGACATCGCAATAATTCTTTATTTCATCAGCCACTTTCCATTGCGCTCAATCATAGGGACGGTTATTTCCTCCTGCGTAGAGTCGCCATAGCACAGAATCAGGAAAGCGTAAGTGAGATGGAGTGAAGAATCGCGTCGTCCTACATTGTCAGACACCTGTACCTCGTGCAAGCCATTGTGCTTGTCGAGCATGTCAGCACGATATTGATTGATGGCCATCAGCAACTGAGCACGATAGTTGTCAGGCAGACTGTCAGCATCGGCCTTGCCCTGCAGGAACTCGGCAGGGCGGTCGTCGACCAAGCACTGATAGTAAGTACGGGCAGCTCGAGCCGCTTGCTCCTCAGGCGTCACCTCAGAACAAGCCCATAGAAAGGTAATGGTGTATAGTGAAAAGAGTATTATTTGCTTCCGCAAAGAGCTCGTCATAAACTTCAAGGAACTTTATTTCTGGCGGACGAAGACATTGATGGGTGTTCCTGTCAGCGTCCAGTTATCACGGAGTTTGTTCTCTAAGAAGCGACGATAAGGCTCCTTGATATACTGGGGCAGGTTGGCATAGAACACAAAAGTAGGAATCTGCGTGTCCGGCACCTGCGAGACATACTTGATCTTGATGTACTTACCCTTAATGCTGGGTGGCGGCGTAGCTTCGACGATAGGCAGCATGACTTCGTTGAGCTTCGACGTACCAATCTTGATCTTTCGGTTCAGGTATACCTGTTTGGCCGTCTCGAGCACTTTGAAGATGCGCTGTTTGGTGACGGCAGAGGCGAAGATGATGGGGAAATCGACAAACGGTGCCATGCGGTTGCGGATGGCATTCTCGAAGGTCGATATGGCGGCCTGCGACTTGTCCTCTACGAGGTCCCATTTGTTGACGACGACCACCAGACTCTTGTTGTTTTTCTGAATGAGCTGGAAGATGTTCATGTCCTGTGCCTCAATGCCGCGGGTAGCGTCAATCATCAGGATGCAGACATCCGAGTTCTCGATAGCACGGATGGAGCGCATGACAGAGTAGAATTCCAAATCCTCCGTCACCTTGTTTTTGCGACGGATGCCGGCGGTATCGACAAGATAGAAATCAAAGCCAAACTTGTCGTATTTGGTATAGATGCTGTCACGGGTAGTGCCAGCCATCTCAGTAACGATATTGCGGTCTTCACCGATGAAGGCGTTGATGATGCTCGACTTGCCGGCATTGGGACGTCCCACGACAGCAAAGCGTGGCGTACCATCCTCCAGGTCATCCACCTCGTCGGTCTTCAGCTTCGTCAGCACAAAGTCCAGCAGGTCGCCCGTACCACTGCCTGTGGCAGCACTGATACAGAAGGGGTCACCCAGTCCGAGTTTATAGAACTCGTACTGGCCGTACAGGTCCTTGCCGTCGTCAGCCTTGTTGGCTACCAGCACGACAGGAAGTTTCGAACGGCGCAGGATGAGTGCCACATCCTCGTCGAGGTCGGTCAGGCCGTTCTTGATATCTACCAGAAACAGAATCAGGTCTGCCTCTTCCGTTGCTATAAGCACCTGCTTGCGAATCTCCTCCTCGAAGATGTCGTCGCTGTTGACAACCCAGCCGCCCGTGTCAACCACTGAGAATTCCCGCCCGTTCCACTCGCACTTGCCATACTGGCGGTCACGGGTTGTTCCTGCCTCATCGCTCACAATGGCGCGACGCGAGTTGGTCAGTCTGTTAAATAAGGTGGACTTGCCGACATTCGGACGTCCTACAATCGCTACTAAGTTTGCCATGCCCTCTAACTTCTTAACTTCTCTAATTTCTTAACTTCTCTAACTTCTCTAACTGCTACTCCGGATTATAACCAAAGGCGTTGAGCTCGTGCTGGCTGCTGCGCCAGTCTTTGTCAACCTTGACGAAAGTTTCGAGAAAGATGGATTTACCAAAGAACTTCTCCAAGGCCTTGCGAGCCTCCGTAGAGACCTTTTTCAGAGCGACCCCCTGATGACCGATGATGATGCCCTTCTGCGAATCCCGCTCCACATAGATGACAGCATTGATGTGGATGTTCTTCTCCGTTTCCTTGAATCGCTCCACACGCACCTCCACGGAGTAGGGAATCTCCTTGTCGTAATACAACAATATCTTTTCACGGATAATCTCCGAAACAAAGAAACGGGCAGGCTTGTCGGTCAACTGGTCCTTGTCAAAGTAGGCCGGACTCTCGGGCAGCAGCTCCTGGATACGCTTCAGCAGCATGTCCACGCCAAACTTGTTCTTGGCCGAGATGGGCAATATCTCCGCATTAGGCAGCAGGGCATGCCATTTTTCCACGATGTCGCCCAATGTCTTCTGGTCGCTCTCGTCAATCTTGTTGATGAGCAACAGGACGGGAATGGTCATTCGTTGCACCTTACCCAGAAAATCCATGTTTTTCTCCGGGTTCTCCACCACGTCAGTGACGTAGAGCAGCACATCGGCATCCTGCAAGGCAGACTCCGAAAACGCCAGCATCGACTCCTGCAACTTGTAATTCGGCTTCAGCACCCCAGGGGTGTCGCTAAACACAATCTGCATGTCGGGCGTGTTGACGATGCCCATGATACGATGGCGCGTTGTCTGCGCCTTGAACGTGGCAATCGAAATACGCTCACCAACCAGCTGGTTCATGAGCGTACTCTTACCTACATTGGGATTTCCAACGATATTGACGAATCCTGCTTTATGCATCATTTCTCATTTCTGTCATTTCTCATTTGGGATCATAGGCCCACTTATAATAGGATGCGCCATGCACGAAGCCTGCTCCGAAGGCTGTCATGATGATATTGTCGCCCTTTTTCAGCAGATGCTCGTTCTCCCAAAGTGCCAGTGGGATGGTAGCAGCCGATGTGTTACCGAAGTGCTCAATGTTGACCATCACCTGTTCCATGGGCAGTTCCAGGCGTTTTGCCACTGCCTCGATGATGCGCATATTGGCCTGATGAGGTACTACCCATTGGATGTTGTCCTTGTTCAGACCATTGCGCTCGGCAATCAGGGCGCAGTCATCACTCATGTTAGTCACCGCATAGCGGAATACCGTGCGTCCCTCCTGATAGAGGTAGTGCAGACGGTGATCTACCGTGAAGTGGCTGGGGGGAGACACAGAGCCGCCGGCTTTCAGGTGCAGGAAGGGAAGTCCCTTTCCGTCAGCGCGGAAATAGGCATCCATCACACCGATGTTCTCCTCCTCCGTACCTTCCAACAGCACAGCAGCAGCACCGTCGCCGAAGAGCGGACAGGTAGCCCGGTCTTTATAGTCAACGACGGACGACATCTTATCGGCACCTATTACAATAATCTTCTTGTAACGGCCGCACTGTATCATCGATGCTGCCACGTCAAGCACATAGAGAAATCCACAGCACGCAGCCCAGAAGTCGAAAGCAAAAGCATTCTTCAGTCCAAGCTTGCCCAGCACGATGCTGGCTGTAGACGGGAACTTATAATCAGCCGTTGACGTAGCCACTATGACGGCGTCAATGGTATCGGGATCCGTATTGGTCTTCTTTATCAACTGCTTGGCAGCCTTACGGGCCATGTAGCTGGTGCCGAGACCTTCCTCAGTGAGGATACGGCGTTCCTTGATGCCGACACGCGTCATAATCCACTCGTCATTGGTGTCTACCATCCTCGACAGTTCCTCGTTGTTCAGAACATAGTCGGGCACGTAGCCACCAATGCCGGTGATTATCGCATTAATCTTTCTTTCCAATTGCAATTATCAATTATCAGTTATCAATTACTCAGCAGCTTCGTCCATAACGATGGCAATCTTGCCACGATAGTAGCCACAGGTGGGGCATACGGTGTGGTAGATGTGATATGCTCCGCAGTTGGGGCATACAGCCAGTGTGGGAGCTACAGCCTTGTCATGTGTACGACGCTTTGCAGTACGAGTGTTCGATTGTCTTCTTTTAGGATGTGCCATAATTCTATTAATGTTTAATGTTTAATCTTTTATGTTTAATTCTCTCAATTTTGCCCAGCGTGGATCTACTGCCTCTGCCTCCTCTTCACCGCTTCGGACGGCACCGCTCAGCTCTTCCAGCTTCTGCGTCATCGCACTATTGCATTTTCCAGGTGCATGAACGTGCTTGATGGGTATGGCCAGCATCGTAAACTCATAGATGTACCATGCCAGGTCGAGTATTCCTTCGTTCTCGTCGATGGTCACGGTGTCATCGTCTTCGCTGTATGTGTGACCCAGCTTCACCGTCAGCTGGTCATCGGCAGCAATGGGTTGCTGCATGTCGTCCAGACAGCGGTCGCAGGTAATGGTGACGGTACCCTCGGTATGGAACGTCAGTTCGTAAAAGCCGGTAACCTTGCGTATAGACACCGACACATGCAATGAACCGTGTTCTAACTGCGAACCGTCCAAAGCCGCAAAAAACTGGTCGTCCAGGTCGTACTCACGGGTGATTTCCACCTCTTTCAGTCCCTTCAGGTCAATCTTCAACGTCTCCAAACTACACATATTCTCCAAATTTTTAATGCAGGAACTTGTGCCCAGAAAGCAACAAATACCCGCAAATCGGCTGCAAAGGTACAAAGAAATTGGCAAATAAGGAACAAAAATCGAGTTTTTTTTGCTTTTAACATATTAAAATGCTTGTATTTCACATAAATTGTGTAATTTTGCACCCCAACACAAACAGTAGATTATGTCAAGTAATAATTCTTTTGTTGGTTCAAAGATTAAAGGAATCAGAGAGACCAAGAACCTCTCTTTAGAGGAAGTATCGGAAAGTTGCGGTCTTACCGTCGAGCAGATAGAAGCCATCGAGAGTGGCCAGACCATGCCGTCGTTAGGCCCGCTGATTAAGATTGCACGTGCCCTGGGCGTCCGCTTAGGCACTTTCATGGACGACAACGATGCCCTCGGACCGGTGGTATGCCGTGCCAAGGATCGTGAAGCCGACAGCAGTATCAGCTTCAGCAATGGTGCCACCGACGCCCGCAAGCACATGGAGTACCATCCGTTGGCACAGCAGAAGGCCGGCCGTCACATGGAGCCGTTCATCATCGACATCAACCCGGAGGAGAACCACGAGTTCCAGCTGTCTGCTCACGAGGGCGAGGAGTTCATCTATGTGATGCAGGGTGAGATAGAAATCGACTATGGCAAGGAGACCTATACCCTTGCCGAGGGCGACAGCATCTTCTACGACTCCATCGTCAAGCACCACGTCCACGGTGCTCCCGGCAAGAGTGCGAAAATCCTGGCTGTGGTATATATCCCATTTTAAAAGACCCACCCCCAACCCCTCCCTGAATGGAGGGGAGTAGATTGTTCAAGCAATGGGATTTAAGACGGCCTCACCTGACAGGTATGCACTACTAAAAGAATATGCAAGAGAGAACAGGAAGAATGCGACGCTCGCAGAGGATGTCTTGTGGGAACAATTGAGAGACAATGGGCTGGGAGTGAAGTTTATGCGCCAACATGTAATTGGTGACTACATCGTAGATTTTGTCTCACGACATGACGGATTAGTCGTTGAGGTTGATGGTGGGTACCACTCTGAACCAAGACAGCAAGAAGACGACAGACTAAGGGAAGAGTATCTTGAAAGGATGGGCTATCATGTCATCCGTTTCACAAATGAAGAAGTCCTCTATAATATAGAATATGTAATAGAACAAATAGAAAACTATTTCAATGGATAATCAATCAAATATTATTTCATCCTCCAAGGTAACTACTCCCCTCCCTGTAGGGAGGGGCCGGGGGAGGGTCTATCCTGCAGAGAACCATGGTGAAGGCTACCAGCTCTGGGAACGTACATTGGGAGAATGGCTTGAGCACTGGGCCGAGACGACACCCGACAAAGAGTACATCGTCTATAGCGACCGCAACCTGCGCTTTACGTGGAAGACCTTCAACGAACGTGTCGACAACCTCGCCAAGGGTCTGCTGGCCATCGGTGTTAAGAAAGGCTCAAACGTCGGCATCTGGGCTACCAACGTGCCCGACTGGCTCACCTTCCTCTATGCCACGGCAAAGATTGGCGCCGTGCTGGTCACCGTCAACACCAACTACAAGCAGAACGAGCTGGAGTACCTCTGCAAGGACTCCGACATGCATACGCTGTGCATCACCGACGGCACATGGGACTGTAACTACGTCGACATGACCTACACCATGCTGCCGGAGCTGAAGAACTGCGAGCGTGGCCACCTGAACAGCGAGCGCTTCCCCTTCCTGAAGAACGTAGTATATATAGGTATGGAGAAGTATCGCGGCATGTTCAACACCGCTGAACTGCTGCTGCTGGGTCAGAACGTCGAGGACGAGGAACTCCTGAAGATTAAGAAGAGCGTCTCGTGCTACGACGTGTGCAACATGCAGTA
>Ga0247610_10004265_pt1 | contig 15341 bp, 10 predicted proteins | sample 174DNAGHGhighgp2_FD_193483 | JGI IMG/M metagenome (GOLD analysis project Ga0247610, IMG submission 193483) | Sheep rumen microbial communities from Palmerston North, Manawatu-Wanganui, New Zealand - 1742 DNA GHGhigh gp2 | ecosystem: Host-associated > Mammals > Digestive system > Stomach > Rumen... | reverse complement strand
TTCAAATTATTATGATTACGATTGTGATTTTACAACAGCCAAAAATATTTATTTAGGTGCGGTTGAATACCAATGTAGTCTTATGAAGATAGGGGAAAACACTACAATATATGGTGGAGATTATGATCTATATAAAAAGGTATCTGAAACAAATTCAAAACAATATGTATCAGAAAGTCAATATTATCAAATCACAGAAAACTATTCAAATCACGATAATGTTTTTCATGCATCAGTTGTCTTTGATTTTGATTATGAAGATATAAGCTATTCATATGTGTCTAACGAAAAGGATGGACTAATCACATATTCACCAGAATTTGATACATCCAACTTAAACTATAGATTAGAGGGGTGGTATAATGGTGAAACAAGATGGAATCTAGCGACAGATTTAGTAACTGAAAATATTGTTTTAAATGCTAGATGGCGTTAAAAAGGACGAGCAATCGTCCTTTTATTATTTTGGCTCTATAAAAATACAGGGGGATAGGGGATAAAATCCTGTTAAAAAACAGGTGATACCACTATGAAAATGTATCCATAAAAAATTCCAGTAAGACTAATGCCATGTCCGTCACACAATAGGGTAGAGGAAAGAAAATAATCTTTGCCCCTCCCATTGCACCGTACGTACGGGTCTCGTATACGGCGCTACATTTATATTATTCACAAACTACCTAAGGTAGTACAATAGAGGATTGACCAAACCCGGTCTATTCCTCTTTTTGTTTGGCTTAGAAAGTAAATCAGCACTAATTAAACAATTAACAGTCTTTGTACCACATTGTCTATACCAACCTAGTCTTGTATTGGCTGCTGAATATATTTCTTCATCAGTGAAACCACCATTATAGGCTTTATTTACCTTCATTAAGTTTTCGTATATAGTTTTAGTCTTTTTCCACTGTTTAACTATTATTACTCTTACTTTATGTCTTAGCCAAGGTCCAAATGTATCTCTAATCCAGGTTTTCATATTTCCTATTTTGAAGTAATTAATCCAACCTTTAATTACTTGATTAAGCTTAATAAAAGTTTCACCTAATGTTCTAGACACTGCGTGTTTTCTTTTCAATATTGGTTTAATCTTTTCAATTAGTTTTACTTTCCTATTATCTTGTGGTTTGCATTGCCAACCGGTTGTTGACTTCCAAAAAGTAAATCCTAGGAAATTGCTATTTGAAGGTCTTACAATTTTGGTTTTAGTTGCTGAAACCTTAAGAAATAACTTTCTTTCTAGCCAAGATGTTACTGATGTCATTACTCTATTTGCACTCTTTTCGCTTCTTACAAAAATATTACAATCATCTGCGTATCTTACAAAGTTTAATCCTCTATATTCCAATTCCTTATCAAATTTGTCTAAATATATATTTGATAATATTGGAGATAGTGGTCCACCTTGTGGTACGCCTACAGTTGATGCTGAAGTAAGTCCATTTTCCATTACTCCTGCTTGTAAGAACTTACGGATTAAATGTAGTGTATGACTATCATTAACATTCTCCCTAAGTATTGATATTAATTTGTCGTGATTTACAGTGTCAAAATACTTTTCGATGTCTAAATCGATTACCCATTCAAATCCGTTATTAAGATTATTTAGAACTTCACCTATTGCCATATGACAGTCCCTATTTGGTCTAAAACCATAAGAATGATTTGAAAATATCCTTTCATAAATAGGTACTAACTTTTGAGCTATTGCTTGTTGTATAACTCTATCAACAGCACTTGGAATTCCTAAAGGTCTTAATTTGCCATTGGATTTTGGAATATATACTCTTCTTACGGGTTGAGGCTTATATGTCTTATTCATAATAGAGGAAATAATTTCTCCTTTATGTTTCATAAAGTATGGTTTAAGCTCATAAACTGTCATTTTATCAACACCACTTGCTCCTTTATTTGAAATTACTCTTTCTAATGCCTCGCTTAAGTTTTCTTCACTTAAAATCTCTTCAATTAACATTTTGCTGCTCCTCTTCTACTTGTAAATATATTCAAGAACGTCCAATACTCTTCAGTCATCTAGAATTACGATTTCTAGTTGTAGACCTATCACTTTATGCTGACTACTTGAATATTGCTTATAGTGACTCGCACTATATAAACATTAGGTCCTTTAGTGATTACTTATCACCTACTACGACCTCAGCTGACTCCTCATCAATTCACCTTTTTCGTTAGAGTTTACTATATTCATTTTAAGACTTCTAGATATCTCTTTGATGAGGTCTCCCGGGGTAATTCATTAATCTTTCATCTCACAACCTCTTGATTTACTGTCTTGGTTTTACGTTTACCATTAGGGCTTTAGTTTGATTAGCAACCTTACCCACTTACCATTTAGCCTCATCAAGTTTCTGTTCGTAGGCTCAAAGATTTTGCTACACCACTTCCTTCACCCCAACATCACTGTTTTCGGTTTGTGGTTCACTACACTTGGCGGTAAATACCCGTGACTGGACTTTCACCAGTAAGATTAATGCCATGCCCGGCACACTAATAAAAAAGCACTGATTTTCAGTGCTTTTTTATGTTGCATAAATTGTTATTGATACAATAATTGTAATTAATACCATTATGCCAAATGTAATCCATAATAATTTTTGACCCTCTTTATGAGTCTTTATTCTATCTTGATTTACTTCTTTTTTATTTGCTTTTGCAATAAATTTTTGCCTATCAATTTTTGATGCTCTTACATTTAATATTAATAAAATAATTACGCAAAATATTGCTAACGAAATAGGAAATACATCTTCATTTTTAGTTATAATAATTACTATTGCAGGAAATACAAAAGCGATTATAAATAGGATAGATAATAATATAATTAATTTCTTTTGTCTTTTAATCATATTAATACCTCTTTATATTTATATTCATCAGATACAAATGTAATTTTAATATCTGCATTATTATCTGTATGACAAATATTAAAATTATCATAATAAATGAAATTACATTTATCTTTATTTGAATTAATTAAATTTATATCAAATGTATCTGAAATATATATTTTAGCTAACGTTTTTGCAATTTCAACACAGCTTTTATTTGCATATCCTAATAAATAATTTTTAGATGCTTTAGAATAACCATCAGCATTTGAAATATAATATGTTCTTCTTGTGTTATCTTTCATGTATCTTATAAATTGAGAATCTTTATTATATACAATGAAATTTTTAAAATTAACTATTGATTGATTAGCATTATAGCTAAGCTCTCCTATTTTACCAGAGTTATTATTTATTTCATCAAATAATGTATATTTATATACATATTCTTCTGAATCAAACGCTCTATTATATCCATCATATGTTCTTATAATTCCTCTTTTAAATCCATCTTTTTTTAAATTATTAACAACATAATCAATAATATAAGCATTTTCTAACCATGAGAAATCTATAATTTTATTAATATCATTTTCCTTTAGATATGATAAATAATTATCTGATACATTTAATTTAACCTTATTATTATCTAATAATTCTAATTTTACTTCTTCATTATTAATATATTCTAATAATTTATTTACTATGTTATTAATATTTTCATTTGAAATAGGGTCATATTTATCAATAAATGTATCATCTATTGCATATATCATTTGATCATAATAATGATTAATAGAACCTAAATATAAGTAATTTGAATCAGATATAATATCCTTTAATGAATTATATAAGAATTCACTTACTTCTATTTCTTTATTTGGGTTTTTATTGATGTAATTTATATTATTTTCTTTTTCAAATGTATCATCTAATTCAGTTTTAGCTTCAATGAAATATTTATCATATGCAGCTGAAACTTTTTTATATTCAGTAGCTGATTTAACATAATATGAAAAAGTAAAATCATTTTCTAAACGAGAATATTTATGTGTATTTAAAGAAATATTTTGCCAACCCTTATCTTTATTGGCTATTTTATAAATACCAAAGCCAATAGCGCCTATGGCAATAATTGAAAAGATTATTAGAAATATTACTCTAAGCTTTATATGATTTTCGTTTAATTCAATTTTTTCAACAGGCTTTGGTTCTTTATAACCTCTCATAATAATCCTCCAAAAAAATAATAGGCATGTTTTCACAAGCCTATTATAAAACAAAATTAAATTAATGCCAATAGTAAAGCTAATAAGTATATTAAGATGATTGCACCTATAAGTCCAAATCCTAATAATGAACCTTTTTTACAAGCTTTATAGTTACGCATATAATGTTTATTTTTAAATACTAACCATAATACTAAACCAATTATTGGTAAGAAGAAACCTAAAATAGAATACCAAATTGAACCTGTATCATGTAGTGGTGTAGATAGGATTTCTGATTCATCTACTTTAGTATTATTTTCATCTTTTGATTCTTCATCATATTTAGCTTTTTCTTCATCAGTTAATATAGTTATAGATTTTGGATGTTCTCCAGATTGTCTTATTCTTCTATATTCAGCTAATTCAGAATCATTACCAAATACTAAGTGATTATTACCAATATCCTCTAAATGAGGTTTATTAACTGAATAATCATGAATTGAAGGATCATATGTAAATAATGCTTTATTCTTTTCAAGTTTTGGATCAGGAATAGGAATTGCAGATATTAATGATCTTGTATATGGATGTAAAGGGAATTCGAATAATTCTTCAGCTTCTGCAACCTCAACAATATCACCTTTATAAATAACTCCAATTCTATCTGATATGAATCTTACAATTGATAAGTCATGAGCAATGAATAAACATGTTAATCCACGTTCTGCCTTAAATTTATTTAATAAGTTTAGAATTTGTGCACGAATAGAAACATCTAGTGCTGAAATAGGTTCATCAGCAACAATTAGTTCTGGTTCCATAACTATTGCACGAGCGATACCAATTCTTTGACGTTGACCACCAGAGAATTCATGAGGGTATCTTGTTAAATGTTCTGGAAGTAGACCTACTTCTTCAATGATTCTTTCAACCTTTTCGATACGTTCTGCTTCGCTATCAAATAATTTGAAATTATATAGACCTTCTGAAACAATGTATTCTACTGTTGCACGCTCATTTAATGATGCTGCAGGATCTTGGAATACCATTTGAATGTTACGTATAACTTGTCTATCTAGGGAATGAGGAATTTTACCTGAAATTCTTACACCCTTATAATCAATTTCACCGTTAGCAAGTGGGTTAACTCTAATAACAGCTCTACCTACTGTAGTTTTACCTGAACCAGATTCACCAACTAGTGAGAATGTTTCACCTTTATAAATATCAAATGAAGCATTTTTAACAGCTCTAACAGCTTTATCACCTTTACCAAATGTAATATCTACATTCTTTAAAGATAATAATATTTCTTTACCAGTATTAGGATCAATTGGACCGTGTTCTGGTAATGTTGCTGCTGTAGGGCCTTCAACAAATTCAGCCTTAGCATCCTTTAATTCTTTTAATTCTTCTTTTTTAGAAGCACTATTTTCATTTGCTTCTAATTCAATATTATCAGCCTCGTTATTTAATTCTTTAGAGGCAGTTTCATCTTCAATTAAATCTTTTTCTAATTCAGACATACATACCTCCTAAATATTAAATACCTTGATTAATTTATTGTGAATATCTTGAATAATCTCAGGCTTTTCAATCTTTGGTGATCTAGGGTCTAATAACCAAGTTTTAGCATAATGTGTATCAGTTACTTTAAACATTGGTGAATCTTTTAATGTATCAATCTTTAAACAATAAGGATTTCTTGGAGCAAATGGGTCACCAACAATCTTATTATATAAAGATGGTGGAGTACCAGAAATTGAATATAATTCTGTACCACGCTCTGCAAGCTGAGGTAGAGATGATAATAATGCCCAAGTATATGGATGACGTGGGTCATAGAATACTTCTTCGCATGTACCAAGTTCTACTATTTGTCCTGCATAAATAACTGCAACACGATCAGCTATATTAGCAACTACACCAAGGTCATGTGTAATAAATACAATTGTATAATTAAATTCTTTTTGTAAGTCTTTAATTAATTTTAAAATTTGAGCCTGGATTGTAACATCTAGTGCTGTTGTTGGTTCATCACAAACTAAAATCTTAGGTTGACAAGATAAGGCAATAGCGATAACTATTCTTTGTCTCATACCACCTGAATATTGGAATGGATAATCATCGAAACGCTTTTCAGCATTAGGAATACCAACCTTTTTCATTAATTCGATAGCACGAATTCTTGCTTCATTAGCAGAACAAGATTGATGCTTCATAATAATAGATGTAATTTGCTTACCAATTGTGATAATTGGGTTTAGAGATGTCATTGGGTCTTGGAATATTGTTGCAACTCTTGTACCACGAATTTGTTGCCAGTCTTTTGTATACTTAATCTTAGCTAAGTCAAGATTACAATATCCATGAATTTTTTCATCATCTTCATCTAAATAAGCAACTCTAAATACTACTGTATCAAATACCTTATTTACAGATTCATCTGTATATAAGTCAACACCAAGCTTCATAGCATTCTTTAATGCTCTTTTTAGTCTAAAAGTAAATTTTATTTTACTAATTAAACCATATCTACCAATTGATAGATATAATTCTTTTGATAATTTAAAGTTTCTACTAATTGTTTCATTAGTAATTTCATGAGTTATAGCCTCTTCATATTTTTGTTTTAATGAAGCCATCTTCTCATTATATTTTTGATTATATTCAACATCAGCCTTTAATGCAGCCTTATGTTCTTTAATAATCATTTTTTCTTTATTTTCTAATTCTTTAATTTGCTTATCATAAACAGCTAATTGCTTTTTAGCTTCAGCAATTTTATCTTTTTCATGTTTTGGATCATATGTTTGTTTAAGATTGAATAATTCAGTCTTTTCATATTTTAAATTAGAAATCTTATCATCAATTGTAGCTTTTTCTTCATCAGTTAAGCTTATTTTTCTTTCTCTTTCTGCCTTTAGTTCTAGCATTTCTTTATAAATGTCAGCACCAAATTCATATTTAGAATATTTATTTAATGATTTTTGAACATTATCAATAATGAAATTAGATATTTTAGTCTTTTTAACTACAGTATCTTGTAATTCATCATCATATAATTGTAATTCACCTTTAGAAATAAAACCATTTGAATCAAGCATTCCTGAGAATGTCTTAGTTAATACTGATTTACCTGAACCTGATTCACCAACTATAGCTAGTGATTCATTTTCATAAATATCTAAAGATACACCTCTAATAGCGGTTAAAATACGACCACGTACATGGAATTTAACTTCTAAATCTTTAAGGGATAATAATACTTTTTTATCGTTTTCCATACTATTACCTCCTACATATGAGTTCTTGGATCAGATGCGTCACCAAGATTTTGTCCAATAACATATAAAACTATTGTAATAAATGATGCAACAGCAACAGGAATCCAGAATTCTAGTTCACATCCAGGTGTGTTCATGAAGTTTTGTCCGTTTTCAATCATCTTACCAAGTGAAGTTTCACTCATACCAAATCCAATATATGATAAGAATACTTCATATGATATATATGATGGAATTTCAGTTGCAGCAATTGTAACAATTACAGATGTTAAGAATGGTAAAATATTTTTTAAAGTTAATCTAAAAATAGGTGTACCTAAGCATCTTGATGCTAGATTATATTCTCTGTCTCTAATAATTATTACTTGTGTTCTAATAAAATATGCAATACTTAACCAACCAGTTATAGTTAATGCTAATACGAATTGGAAGAAACCACCACCAACGATTAATACTAATACAGAAATCATTAAGATATATGGAACGTTACCAATTGTGTTATATACTTCTGTCATAATGACATCTACTTTTTTAGAGAAACCCCAAATAGCTCCAATGATTACACCAATTGTTAAATTGATTAATGCACATAATAAAGCTAAAGCGATTGAAATTCTTGAACCTTCCCATAATTGGTTAAATATAGATTGACCATGGTCACCTGAACCAAAAATCCATTTTAAATTAAATCCAAATTTTGAAATTGCTTTTGATGGAGAAAGGTGTGTTGAACCAGCTACACCTTGATTTTCAAACATATCAAAATTAGAAAATAATGGATAAACAAATGCGAATACTATTATAAATGCTAATGCAACTAATAATATAATGTTAATCTTCTTTTTAAAGAATACTCTAGCTACTGATTTCCAATATGAATATCTAGGAGCTGTAATCTTTTCTGATGTAACAGTTGAATTATCTATTCTGGCAAATAATTCTTCATCTGTTAAATTAAATTCTTCATTTAAATTTTGGTTATTAATAGCTTCCATAAAGATTACCTGCCTTTCGTACTAAATGAGATTCTAGGGTCAAACATAGCCATTAAGATATCACCTAGAATTAATGAAACAACTGATAATATTGCATAGAAGAATGTTAAACCAACAATAACACCATTATCTGTTGCACTAATTGCGTCAGTTAATAATTTACCTGAACCAGGAACTGTATAAACACGTTCTGTAATAATTGCACCAGTTAAGCACGCTAATATTGATGCAGGAATACCTTGAACAATAGGGATTGCTGCATTTTTAAATATATGTTTAGTGAAAATTTCAGTTTCTGATAGACCACCAGCACGAGCAAATTTAACATAATCTGAATTCATTTGATCTATCATATATCTTCTTAACCACTTCATTAAACCAGCAATAGATGGTAATGCAAGTGAAATAATAGGTAAGAAATAAACTAATAAATTGCTTGTGTTAGTATCAAATAATGTTGGCAATCCAAATAATGAACTACCTATTTGTCTGAACATGAAAATATATGCTAAAGATGGAACTGCCATAATAAATACAATATAAATTGTACCAATCTTATCAGCTAATTTATCCTTCTTTCTAGCCATTAAAATACCTAGTGGAATAGCTAATAAATAAGAAATAATTGTTGCGATTAAACCAATGATAAATGAATATGCTATCATTGATTTACCCATCTTATATGTACCAGTATTTGTATAATTATCTGAGAATCTAGTTCTAGTAAAATCATCATTATTAGAATTATAAATATAAACTAATTCATGTAAATTATCACTAGATTCTTCTACATATCCTGTTGGATAATATACTGTTTTAGTAACAAGTCTTCCTTGTTCTTGTGTCATATAGTCAGAGATATCTACACCCTCAGATATTGAATAAGATGTACCTAATTTAAATTCAATTAAGTTTTGATGAATGAATGGGAATCTATTATCAAAATATAATAAATATTTATGCTTTGTACCATTTCCCATAATTGCAGGACTAAATGTTTTTCCTCCATATACAGGATCAAAGAAAGTAAATGAAATACCTCTTTTTCCAACGACATCATCGGCATAATGAATATTATCAATTGAAATTATTCCTGTGAAATATTTCCACATTCTTTGGAAAACATTAATATTTTTATAAGCAAATAATTTTTGTTCTCCATTAGTTTTTAAGATATCACTATCTTCACTTAATCTCATTGCCTTAAGTCTTACGATATTATAACCCTTTGATAAATATGTAGTTCTAAATTTCTGAACATATGTATGTACTTCTTCAGTATCATATTTATCTTCATATCCAAAAAGTACAACTTCTGCTTTCTTTTCTGGGGTGATTTCTTTTTTCTTTACTAAAATATCTAAATAATCACTATAAGATACATAATCTACGTATCCATAGCGTTCCCATTGTTGATATTTATATTCCTCTTTAACATTATTTGAGATTTTTGTCCATCTTTGGTCATTTTGGAATATTGAATTTTTATCCATTAATGAATAGATTAAAAGCATTACTATTCCAACTACCAAAATTACAGAAACTGCAGCGTGAAGTAGCCTTTTTATCAAATATTTAAACATGTTTTGGCTCCTTTCAAGAAAAAGGTTAGGGATGACACACAATCATCCCTAACTCTTATAATCGTATAACTATACTCTTTAAAATCCTAGAATAAACCGATACACTTAATCATGTATCCAAATCCCTTATCATCTGCATACATTGTATCTAGATATGTTGATGGATCACCATAGTCAGGACCCCAACCAGATAAGTCATAAATATCATAGTTAGCTTCCTTACCAGTTTCTGTATAATAACCAGCATTGTACCAGTCATCAGCAGTCTTACAAGAAACTAGGTTAACCTTAACGAAATTACCTAATGCTTCTTCAACTGATTTCTTGAATGCATTTGCTCTAGCAGAATATAATTCTGAACCAGTGAATGTAGGTAAATCAATTTCAATTGGATGCTTAGCATCAACTGTAATGTTTTCTTTAGCTAAAGCTTCAACAGCCTTATCTAAATATTCTTTTGCTGCAGTCTTGTTATACCATCCATCATAACCATCAGATGAACCATCTTTGTAAGCAACAATCTTAGATCCATCAGCTGTTAATTGAGCTTGTACAATTTCACCATATTCTGTACCAGCCTTGAATGTAACATCCTTATCATTAATCTTAACTGTAACACTTGAATTTAATGTTACGAAGTTACCTGGTGTATAAGTATTTCTTAATGAGTAAGCAGCTACTTCTTCACCAGTTGATTGAGCATTGTATGTAACTCTATCAATTGAATGACATAAAGCTAAACGGAAATCATTATTTAATAATGCAATTGATGCATTATCTGCTGCCTTTTGGCTCTTCTTAGATTTAGCTTTACCATCTTGGTTCTTATATGATTGACGCTTAACATTTAAGAATGCATTATATGTTGTAGCGTTTGTATCTGATACATATGCATAATCAGCGAATGCTTTTGAAGTATCAGCCTTAGCAACAGGAATAGTTGTTGTATTTAATGTACAAGCATCTAATTTTCCATCTTTATGTTCATTATATGTCTTTTGAACATCCTTACCATCTGTATATTCCCAAGTTACCTTATCGATTTCAAGGTCATTAACATTCCAGTATTTTTCATTCTTTGTAAATTCAATCTTAGTCTTTGCAGTAGAGTCAGTTACTCTGAATGGTCCACAAGTTAAGATATCATTTACAGATGAACCATATTTGTAGCTTTCAGCAGTTGGATCGAAATCAGCACCTAACTTACCACCTTCAGCTTCGAAGAATTGCTTATTTAATGGAGCGAAAATTCCATAGCCTAACATTGTCATGAAATAAGGGCAAGTATCAGTTAATTTATAAGTTACTTTATTACCAGATGCAGAAACGCCAACTTTATCGAATGTAGCTTTACCACCTAAATAGTCATGAACGCCTTCAACAACGCCATCAACTAAGTATTCAAGTCCGCCTTTAGCATCTAGCATATGTTGGAAACCAGTAACAAAATCTGCAGCTGTTACATCACCATATTCTGTACCGTCTTGTTTAACCCATTTAGCACCACTTCTAATTGTGAATGTAAATGTCTTATAATCAGGAGAAATTGTCCAAGATTCAGCTAATGCTGGAGCAATTTGACCTAATTCATTATATTCAACTAAACCATCATAAGTTTGGATAATAGCTTCAGAATCTGCAGCTCTTGATGTACCTAATACATCCCAAGTCTTAGGATCTGAAGTATAAACTGTGCTATAAGTTCTCTTTAAAGCATAACCCTTGCTTGATAAATAAGCTTTAACATCAGATCTATATTTATCTCTAGCACTTGTACCTAAACCAAATACTGATAAAATATCTTCGGCAGCAGCTGTAACCTTTGCCTTCTTTTGCATATCTTTGATTGCATCTCTATCAGCAACTTTTAAATCAGATGTACATACCATTAAATCATGTAATCTTTCATAATCGTTACCCCATAATGTATCAGGAATCATTCTAGGAACTACTGAGCTGTATGCATACATACCACCTTGAGTATTTGTAGGAACGAATACACCTGATTCTAATAACTTAGCTTCAGCAACAGCCATTTCAGCATATCTCTTAGCTAAATTAGTAGTGTTTTCTTTAGCTTTAGCATAAATTTCATCGAATTCACCTAAAACTGTTTTATTAATTGCAGAATCTGAATATTTTGCTGAGTCATACTTAGCATTGTTTTCATCAAAACCTGCATAAGCTTTAGCAGTGCCTGAACAAGATGTAAGACCTAGTGTAGCAACTGCTGCAAGTGCACCAACGCACGCAATTTTTCTAATTTTCATAATTTTTCATCTTCCCCTTTTTGCAAAATTGTAGCCTAATTATATAATTATTTATATAAAAAATCAACTGTTTTTCGAATTTTTTATTTAAAAGTTCGTTTAAAATAAATATTTATTTAATTTTTAGGCCAATTTTTTCGAATAAAGTTCAAAAATGTCTTTAAATTAAAATGATATAATGAATAATATTCAAAAATGTCTCTTTTTTGTAAAAGAAAACGCTATCTTGATAGTTTATACACATTGTATACACATTTGAGTATTATCTATGTTTTATATCTAACAAAAATATTAACTTTTGTATTTTTAATACGAATAAAATTGATATTGTTGTCAAAGTGTGATATACTTTTAATAGTACTTAGTTAATCAATTTTTAAGCGACTAATGGATAGTGTAAGCATTAGATATATTAATTTAAGGAATTGGTTATATCTTAATAAAAAGAGCTGATTAGATTCAGAATTAAGGTGGCACCGCGGTTTATATCGTCCTTAGGTTTTATTAACCTATGGACTTTTTTTATTATTTAGGAGGGTTTTATTATGAGATTTTTATCAGGAATTCAACCAAGTGGTACTATTACACTTGGAAACTATATTGGAGCAATTAAGAACTTTGTTAAATTACAAGACAATCCAGATTTTACAGACTTCTTAGTATTCGTTGCAGACATGCACGCTATTACTGTTCCACAAGATAAACAAGCTTTAAGAAAAAATATTAGATCACTTGTTGCAATTTATTTAGCATGTGGCCTAAATCCAGAAAAGGTACATATCTTTATTCAATCAGAGGTACCTGCGCACGCGCAATTAGGATGGATATTACAATGTACAGGATATATTGGTGAATTAGAAAGAATGACACAGTATAAGGATAAAGCTGCAAAGCATCAAACTGATGGTGTAACAGTTGGCCTACTTACTTATCCTTCTTTAATGGCTGCAGATATATTATTATATGATACTGATTGTGTACCAGTTGGACAAGATCAAAAACAACACTTAGAATTAACAAGAACACTAGCAGAAAGATTTAATAATAAATTTGGTGAAACATTTGTTGTACCTGAGCCTTATATTGCAGGTGCTGGTGCTAAGATTATGTCATTAACTGATCCTACTAAGAAAATGAGTAAGTCAGATGAAAATCCAAAAGCTTTCATTAGTATCTTAGATGACATTAATATTATTAAGAAAAAAATTAAATCTGCTGTAACAGATTCTGATACTAAAGTTAAATTCGATAAAGAAAATAAGCCAGGTATTTCAAATTTATTAACTATCTTATCTTGCTGTACTAATACTTCTATTAGCGACTTAGAAGAAAAATATAAGGATGCTACTTATGCTGAATTTAAAGAGGATGTAGCTAATGCAGTCGCAGCTGAAATCGAACCAATTCAAAAGAAATATAATGAATTAATTAATTCTGATTTCTTAGATAAAGTATTAGATGAAGGTAGAGATTATGCTACTTACCTATCAAATAAAAAAATGAATAAAGTAATGAATAAGGTTGGTCTTGGAAGAAAGAGATAAAACCAATATTAAAGGCGAATGGAAAATCATTCGCCTTTAATATTTTATATTTATTTCATCAGAAGATATTGTCTTAGATATATTATCATTTTCTATTATCAAATGACCGAATTCATTAATTCCTTTAACAATATATTCTTCATTTTGATATATTATTTTTTTATTTATAACATTACTATATGAAATATATTCATTAATATAATTATTAAAATCGTCTTTTATTAATATATTGTATTCATGTATTATTTTAGATATTAAATCTATTGAATCTATATTTTTATTTAATCCAATACCTAATACTTCTTCTTTATCTGTTTTATTAATACCAATTCCTACTATTGTTGCTAAATGAGATATACCACCATAAACAGATTCAATTAAAATACCACTAAGCTTTTTATTATTTAAATATATGTCATTTGGCCATTTAATTTTAGTATCGAACCCATATTCTTTTAGTGCACGTACAATTGACATTGGGGCAATAATTTCATTATGGTGTAAATCCTTAAATAGAATTGAGAATGTATAATCCTCATCAGATTTCCAAATTCTTGTATATCTTCCTCTACCATTTGTTTGTACTTTAGCTAAAAGTATAGAATTATTAGGATATTTAGAGAAATTTTCTTTTAAAAGAGTATTGGTTGATCCAATACTTTCTACATAATATAAATGAAATGATTCAATATCTTTTAGATATTTAATATCATCCATTATTTTAATTCCTCTAATACCTTATTTAAAGATTCAACATCTGTAACAGCATAACATTTAACATCAGTTAAAGTCTTTCTTACTAATCCAGATAGTGTTTTACCTGGTCCTATTTCAATAAATGTATCTACACCTTTATCCTTTAAATATTTTAAAGAGTCCTCAAAATATACTGAATGGCATATTTGAGCCTCTAATAAGTCATTTAAAGGCTTTTCTTCTTCTTTACCTGATACATTATAAACTATTTTATAATCAGGCTTTCTATTAGAATATTTATCTAATGTCTTTCTTAGTTCCTTTGATGCAGGAATTAATAATGAAGAATGGAATGCACCTGAAACATTTAGAGGTAATACTCTTTTAGCTCCTGCTTCAGTTAATAGTGGCATTGCAGCATCAACACCTTTATTATCACCTGTAATAACTATTTGACCTGGGCAATTGTAATTAGCTATTTCACAAATACCATCAACTTTCTTGATTGTATTTAAAATTGTATCTCTATCTAATCCGATTACTGCAGCCATCTTAGATGTACCTAATGGTAGGGCATTTTGCATAATTTCACCACGTGAAGTTATTATTTTAATTGCTTCATCTAATTTCCATGTGTTAGCAAATGCTAGTGCACTGTATTCACCAAGTGATAGGCCACATGCATATTCTGGTTCTATACCATTTGATTTTAATACTGATGCAATTGTATAAGATGTTAATAACATTGCCTTTTGAGCATATGCAGTTTGATTTAATGTTTCAGCAGGTCCTTCAAAGCATAATTCCTTAATTTCAGGATAGTTATCATATATAACCTTTGCTAGAGGATAATTATCATAAAAATCCTTGCCCATGCCAACAGCTTGTGCGCCTTGACCAGCAAAT
>Ga0247610_10004261_pt1 | contig 15350 bp, 16 predicted proteins | sample 174DNAGHGhighgp2_FD_193483 | JGI IMG/M metagenome (GOLD analysis project Ga0247610, IMG submission 193483) | Sheep rumen microbial communities from Palmerston North, Manawatu-Wanganui, New Zealand - 1742 DNA GHGhigh gp2 | ecosystem: Host-associated > Mammals > Digestive system > Stomach > Rumen... | reverse complement strand
TGATATGATCCAGAATGATTAACATTTATACACTTTCTGTTGTTATAGAATATATAATCACCTGGGTTTTGATCGTATCCGTTTATAAAGTAATCATACGATGTTCCAACATTAAATCTCTTCTCTGTTTTATTATCAGATATTTTATATTCATACATTGTTGACTGATCTGATTTCTTCATCGTTGTTACATATATTCTCTGCCTTTCAGTTTCTTCATTATATGAAAAGTTTAGAGATACCAACATGTTATGATCAGTATCATCGAAAATCATCCTACCGTTCAATATTTCAACAAAATATTCAATACCAGATCCATCAGAAATTTTAGGTATATGAACACCATAATTAAGAAGAAGACTTTCTTCTTCATATCCAGTGAATTTGAAACATGGTATTCCGTTTACATTATCTATTGTATATCTTAATCCAAAGCTTCCATTATACCTGTCGATGTTTCCATCTTCATATTTTACAGTAACACTTCCGTTCATTTCAACACCACCACTTATATTAAGCACCTTTGATAATGATTTCATAGTTCTTTCATCACCACTACCACTTAGTTTTGGTGGTATAAACGTTGGTACTGTTTGTGTATCATACGTTTTCTGTGTCTGGCCTATTTCGTTTACGGTTATTTTGTATGTATCGCTTCCCTCGTTTGGATCGATCTTTACATGATATTCATATAAACCTTTAGGCTCATCATTTTGCACATATTTCTTCAAAACACCCTTTTCTATCTGTATTATTGGAAGTTTTGTGAATATTGTGTTCTTGTATTTTTTATCACTTTCAGTATAATCGAATATTACACTATCATTGTCAACCAATAAAGACATAGAGCTTGATTTATGTACAAAATCAAATCCGAATCTATATGTATCGTGTTCTCCCCTTGCTCTTATTTGAAATGTATTTACATTATCACTAAGATCGAAAGTTTTTCCGAAATATCTGTAATTTTTATTATCTTCTAGTCTATCATAAATGTCATTGAATGTATATGTTTCATCAAAATAGCCTTCACAGAAATCAAGGAAAGTTTTACCTTCAAGATCACTTATCATGAATATGTGATCGTTTGTGTATATATCAACATCAATATTAGCACTTCCGCCATCTAATGTATAAGCCTGATTTACTGGAACTGGTGATATTGCATTTTCATTAGTATAATCAAGAACTCTTTGATATGATCCGAATTTTTGCAGATTATATCTTTCAAACACAAGACCTTCACCGCTAATATCTATAACCTTACAATTGACTCCAGTTGCATATCTATCAATCCAATCCTTAAGACTAATCAGTTTTGCAAGTCTGTCGGTGTTATAATTCTTTATTATTGTTGTTGCTGTTGGGAAACCGAACTTATCATCCGCTGCATCAAGTTCTTCATTAAGCTTATACAACATTGATATCCAGTTAAGTTTCCTAAGATGTATTCTTTCACTTATTTCGGTGTTTTCTATGGTATTGAGTCGTGTATCACCGCTATATGAAATATCATAAGTTGTGTATCCACTATCATCCATAGCAGAATTTCCTATCTCTTTATACCATTCTTTGAAGAATATATCATCATAACCAAGGAACTTAACAGCATTTATAAGTGCCTTATAACTTCCTATGTATGGGAATATATCAGAATATGCCAGCATCATTTTCTTTGAATTCTTATTGATGCTTACATAGTCTGGAAGATCGTCATTTATGTCAGTGTCTGAGAAAATATCATTATATTCTTTAGGATCTGGTATACCGAAATTACTTAAAAATGTTCTGTATCTTTCATCTTCTCCCTCAGCCTCAGCGTTAAGCATTATCTCACCGATAGGATATACTTCACCAATATCGTTGCTATTTTTATTGTATGTGTCAACAAGACATACATACATTGGCTGTTGGTAAACACCATCATATTTTCCAGAGAATCCTATGTTGGCTGAATATCCATTATCGCTAGTTTCTGGATCATAATGTTTAGATAAATCCAGGAAGTATCTGTCACTCCATGAAAGCTCATCATATTTTGTCTTAAAGAGTCTGAAGTCCTGTTGTTCTCTTCCATCTATAAAGAACATCAGTTTGAATCTTTTGATATATTCTGATACTTCTAGGCATTTGTTAACGTTATTTGCGAGTTCATCTATTTCTGGAGTAAGATCATGAATTTCGCCTTTACATGCGTTGATTTCCATGAGCATAGACTCTATATCACATTCATCAGATGATTCTCTTATTTGTTCTTCAAGTTCTTCTATTCTTGAGTTAAGAACATTTATTCTTGATTGTTTTTTGTTGATTTCATTTCTGAAAGGGTCAATAAACTCAAGATATTGAGAAACTGGTGTATACATTACCTTTCCGTCATTGTCAGTGACGAATTCATTTTCTACAAGTACATATATAACCTGTGTTTCAACAAGTTCTGTTGAAACCTTCTCAAATTCCATCCTTGATTTAAAAGAATATGTAGGAAAGAAATTAACCTTATTGTAAAGATTTAGATTATCTTTATCAAGGAAATTTATTCTACCTTCGTTTGTTAAATCATTATATAAAAGTTCTGGATAATTTTGTGTACCGAAACTTGAACTGTAGTTATGTATATTGTATTTTTTGTATTGTGTGCTTAAAATATCTGAGCATTTCGATATAATTGTGTATATCGATGATTCACCTCTCATATCAACATATCTACAGTCTGTATACTTTGACACAACCCTTATAGTGTCAGCATACTCGTCTCCCATTTCAAACGAAAGACAAATTATTATTGAATGTTTATATTTTTTCTTTAGTTCTTTTATTCCATTTATATATGAAGGTGCAAAAAGATTAATATTAAGATCATCTGTTTCAAAATCAAAATTACCAATCTTTACGTTTGACAAAGAATCATTCCTTCCAAGTGATATTAGAATTACATCTGGATCACCAATATTGTTGATCATTGAAACGAAACTGTTATCGTTTGTTCCAGATGATGTTGCACCATTTATTGATTCAAGTTTTTCTAACCTTGAATGTGTTGCATTTATAAGATTTGTTAGTATATCATCATTTATACCATCACTTATAGCAGATATTCTTAAACTACCATCACAGGCTCCATTAAGTATCGATGCATTTTTGCTTTCAATAAAATTGTTTGATGAATCATTGACATATGTAGAAACATTTAGCATTGTTGATCCATCTGCCAATCCAAATCTCATACCAACATTTATTGGCAATAAAGATGAATTACCAGCAAGATCGTTATCTGGTGTGCTTTTCACTAAAGCATACTCCGCTGGAAACTCTGGGTGTGAACCGTTTAATATATTGATCTTAACATCTGGGTGATGGCTAAGTATAAGCTCATTACCGTTCTTGTCAAAATAATGAAATCTTGAATAATTAAATACCATGTTAGTTGACTCTTGTATCGTTTTTGTCAAGCGAGAACATGTATTGCAGTTTTATCTGCTTTACAGCATCGATTAAGTAAGTTATAATAGGCTCTATGTGTGATAATATAGCCTTGTTATTCCTGTTTCTCAATATTACAGGAGATACGGTCTTTTCATAAATTCTTCCATGATAGTCGAAACCAAGATTTGTATATAAATCCTGGTGTCTTGTGCAGTACCATCTTGGTGATCTCTTATTTGGGAAGTACATTTAAAACCTTCGCTCTTTTGCACTATTTATCTGATTTTAGACATTTTGGAAGATTTTTAGTGATTTATTTTCTTCATTAAGAAATATGTTGTATATTTGCAACAGAAAAAGAATATTAACGAATAAAAGAAAAATAATTATGAGTTTCGTATCAAATGTTGTTTGTGGCGCAGCTGGTTATGTAATCGGCAGAGAAAGTAAATCAAACGATTCACTTCTTAATAAGGTTGCTGATAGATTCCAGAAACCAAGTGCTAGCGAGGCTGATCTAAGAGATGCAATACGTAAGATTGCAGAGATGAGAGGAATCTATACAAGTAACAATGAGTTTGCACACGAGCTAATACAGATAGCCGAGACATACAAGGAATATGATTACGATTCGAGATATTAATTATCTGAATATATTGATAATTGTAAAATATAAGGTATATTTTTGATAATTTACAAATATCGAACGTAGACTAGATAATTACAAAATATCGAATATAGATTAGATAAATGGACATTAAATTAAGCTACGATGATGTATCAATAATGCCAGAAAGGTTGACATATATAGATACAAGATCACTTTGTAATCCAACAGTTCAGAATGGGATGCTACCAATCATAGCAGCCCCTATGTCGTCTGTTGTTAGTATATATAATTGGAATGATTTTATAAGCAATAAGATAAACGTTGTTATACCAAGATCGATCCCTATATACACACGTCTTTCTATTATGAAAGAAAAATGTATAGAAAAGGGATATTCGTCACTTTTTGTTGCATTATCTTTAAAGGAAACCATACAGATTTTCCTGAAAGGATATGAGCCAGAGGATGGATCGATCTTTATTATGTATCATGATCTTATGAATAGTATGAATGAATCTACTCTTTCACATATAAGTATATGTATAGATCTTGCCAATGGTCATATGTCAACACTCCTTAAAGTTATAAGGAAAATAAAGGATAAGTATGGTGATAAGGTTATCATCATGTCAGGAAACATTGCAAACCCATCAACATATGAGGATTATGACAAGGCTGGTTGTGATTATGTAAGATGTGGAATCGGAGGTGGCAGCGGATGTCTTACAGCAAGTAATACTGGTGTATTCTTCCCTCAATTCTCATTATTGAAGGAGATTTATGAAGTAAAGAAATCCATCAATGGTAAATGTAAGATTATAGCAGATGGTGGTATTAAAGGATACCGTGATGTTCAAAAGGCACTTATTTACGCAGATTATGTTATGATCGGAGGTTTGTTCAACAAGTGTATAGAGTCTGCAGGTCCCACTACATACGGGAAGTCTTATATGAAGCTGTTTGGTTTCAAGGTAAGGAACTACATCAAAGATTTCTTCCGATATGGTAATGTTATTGATTACAAGGATTGTGACAAGTTGATGAGAAAGGTAAAGTCTGGAATGCTTGAACTTAACAAGTCGTTCTATGGCATGTCAACTAAGATTGCCCAGGAAGAAACAGGTAACAAGGTTAAGAAAACATCTGAGGGAAAAATTATAACAAATAAGGTTGAGTACACAATATCCCAATGGGCAGAGAATGAGGAATCATATCTTAGATCTGCAATGTCTTATGTAAACGCAATGAATCTTGATGAATATAAGGATTCACAATGGGTCCAGATTAACAAAATAACTTATAACAATTGATATGGATGCTTACGTACAGAAGATAGAAGTTCCTATCAACGAAGAAGTTGGTATGACACTGTATAAGGTTGTTTATTGTTACGTTCGTGGCAATGGATATGATACAGGATCTCTATGGGCAGATTTCAACGTTTACGAAAAAGAGGAAGTTGCTAATGCAGTAGCAAAAGGTATAGAAGAAGGAATAATATCTCCAAGACGACGATAAATAAGTTACACAATTATGGCTTACGTTAAGAAACTGACAGACAAAGAGTTTGTAAAGAAAGTTATCGATTTCGCTCTTAAGCCCTACGGTATCGGATACGATTACATAATCAATTTACCGAAGAAACCGAAGGACCAGGACGAGATCGATCCTAATACCGAATATCAGGAAGACTGGTATTTGAGATACACGTTTAAGAGTATTGATGAACATAGAGCTTGGCGTGAGTATTTCTATGAGACATATAAGGATTGGCAACCAAAGTATCGTTGGAAGAAATTCTATGTTGAGCGTGAGTTCGAGTGGTTTAATCTGCAATGGGGATTGAAGACTGATTACGACTATACTAATCAACAATATCAGGAAATAATGGAAGAAACCTATAAGAAGGTTTTTGGATCAAAAAATAAGAAAAACAAGAAGAATAATAATGAATAACAATGTTCAAAGCAGTGTTCCTAACCAGATTGTTAGCAGCACTGGTGAAGTCTATCCAAGCATAAGAAAGCTTGCAAAGGCACTGCACGTAAAACGTGAGAGAATCAGTGCATCTCTTAAGGATAAAGGTTATTTCAAACATAATGATGTAACCTATACTATTAGTAATGGAAATGCTGATGGTGCAACGATTATTCCTATTGAGACAGAACGTCCAGATGAGAAAGAATACCAGGAGTTCCTGAAGGCTAAGGAAGTTCAGTCACAACCTTTCCAGATCTATAAGTTCAAGCCGTTCTCTACAAAGAAGGGACACCGTTATGCTGTTGCTTTGTTCAGTGATGCGCATATTGAGGAAACTGTTATTCCAGAATCAGTAAATTTCCTTAACGAGTATAATATTGAGATCGCTGAGAAACGAATTGAGAATTATTTCAGGAACCTTGCTGCATGTCTTGCGCAGGATGAAGTGAATGAACTGATTTTTGCATCACTTGGTGATACAATTTCTGGTTATATCCATCAGGAACTTGAGCAGACAAACCAGATGACACCACTGGAGGCTACGCTGAAAGCACAGTCATTGATCTATAGCGGATTGAAGTATCTCTGTGAGAATAAAAACCTTCCTAAACTGAAGAAGATCCGTTTTATCGGTATCGTTGGTAATCATAGTAGGGTTACGAAGAAGATCCAGCACAATAACGGATATAAGATGAGCTATGAGTGGATGATGTATCAGAACATTAAGAAACAGTGTGAACTGACAAACCTTCCAATCGAGTTCTATATTCCTGAGTCAGAGTTGGCTATTGTGAATACAGTTGATGATAAGGTATTCATATTTGCACATGGTTTCCAGATTAAGTCTGGTGGTACAGGAACTATTTGCGGAATTTATCCAGCATTGAACAGGCTTTGTCTGAAGTATCAGAAGGTGTTCCATCAGGATATGTTGTTTATCGGACACTTCCACTCAAGTGTTAATACTCCAAATGCTGTTGTGAATGGATCGATCATTTCATATAATTCATTTGCCCTCACTAACGGTTTTGAATACGAGTCAGCAAGGCAGCAGTATGTCGTGTACGACACAATGATTGGTGGACAGTTATTAACTCGTCAAATATACTGTGATTAATTAAAAATGAAAATAATTGCTTTATCAGACATGCACGGGACACTTCCCGTGATCGATCAAGAGTGTGATGTTGTTTGTATCTGTGGTGACGTTGTTCCGCTTGAGATACAGAAAAGTTACATCAAGAGTATATCATGGCTTGCTGGTGTCTTCGTAAACTGGTGTGAATCATTACCATGTAAGAAGGTTTTCCTTATTGCTGGAAATCATGATTTCATCTTTGAGGAACTGTATAAACAATATCTTGCTAAGAATGATGGTTGCCCTATGGCAGATATAATGATGATGTTCCCAGGATGGCTTGAGGATTCTCTGAACTTCCCAGCTAAGATTTCCTATCTTCAGGATACATTCGTTACATATGAAGGTGTGTCATTTTATGGAACACCATATATACCAGAGTTGTGTAAATGGGCATTCTACAGAAGATCAGACGACTTGAAGTTTATGTTCGGACTTATTCCAGACGAAGTTGATGTACTTCTTACACACAGTCCTGGAAAGTATGTCAATGATACTGGTGTTTCATTACAGCTTGAATATAAACCAGAATACGGTTGTTCTGAACTTACTGAAGCTGTCCAGAAAAGGAAGATAAAATACTGGCTTTGCGGACATGTTCATTCTGGTAATCATCATCTTGATGTGTTTGGTAAAACAAAGGTTGCTAACGTGAGTATCAAGGATGAGAATTATAGGTATACATACGAACCACTTGTTTTTGATATAAAGAAACGAGGTAAGAAATCTAAAATTGAGATCCAGTCTGAATAGGCTGGATTTATTTTTATACCCTTTCGGGTGTAATTAATATATACAATGATGAGATTATATCACATCGGGTATAATTTTACATATTTTGTGACAGATTATATTCGTTATAATATAATTTGAAAAAAGTGATCGATCCTCTTTCAAATATCAGAAAAATGTTGTATATTTGTAATATGATTGATTAATCATTTTTATACTTTATTAGTATAATATTATAGAAAAGACAGAAAAGATAACGTTATCAAAATAAATGGCAAAGCCGTTCGTGAAGTGGGCTGGAGGAAAAGCTCAATTACTTGATATAATAGATGATAAGATAGGTGATTTTAGAGAGAAATCGAATGGATTTATCTACGTAGAACCTTTTGTTGGTGGAGGATCCGTACTTCTTCATCTACTTGATACATGCTCGAATTTGAAGTATGCGATCATAAATGATGCTAATGAGCAGCTTATAAACGTATATAAGGTTGTAGCTGACAATGATTTGTATCCAAAGTTCAAAGACACTCTTCTTGATATACAGAATCAGTACAATAATGATGATATGAAGAAGGAGAAGTATATACTTTTCCGTCATCAGTATAACCATTGGATTAAAGGTGAAACTGAACTTTCAAATGTATGGGGTGCTGCAGCATTTGTGTTTCTTAATAAGTGTGGGTTCAACGGACTCTATAGGGTTAATCAGAAAGGTGAGTTCAATGTTCCATGGGGACAAAAGGAAACCCTGAGATTGTTCAATGAGGATGAACTTGATAAGACACACATTCTATTGAACGAAAAGGTTGCAATACTTTTTGGCGACTATAAGAGAACAGATGTAATGCTTCAGGTATCTAAGGTAGAGAAACTTGATATCATATATTATCTTGATCCTCCATATAAACCAATCAGCAACACATCAAACTTTACATCATATACAAAGGATGATTTTGATGATAAAGAACAGGAAAGATTAAAAGCTTTCTGTGACGAGATCGATCAGGCTGGTGGAAAATTCCTGTTAAGTAATTCAAAATGTGATGATTATTTTGATGAGTTGTATAAAGGATACAATATAGATACGGTTGCCGCTAAGAGGCAGATTAATTCTGTTGGTAGTAAACGTGGTGCAGTGAAAGAGGTTTTAATCAGTAATTAAGAATGAAGAAATTTGTAACAAGCGAACAGGTGAAAGACGAACTCAAGAGGCAGATTGAGTTCGCTGAAAAGAACGGATCGATCGATGCATATGAAGATGTTCCAGGTAAACAGGCATTCAGGGATGGTGTGTACCAGGGAGTGAATAACGGATATGTAAGCGGAGTTGTTTCTGTAAAGAGATATCTTAAACAATTGTTGTCATCTAATCCAGATTTAAAAGTATCTGATATTATAAATAAAATCGTGTATCAATAATGAGTGACATAAATCTAAAAAATATTTTACAAGTAACATCCTGGAAGAGAGTTTTAAATGCTGCCAGGGCTACGATAGGAAAGGAACCTATTGAAAAGGAGCCTTCAGATTCATGGAAAGCGAAGATGTTATTGGCTGAACATAGTCCCATAAGATTACTTGAGTATGATTTCAATTGGAATAATATAAGACAATGGGTAACGGCACATCTTGTCAGGCATCATGAGGGATGTGAGAAGTTTGTTCATTCACAGAGGCAGGACAGAAGGGATCTTGGTTGTTCAAGGGATGAACTTCCTCAAGGTTCTTTGAATGATATGATGATGTCAGCAAATGCACAGGCTCTTATAAACATATCAAGAAAAAGACTCTGTAGTTGTGCTTCACCAGAGACAAGGGAAGCATGGAAATTGGTAAAGGATGGAATAAGGAAGATCGATCCAGTTCTTGCTGATAAAATGGTTCCAGAATGTCTTTATAGAGGGTTTTGCCCAGAGTTTATGAATCCGTGCGGGTATTCAAAGACAGAGAAATTCAAAGAAGATCTTGAGAAATATAGGAATACTTGTTACGAAAATAAAGACTAATGATATATGACGTTACAATATAAACCAACAAACGTACAAGGTGTTTATGAAATATTCCCTGCTGTACACAGAGACGGTAGGGGATTCTTTACGGAAACATATAATAAGAGTAATTATGATTTCCTGAATACAGAATTTGTACAGGACAATATGTCTTGTTCACAGAAGGGCGTATTAAGAGGATTACATTTTCAGACTGGTGAACACGCTCAGGCAAAACTCGTAAGGGTTGTAAGCGGACTCGCATACGACGTTGCTGTTGATATAAGAAAGGATTCTCCTACATACGGACATTGGTGTGGAGTGATCCTATATCCAGATCAAATGAATCAGTTCTTTATACCAAGAGGTTGTGCTCATGGATTCCTTGCCCTGGAAGATAACACTGTTTTTGAGTATAAATGTGACAATTTATATTGTAAGGAATCAGAAGGTGGGATCGATCCTTTCGATGATCATCTGAATATTAACTGGTTCGATTATATTGATAGGGATCAAATGATTCTGTCAGATAAGGATCTTAACAGAGATAAATTTGTCTGGTAATTTTCTTATTTGAATAATAAGTTGTATATTTGCAAAAATAATATTAGTCATGCAGGAAAATAATTTTGATCCAGAGAATTGCACTCTTGAAGAATTAAGAGCCAGAGTAGATTACCTTGAAGGTGTCGAAGAATATTATAACACAATGCAATTATCAGCAAAAACGTTCATTAATTCAGTATATGGATATTTCGGAACGTCTTTTGCAGCACTGTCAAACGCTGATATTGCTGAATCAATTACACTTCAAGGACAGGATTTGATAAAATTCTCTGTGATAGAAATTAATGATTATATGAATAATCTCTGGAATCAGGATTATGATGGTCATAAGAGAATTGCTGACAAGATGAGATCGATCTTCGGAGATAAATTCAATTATGATCAGTTCATTGAATTGGCAAAGAAAAACAAGATTCATCTTGATACCGTGCAGGTATACGGGGATACTGACAGTGTTTCAAAAGATACTATAATTAGAACAAAACGTCATCCAGACGGTATCATGATAGAGGATTTCTATGATGAAAATTCTAGTAACAAAGGAGAAGACACAAAAGCTGGTCATGAATCTGTACATACATCAGATCAGGTTTTGAACTTCAACGGATCGATCCTTACAAACACATCAAATCTTTATTACGGTGATGTAAAGCGTATTATACGTCATAAGGTATCTAAACCAAAGTGGACTATCACAACAAGGTTTGGTCATTCTGTATCTGTGACGAATGATCATTCTTTAATGGTTCTTCGTGATGATAAGCTTTATAAGGTAAAGCCATCTGAAGTAAAGCCAGGGGATGAGGCTATGTCAGTTGAAGTGATGTATGGTGACATTGTTGAGGGTGCTGACAAGATAACATCATGTGTTCATACTGGTGAATATAAAGATGAATATGTATATGATATTGAGATGGATGATGATAATCATACATTCTTTGCAAATGACATTCTAGTGCATAATTCAGCATACATAACATTACAGCCATTGATCGATGCATGTAACATTCCTCTTGAACAGCAGCTTGAATTCGACCTTGCGTTCTATGATGAGATTCTTGAAGGTTATATGGATGTTAAGTTCGATGACTATGCTAAGAGAAATCACTGTAAGCAGAATCTTGAGAAGTTTGAGCTTGAGAAGATCTCAAGGACAATCATCATGCTTGCAAAGAAGAACTATATGTGTGATGTAGAGTGGATTGATTCTGGTGCAAGATTTGAGCCTCTTGAACATATTACATATACTGGATATGATGTTGTAAAAGGATCTACACCTGATTACTGCAGACAGGAGATGAAGAATTTCGTGAACTTTGTGATGGGTATACTTAATCAGGGAAAGAAACCTACGCTTGGTGAGATAGTTACAAAGTTAAGAGAGATTAAGAAAAGGTTTTCCATGCAGAATCCAAACGACATCTCAAAGTCAACATCAATTTCTAATTATGAGAACTTTATTCTTGATGATAAGGGACCAAAGTTAATATTCCAGGAGAAGAAGGTTGAGAGGGATGAAAAGGGTAACATCACAAAGGTTCTTGATAAGAAACTTCCAGTACCTATTCATGTGAGGGCTGCTGCTGTATATAATCATATGCTGTTTAATAAGGCTAAGAAGTATAAGTCAAAGTATTCTCTTCTTAAATCTGGTGATAAAGTTAAATTCTATTATACTGGTGATGATACGGTATTCGGATTTGTTCCAGATTTGTATCCTATGGAATTTGCACCAGCTATGGACATAGATACCCAGTTCGAGAAGATGCTGCTTTCTCCTTTGAACAGAATTATTGTTGCTATGGGTTATTCTGAGATCCCACCAACACTTGCATACACACCAAGTCTATTCTAAAATAAACATAAAATAAAATGGATAAAAGCTTAATCCAGATTGCGCACGAAAGATTTCCAGACGGAGATGAATATAATATCATAGATAGAACATTGTTCTTTAATGGTGGTACTACAGCATTAAACATTCTTGAGCAAGAATGTGAAGAAAGTGGAATAATGACAAAGAAACTTCGTGAAATCATTGATAAGATAAAAGCGGTTTGAGATTCTACACATCATACTACGCAAATATGAAAAATATTCCAGCAGACCATCTGTGTGTTGGAATATCACTATATTGTCCAGAGTGGTTAAAGGTTAATCCTCCAGATAATTTCCTTTTCGTTGAGAATAATTTCCTTGCACCAACTAAGGAATTGTTGGAAGGCATAAAGAATGGATCGATTACACAGGAAGAATATAAATCACAGTATAAGGAACAAGTCCGTAACAGATTTCAAAACTTTACTGAATTCAATGGATTTGATGACTGGATGCATGTATTCCATGATGAGTTCTCGGATAAATATTCAGCTGTTGTTTTTCTTTGTTATGAGAAGCCGACAGATTTCTGTCATAGACATATTCTAAGAGAAATGATGAATTACGAGTATCGTGTTAGATGTGACGAATTTCCTTACAAGGATGAACAAGAACAGTTGAAAAAAGAGTTGAAACCTAAAGCATTGTTTTAGAAAAATGACAAACAAGATAAAATATATAGTAGTGCCTGACGTTCACGGAAGGGATTTCTACATCAATGACATGAATACGTTCATAGAGTCATCTGATTCACATATGGTGTTCCTTGGTGACTATCTTGATCCATATCCTGATGAGGGTATTACTCCTGAGATGGCGATCGATCGTTTCTATAAGATAATAGAAATGAAAAAGAATCATCCAGATAGAATTACACTTCTTCTAGGAAACCATGATGTTCATTATTTCAATGGTGAGAAAAGGGGTGTAAGAATGATATACGCTCATTATAATGAGATCCAGCATATGTTCATTGATAATATTGATCTTTTCAGTTTTGTTAAATTTGAAAGAGTTGGAAGAAACAATGTAATATTCTCTCATGCTGGGTTTGATTTCGCATGGATTGATAATTATTCTGATAAATTGGGTATATGTGATTCAGAGCATTTCGATATAGAGAAGACAAAAGAGCATTTTAATTATAAGTTTATATCTGGAATAGATTGGGATAACCTCTATAAATCAGATGAATCCTGGAGAAGAAGGTTTTTTGATGTTGGATCATCAAGAGGTGGATGGGGTAATCACCCAAGTTTCATATGGGCTGATGTTACAGATCATCTCTTTTCTAATATAAGGGTTAAAAACTGTATACAGATTTTCGGACATACAAGATGTAATACTGGACAGTATGTTAAATTTGACAACTGTTATATGCTTGATTGTAGGCAAGTGTTTTATGTTACAGAGAATGGATCCGTGTTAAATAACAACATGAAGCCATTAACAAAGAATGGTGAGAAATACAAAGAGGAATATATAGCTTATTTAAAGAGAGCGTCAGCTTTTTTCCTTTGATAAATAATCAAATTAACATAATTTATATGTGTAACATCAAATGTAAGAAGAAATGTCCGACATGTCCAGTCAAGAAAAATCCAATAAATATGTGTGTTTCTTCAAAGATAAATAATGAAAACGAATAATTTCATCTAAAAAATGAAGATTTACGATTTTAAAAATAAGAAGCTGTACGAATCAAACGCTGTGTATACATTGTCGGTTGAGGAGTTTGATGCTAACGGAAATTCGATCGATAAGAATTCATTCGAAGATACATATAGCACATTGGAAGATGCACTTGAGGATTCATATGATCTTATGACAAACTGCGCAGCAGAGGAAGGTTATGATGAAGGTGATGTTGAATATGTACAGAATGAAGATAATGTTGTATTCTCAACACCTGATGGTAAAAAGTGGGTGTTTACAGCATCCGTAAAGAACAATGAATCTGAAATTATCGAGTGTGGTGATATGGGTGAGTCTGAGAAGGCAAACGAGGAAATAGTTGTTCCTAATCCATATGCTGGAAATTCAACAACAACTAATGATGCTGCTGTTGTTGCAAACTCAAACAGAGATTCTGCTCCAAGATTTACACTGAACGATGCTGAGATTATCTGGCAGTGGGGAGAGCTTCCAAAGGGATTTGGTGAAGTTGAAATGGATCCATATATTGTTTATAACTATTTTAAGGATTCAATGCTTGATACTCTTGTAGCTTCAGCACCAGCTGACAATGGAAGAATATATCCAGATGCTCTTGAAAACGCAATGTATGCAATTGTTAAGTTGTTTACATATGAGGGAAGGATCAGTTCAGAATTTGTTAAGAAAGCTATAATGGATCTTATAAACAAACTTAACATCGATGTTAAGAATCCTGTTTATAAGGATGTTATCGGTGGTATTGAAGATCTGACAGAAAGCGTAAAAGAACAGAATGAATCTGTTGCTGAAAGATTCTCTAAGCTTCGTAAGATGTTTGAATCTGATGAAGAGGATTCGGAAGAATCAAATGATTCTGATGATAAATCAGATGATTCTAATGATAACAGCGATGATAAGGAAGGCGATGATAAAGAAGGTGATGAGGAAGATAACAAGGAAGAATCATCTGATGATGAGGATGAAACAATGAAAGCTGTTATCATTACTGTTAAGAAGGGTGATGAAGATAAGTGTAAGGATGAGATGATCAATGCTGGTATAGCAGAAGACGACATAGAAATCCTGGATTCTGATGAAGATGCAGAGAATGTTGAAATCAGAATAGATGTAAATTCAATCATGGAACTAAAGGATTATCTGGCAAAGAAGGGCGTTGATTTAGAAGAAGAGATCGGTGGAGAGATTGTAGATGATTCTGATGAGGATTCCGATAAGGAAGGTGATGAAGAAAATGGTGACGATGAGAACAAGGAAGGTGATGAGGAAGATTTCGATTTTGATAACCTTGGTGATCTCTTCGGTGCAGGTGAAGATGAAGAATAATTATATATTTACATCAATTTTTAATGGC
>Ga0247610_10004259_pt1 | contig 15351 bp, 14 predicted proteins | sample 174DNAGHGhighgp2_FD_193483 | JGI IMG/M metagenome (GOLD analysis project Ga0247610, IMG submission 193483) | Sheep rumen microbial communities from Palmerston North, Manawatu-Wanganui, New Zealand - 1742 DNA GHGhigh gp2 | ecosystem: Host-associated > Mammals > Digestive system > Stomach > Rumen... | reverse complement strand
GTTTATACGATCCTTCTCCGTCTTCCAGCGTCAGGTGTGCCTGTACACGGGGCATTTGGGAGTCGGAAACGTACCCTTGAATGGTCGCCTCGAGAGCTGCTTTGCCGTCCACATCCAGATCCTTTAGAGAGGAAGTGAAGGGAGTTGGCACAAGCGCCAAGAGAGGTTTGATTTGCCATGTGTCTTTGGTAGCAATTCCTAAATCTACTCCGATGGAATCAAGGATATCTGCACTTCCGCTCAGGACGAGAGCGAACTCATTGACCGCTAATTCGGCACGCCGGAAAGCGAAATGCATCTTCTCCAAATCTGCCGCCATGGGGGCATCGAGTTTCAAGCGCAATGAATCGGCGTACGTTTCTCCTTTTAATCGCGCGCACACGTCCCGCGCGTCAAGGGAGATGAAGATATCCTCCCAACTATTGGCACTCGCGGTAAGTGCCGTTTGACCGAGTGAGGCAGAGATCGTGTCCTTGTCATCGACGAACGTGATGTAGTTCGCCTCTATTGCCAAACCATCTATCCTCAGCGCATCAAAAGGCAGGGAGAACGCCGTGGTGTCTTCCTCTTGAAGCGTGTCGGGCGAAGTGACAAACACATCCGTGAGGTTGGTAGTGCCATCGGGTGCGATATAGAAATTGACGCGTGCATCATCCAAAGTTGCTTCATGAATATGCAGATTCTTACGGGTGATGAACTCCATTACATCCACTGTGGCAATCAGGTGTTTCGCCTCTACGATGGTGTCATTCTGAGCGCCTGTTTTGGGGTTAATGAGCAGCAAGCCGTCGGCGCGTAGTCCGAAACGCGGGAAGGTAGAGAAGAAGGTCAGATCGACCTGACCGATCTCATGCTCGCATGTGATGTACTTGTCTGCTGCCTGGCGGGCAATAGGCGTAAGGCGTTCGGGCGTGAAGACGAAGTAGATAGCAACGGACGCCGCTATCACTATCGCCAGCACAATGCCCAAAAGCGTCCAACCGATTATTTTGAAAGCTTTTCTCATTTTTGTTCAACAACTTTCGAGAAGTAGAACTTATTGTTTTTGCGGTCTTTCTCGTAGTACTCGAGGTCGGTGTCGGTCAGTTTGGAGACAACGTATATCTTCGGTATCTCCGCTCCACCATTGTCCATGAGATGGATCTCCGTCAAGTTGCCTTTGGTCTCGAAATTGTACTTGAACCAACCGTTACCGTACGGTTTGAGGTCCTCCTCGTACACATCATCCGCTTCATCCCACTCGCGGCCATAGAGATAGCCCGTTTCGTCGGATTGCTCGGTTGTGAACCGCACGTAGTGCAGTGTGCCGTTCTCCTGCCATAGACCTTGAAGATCCGATAGACGGTACTCCGGTGTTTCTCCTCCACCGATGAGCGAACAACTTGCCAAAACTACGCCCAATATTGCTAAAAGCAATACTTTGACATTTGAGATTTGAAATTTGTTATTCATAATCAAGCCTTTTTAATGTTGATTTTTACATTGTAACCGTCCATTTCGATAGCCGTCAGCCATGAGCCTTCAGCCTTCAGTTCTAATTTGGTAGCGAGGACTTGGGAAGCGATGTATTCGCCGCAATGGAGGACTGCGTTGTGGATCTCGGGGCGGTCCTCGAGTTCGATCTCAATGCGGTCGGTGATCTCAAGGCCGGAGGACTTACGCAGGTTCTGGATGCGGTTGATAAGTTCGCGTGCGATACCTTCTTCTATCAGTTCGTCCGTCAACTCGATGTCCAAAGCGATGGTGAGGATGCCGTTGTTGGCCACCAACCAGCCCGGCATGTCTTCCGTGAGGATTTCGACGTCCTCGGGGATGAGGGAAACCCCACCCTCGCCCTCCCCACAAGGGAGGGAAATAAAGAATGTCCCTTCTTTTTCCATTTGGGCGATGTCGTCTTGGGACATAGCGTTGATGGCGGCAGCAAGAGCTTTCATGTTTGCGCCGACTTTCTTACCGAGGACTTTGAAGTTCGGTTTGATCTTCTTGACGAGACGGATCTCCGATTGCTCAGCAGGAACGATGACAAGTTCCTTGACGTTAACCTCTGATTTGATGAGGTCAGCTACGTGCAGGAGTGCATCGGTGGTCTCGCTATCCGGCGTCGGGATGACGGCTTTCTGCAGCGGCTGACGCACATTCTTCTCGGCGCGCTTACGGAGCGAAAGGATGGTAGAAGTCGCTTGCTGGGCGAGGTACATCTGACGCTCAAGGGTCTTGTTGATGAGGGACTCATCGGCTTTAGGCCAGGTACTTAAATGTACGGATTGCTCGCCTCGGTTGCTGACCGCGGTCAAATCGCGGTAGAGACGGTCGGCATAGAACGGAGCGTTGGGCGCCATGAGTTGTGCTACGGTCTTGAGGCAGGTGTAGAGCGTTTCGTATGCCGCCTGTTTATCCGCGTTCATCTCACCGCCCCAGAAACGCTTGCGGTTAAGACGCACGTACCAGTTAGAGAGGTCATCCTGTACGAAATCCGAGATAGCACGTCCGGCTTTGGTCGGTTCGTAGGTTTCGTACGCGTCGGTCACTTCTTTGATTAGGGAGTTGAGTTTGGAGAGGATCCATTTGTCTATCTCGGAAACCTCACCCCGTAGGGGTTCTACGGACGGCCACTGGCAGTCCGATCGAGCAGAGCTCTTCACTCCCAAGGAGAGGGAGGAAGGATTCCACCCATCGACGTTGGCATAGAGGGCAAAGAAACCGTACGTGTTATAGAGGGTTCCGAAGAATTTACGGCGGACTTCATCGACTCCTTCGGGATCGAACTTGAGGTTTTCCCACGGCGAGGAGTTGGTGAGCATATACCAGCGCACAGGGTCTGCTCCGTATGTGTCGAGTGCGCCGAAGGGATCGACGGCGTTGCCAAGGCGTTTGGACATCTTGTTGCCGTTCTTGTCAAGGACAAGTCCGTTGGAGATGACGTTTTTGTAGGCTACCGTTCCTTCGATCATGGTGTGGATGGCGTGGAGGGTGAAGAACCATCCGCGTGTTTGGTCCACGCCTTCTGAGATGAAGTCGGCAGTACGGGGTGCGTCTGCGTTCTCGAACGGATAGTGGTTTTGTGCGTACGGCATAGCGCCCGAGTCAAACCACACGTCGATGAGGTCGAGTTCGCGCTTCATGGGCTTGCCGGACGGAGAAACAAGGATGATCGAATCCACGTACGGACGGTGAAGATCGATGACGGAAGGATCGTAGTTGGCTTTGCTGTAATCGCCCACTTTGTGGTTCGGCCACGGGTTCGATTGCATGAAGCCCGCCTTCACAGATTTCTCGATTTCATCGAACAATTCTGCGATGGAACCGATGCACAATTCCTCTGTTCCGTCTTCGGTACGCCAGATTGGCAGCGGTGTTCCCCAGTAACGCGAACGGGAAAGGTTCCAGTCGTTGAGGTTGTTGAGCCACTGACCGAAACGTCCAGTTCCTGTGGATTCGGGTTGCCAGTTGATAGTCTTGTTGAGGGCGATCATCTCATCGCGCGCCATCGTGGATTTGATAAACCAACTGTCCAGCGGGTAATAGAGAACGGGTTTGTCGGTACGCCAGCAATGGGGGTATGAGTGTACGTGCTTCTCCGTGCGGAGGAGACGTCCGTCGGCTTTCATCTCCAGACAGAGGTGGAGGTCGAGGGATTCGGCTTTAGCAGCTGCTGTCTCATCGTACTTTCCGTCAATGGTGAACTGCGGGTCATAGGCGTTCTTCACCCAACGTCCGGCGTAACGGCGGTAGAGCTCGTCGTTGACATTGGCTTTGTACCACTCTTCGTCGAGATCTTCCACACGCCAGTATTTGCCGGTGAAATCGACCATAGGGCGCGGTCCGTTGTTCTTGGTCTGCATATAGAGACCCGGCACTCCGGCAGCGTCGGCTACTTTCTTATCGTCCGCTCCGAAAGTGGGGGCGATGTGTACGATACCGGTACCGTCTTCGGTGGTAACGTAGTCTCCCGGGATGACAACATAAGCCTTCAGCTTTCGGCCTTCAGCATTCAGATTCCTGCTGTCTATCGGATTTACCCACGGGAAGAGGGGTTCGTATTCGAGGCCTACGAGGTCGGAACCTTTGTAACGTGCCACGATCTCTGCGTTGTCGAAGTAAGCGGAGAGACGTGCTTCGGCCAAGATGATGTGCTCGTCTTTCAGATTGCCGTTTTCATCTTTCAGTTGGATCTCCACATAGTCGATCTTCGGTCCTACACAAAGGGCGGTGTTCGAAGGCAACGTCCAAGGAGTGGTTGTCCAAGCGATGATGTAGCAGTCGTTGGTCGTTAGTCGTTGGTCATTGGCTTTTAGCTTGAATTTAACCGTACAGGTCAGGTCCTTGACGTCGCGGTAACAACCGGGTTGGTTGAGCTCGTGGGACGAGAGACCTGTTCCCGCTGCAGGGGAATAGGGTTGGATGGTATAACCCTTGTAGAGGTAGCCTTTCTTGTACAATTCTTTGAGCAGGTACCACAGGGTCTCGATGTATTTGTTGTCGTAGGTGATATAGGGGTTGTCAAGATCGACCCAGTATCCCATCTGCTTGGTGAGGTTCGTCCACTCGCGGGTGTATTTCATCACCTCGCGGCGACAAGCGGCATTGTACTCATCGACGGAGATCTTCTTGCCGATATCTTCCTTGGTGATACCCAACATCTTCTCCACTCCCAACTCTACCGGCAGACCGTGGGTGTCCCATCCTGCCTTGCGGCGAACCTGGAAACCTTGCATCGTTTTGAAACGGCAGAAAGTGTCCTTGATGGTACGCGCCATGACGTGGTGAATACCGGGCATACCGTTCGCTGAGGGAGGTCCCTCGAAGAAAAGGAACTGCGGATGTCCTTCGCGTGTAGCGATGCTCTGCTCAAATAAATGCTCTTTTTCCCATTCTGCCAGCACTTCGCGACTGAGTTGCGGCAGATTCAACTGTTTGTATTCGTTAAATTTTTTCATTTTATCGATGTGATTTGATTTACTCATGTGTTACTTCGGGGGCTACCATTTGTAGGAAAGGTTCCGGTAAGGGCAAGCGGTTTGGTCCGCAACTATTCCCATATTGGTTGCGTTTGAAATCTCCGTTCTCTTCTTTCCTCTCCTGACCGTCCAGGAACTTGGTCATGAGGTAGATGCCTAAACGTTGCCAATCGGCTACGAGGTTTTCAGCCTGTGCGCAGGAGTAGTTGGTAAGGAAAGTGCGTGCAGCCTCCTCGTCCAATTCTGCGGCTTGTGCATCCACGCCTGCAATCTGGAGGTTGAATTTGTCATCCCATGCTTGTTGCATTTCGCGGATGTGGGGGTACATCCGGCTGTATTTGGTGTATGCCCAATTGGCAACGATGTTGAAAGTCCACCACGCGCTGGTTGGCGAGAAAGTGTAACTGTCCCCGTTTCCTTCGGCGAAGCACTCGGGTATATGGTTGATGCAACTATACATCGGTGTGTAGCAAGAACAAGCAGCATCGTCCACGCCGAACCAGAAGATACCGTAGCGGTTGTATGAACGCATCTGGGAGACGAAAGACCAAGCGGTTTGCTGGGTAGCGGTAGGACGTTCGTACCAGTACTGAAGGGTATCCGTTCCGTTCACCGCACATTTGAAACCGAGGCCGCCGTAACGGAGTTTGCTGTTCCAAGGTCCGGCATCGGTTCCTTGGGTGATGTCAAGCGGAGTACCTTTGTACTCATCTCGCATGCACTCTTTGATATCTTGTACGGACACTTTGCGTTCCGGAACCAACCAAAGGGGCATGTGTTCGCCCTCGTATTGTCCGTTGGTCTCACGGAAAGTCTTGCCGGTAGCGTAATCGAAATAACGATCCATGCCCGATACGAAATGGTTGAAGAATGACCATACGCGTGCTTCGCAGACGTACAATCCGCTGAAATCGAAGGGATTGAAAGCAGCTTGGAAGGAGAAATCTTTGTCCTCTCCGGAGAAGAAACCTTTCTCTTTAGCGCAGGTGATGAGGTCTTTGTCCCACATCCAATCTCCGTTGCAAATGCAGTTGAGTTTCTTTTGCAAGCGTTTTTGCTCTTTGGTCAATTTCGCTTTACCTTGTGGCAGGGTGGTGATACGTGCTTGGTTGGCATGTCCACTGATGGCGTCATCGGGGATGCGTACGGCTACCCAGTTGGCACCTTTCTTACCGGGACCTTTGCCGATGAGATCCATGATCCACACTTCGTTAGGGTCTCCGATAGAGAACGATTCTCCTTCGGAAGCGTAGCCATATTCGTTGACGAGGGTGATCATCCATTCGATGGCTTCCCGTGCTGTTTTGGCGCGCTCAAGGGTAATATAGATGAGACTTCCGTAGTCAATGCCGACGGTGTCCCATAGTGCTTCGCGTCCACCCCATGTAGTTTCGCCAATGGTCACTTGGTGCTCGTTCGTGTTTCCGACTACGGAATAGGTGTGACTGACTTGTGGGATGAACCCTTGCGGGCGTCCGGTATCCCAGTCTTTCACTTCGCGCATGGCTCCTTCGGGGTAATCCGCAGCGGGCGAGAAATGCAGGAAGCCGTACATGCCATAGGAATCGGCTGCATAGGAGATGATGGTACTACCATCTGTTGAAGCAGCTTTTCCGACGAGGAAGTTCGTGCAGGCGGAAGTTTCCAAAGGAAACGAGACCGCCATTATAATGGCTGAAAGACCGGCTATAAGTAGCCTGAAAGACCGCTTCGCTGAAAGACCGCTCACGGTGTTCGCTGAAAGATTTGTCATAATAATCTTGGATTTTGGAGTTCTGTAAGTCTGTTATCTCTATTTTTGAGGGCGATCTCGTACGCCTTTTTGTAGTATTTGAAGAAGTGCTTCCAATCGGCTTTTTTCGCTACGGCTGCGGCTTCTTTGCGGGCCCGTGCTTTTTCCTCTTTGGTGAGACGGTCAAAGCGTAAGAGATCTTCGGCAATATGGGATGCTACTTCGTCAAAGTTGGAGTCATTCCGATCAATGACAATAACGCCGTACTGGTCTTTCTGCTGCGCAGCCCATACTCCGAATCCGGCGAGGGAAGTGGTGATAGTGGGTACGTGGAAAGCGCACGACTCGAGGGGCGTGTAACCCCAGGGTTCATAGTACGAAGGGAAGACAGTAACGTCCATACCAATGAGCAGGTCGTAGTAAGTCTTGCCGAAGAGGGGATCATGTCCGTCGAGGTAGTAAGGCACGAAGATGGCACTTACTCTGCCTTTTCGTGAGGGAGCGCGATCGAGGTAAGGGATCATGACGAAAGCGATCACTTCTTTCTCAAGTTGGTTGCTATGATAGATTTTTTGCGCCAGTTTGTCCAGTGCGGCGGCGAAGACGTCGATGCCTTTGTTTTTCCATTCCTGGCGACCGGAAATGCAGACAAAGAGTGCGTTTTCGGGCACTACTCCTCCGAGTTGTTCTCCTGCCACTTTGCGCAATGCCTCGCGTGCCTCTTGACGTTTGGCATCAAAGTCTTTGGCTTTGGGCACGTATGTGGATTCGAAACCATTGGGCGTAACGATGTCCACGGTTTTGTCGAGTAGTTGTTTACACTCGCGGGCGGTGATATCGCTGACGGTCGTGAAACAGTCGGCGTGGTGCGCAGCCTGTTTCTCCACGGAGTGTTTGGAAACCATGTTCAGTTCCGCCGCCATTTGGTCTCCGTTGTAGCCCTCAAAGTAGTCATAGAGGGGTTTGCCGTTTCCGGCGATAGAGCGACCGATGCCGGTAGCGTGCGTGGTGAAGAGGGTAGCAATACGCGGGCAGTGGTCTTGCAAGTAGAAGATGGAAAAAGCGGTCTGCCATTCGTTGGCATGCATGCAGAATTGCGGTACTTGGACGGCAGGATTGATACTAATGTTCTCTTTCTCCATGAGACAATGATAGAGGCTCTCCATGACCATGCCGGCTGCGTAGCCAAAGAGGCAAGACTCGTCGTAGTCGCCGTACGCGGCATGGCTTTGTACTTGGAATTTATCCCACGCCCAAGCATAGATCGCATCTTTATGCGACCAAAGGGCATCGAACTTAAGGAGAATAGCGATGGGGGTACCCGGGACTTGCCAGCGACCGATACGAATGGGGATTTCGACCTCACCCTGACCCTCTTTTAGGGAGAAGGAGGAAGGATTCCAATCTTGTAGCAGCGTCGGGTCTTCTTTGAAATAGATATCGCTATGTTCATCGAAATCGGGTCCGAAGAAGAATACTTTGTCGGGATGCTCCGCCTGCATGGATGCGGCGCGTGTGGAAAGAACTGCGTAAATACCGCCCACGCGGTTACACACTTCCCAGGAGGTTTCAAAAATATAATCGGGTTGGATCATAGTTTTTTGTCGTTTGTCGTTTGTCTTTTTTTATTTGGGTTCGTAGTCTGGTGCGAGTTTGGTGACACCGGTAAAGGTGTTGAGTTGCCGGGGGATGGTAACGAACTTATTGTTGTCCGATCCCACGAAAGGCATGTACCATACGCCTTCTTCGTTCGCCCAATAAATACGGCTGTCTTTGGTGTCGAGGGTCATGGCGTAGCAATCGAGCGGATCTATTTGTACGGGGTTGGCTCCATCGATATTCGCGACCCACAATCCATCCGCGCGATAATAGATCTTACGGCTGGCGATGTGGAATCCTTCCAAGGTCGGGAACGTTTCTTTGAGTTCGCTAAGGAGGAAGAGATAACCGTTGTAGTATTGTGCGGTGTCTTGTTCGAAGTCCAGCAGATCGGTCGCGGTCATGTCGGGTAGTGCTATCTCTGCCCGTTCGCCAAAGATGCGCTGTCTCCAGTCGAACTGATCATCCCGGATGAGGATGGAGTTAGTGGCACGATCTTGGATATCGAAGGTCTTTTCGATGCGGGTGGTGTCGCCGTTGAGAATAATGAGCAGACCGATGGACGCTTGTCCTTTTTGCGTGAAATAGAGGTTGAGCGTGCTATTATTCCACTCTTCATCCGTCACGTCGAAATGCGGGAACGTAAAAGTATCGGACTCGACCGGCCAATACCAATGGTACTCCACGGGATAGTTATAGGGGTTATAGACGTTGGCGGTAAATGTGTAGTCCCTGTAGATGGTAAAAACGCTGTCGGCGCACACAAAAGTGGGAACCGTGTCAAAGACTGTGATCTCCTGAAAAGCCATCAGCGATTTCTTGTTATCCACCTTAAGCGACACGCGGTATGTACCGGGTCTTTTGTAAGTATGCGACGGGGCTTTGAGGGTTGAGACACTTCCATCTCCGAAAGCCCATTCCCATTCTTCTCCACCGGAGGACAAGTTGGAGAACCTGACCACCTCGCCTGCCCGCGGAGCGGTGGGCGTAAAGGAGAATTTAACATCCACTTTCTTGCACGCTATGAGCGTCAAGGAGAGCGTCAATAATAGATAGATTCTTTTCATAAGTTTCGTTGGCATCCAGCCAATGTATTTCTTTGTCCCGCCTGAACCAAGTCAGTTGTCTTTTGGCATAATGGCGGGTGTTTTGTTGTATGAGTTCGATGGCTCTATTGAGGTCGTATTCTCCGTCAAAGGCGGCGAATAATTCCTTGTATCCGACCGTTTGCAGGCTGTTGAGATGGCGCTTGGGGTACACGGCTTGCGCTTCTTGGACGAGTCCGTCGTTCACCATTTGGTTCACGCGTGCATTGATGCGCGCGTACAATTGTTCGCGAGGGCGGTCAAGACCAATCTTCAGGATGCGGAAGGGACGTTTTTTTTGCGTATTTGTCCGCAATGAAGAATAGGGCTTGCCCGTCGTGAGGCTCAGTTCGACGCAATGCGCCAATCGAGCGGGGTTGGATTGATCAACCTGTGTCCAATAATGAGGATCCAAGCGTTGCACCTCATCTTGCAGCCATTCGATGCCGTGGAGTTCGTAATGATGCTGCACTTGTTGCCGTATGTCCGGCGGTACAGAGGGCAGGTCGTCCAGACCGTTACAGACTGCGTCGGCGTAGAGCATCGATCCTCCGGTCATGACGAGCACATCGTGCGTCAGAAAGAGCCGGTTGAGCAGCTCCAAGGCATCGCGTTCGTATTGCCCGGCATTGTAGTTCTGCTCCAAGTCCAGTGTGGCAATGAAATAGTGCTGCACACGGGCTTGTTCTTCGGCGGTCGGAGCGGCTGTCCCGATGGGAATGGAACGGAATATTTGCCGGCTGTCACAATTGATGATCGGGCAATGGTAGTGTTCCGCTACACGGAGAGACAATTCCGTTTTTCCAACGCCGGTGGGACCCACAAGCAGAACGAGGGTTTTAGAACATGGTGCCATCGTCGAAGCTGAGGTCTTGGAATCCCTCATAGTCGATGTCTCCGAGGTCGTATTCGTCTTTGAACTCGTCGTTGAAATCAAAGTCATCGTCCCCACCTTTGCCGCCGACTCCTGCAAGCGGATCGTCGGATTTGAGCTGTTTGGGCGCTTTGCCTTTGGATTCCACGCACTCGACACCGTTCATGGAGCCGGGTTTGATCTCCTTGAGGGATCCGAAGAAATAGCGTTCGAACATAGGGTCAAAGATATAGATGAGGCGTTGTCCGACTTCCTCAATGAGATCGGAGAGGCGAGTCTCATTCATGACCATGTTGTCGTACTCGAAGTTCGACTCCATTTCCACGAGGGTTATTTCCTGACCTTTTTCCCACTCGTCGTTGCAGAGGAAGAACGAGGTCATTTGGTCGTCCGGATAGTTGACGGACTTGAGAATAGCTTCGTGTAATTGCAAGAAGGTGGCATCCGCATCGGCTTCAAAAACCCGTCTGAAGTTCGGATCGCCCTCTTCGCAAGAGAATGTAAATTTGTAAATCATTTTTATCAGTTTATTAAAATCGGGCACAAAGATACAGATTTTTTTGCATATATGCAAGAAAAAAGCAAAAAATCGCTCGGTGGGGAGCGATTTTTAGAGAATTCAGCTTTCTGCCATCAGCATTCAGAGGGATTGTTAGTTGTTCATGAGCATGCCTTTTTGCCAGTTAAGAGTGGGATAGGTTTGTTTGAGATAGGCTTCCGCTCCTTCTATTCCGCTGGAACCGCTGGTAGCGAACGGGATGAGCGTTTTGTTCTCCAGTTGGAAGAGGTTGTTGTCGATCCATGAGTTGATGATGCGCGGGCAGATGCCCCACCAGATGGGGAAGCCGATGTAGATGGTGTCGTACGGTGTGATATCGGTGCATCGTTTGATCATAGGGCGTTCGTCGGGGTCGTTCATTTCGATGGACGAGCGTGAGCGGCTGTTCCGCCAGTCGAGATCGGCGGCGGTGTACGGTTCAGCGGGCTCTATCTCCCAGAGCCGTGCGTTGTGTTGCGCGGCGAGACGTTGTGCTGCGGCTTTGGTTGTGCCGGTGGCGGAGAAGAAAGCGACTAAGGTGGTGTTTGTCCTATTGGACGCTGTTTGTGCGCAGAGGGGCAATGCGAAGATTGCCGCCAAAGCAAGGGTGATCAATTGTTTCATATATATTAACGGGTTGTTTTTTGTGCTTGTTTGAGTTCGTTGCGGATGATGGCGCGTACGAAGGCATCGAAGCGCGCGTATCTTTTGCGGCACTTGGTTTTGGGATCGAGTGAGGCAAAGGGATCGGGTTTGGAGCCTCGCGTGGCGTATAGTTGTGCTTCGAAGCGTTTTTGCCAGTAGTTGTAGCCTTCCTCCGTTTCCAGTGCTTTGGTGGTGAGATGGCAGGCTTTTCCCCATAGTTTTTGGTTAGCGAGTTCATCGCCGACCGCGGGTTTACGTTCCCAGTTGCGTGGTTTGGTGACTTTGTAAATCTCGGGAGAAGCCGCGCCGATGATGCGCCCGCGAGCATCCCGGTAGTGTTTTTGGCGGTGAATGGAGTCCGGAGAGGTAGCTCCTTGAAGTCCGGTAATAATTGCGGCGTATTTTGCTCTTGCCATAAATTATTGATTTTTAAGCTATTAGTTATTGTTGGAGATGGTGATATTTATCTAATCGCGTATTAATCACATGTTAATCACGTTTTAACAGCCTAATGTTGTACTTATGCAAGCCTGTGTTTTCCTATGTTTGCAATGGTGCAGCCGGCGGATTTCTTTAATCGGGTGCAAAGGTACGCATTTTTTTTGATATATGCAAATATTGGACGGTGGAAATGTAAGAAAAATGAGATTTCTAACAAAAAATGATCATTCGTCCTTGTTTGAGGGGGCCAATACTGAAACCTCCGTTCAACAGGATAGTCTGCGGGCATACGTAAGCGTACCGGCAAATAGCGATAATCTTGCACAAGCTGCTCAAAGTTCTCAGCGATAAACTCATCAGAAGCATAGTGCGTAAGCAAATTCGCGGCTTCAAAATCGTTCATCTGCGCCATGTTCTGCAAGGTACATTACCTGATCTTCCCTTCTCATAGCCAATAGGCTATCTTCAGTAATTAGTTCGTTGTTCATAATAGGTACAAATTAAAAGTTCAGCGTGATCATTTTCGAATCACGCTGCAAAGGTACTACATTTATTTCATATACCGAAATCGTCCAGAACTTTGTTAAAATTGCAAAGTGTAGTTTGCAAAATTAAATAAGTCAAAGACTTAGTGTCTGCGTAGGGATTGGAAGGGCTATGGTATTGTACCACAATGCGGAACTTGTGAACCCCTGTGAAGCCGGACGCTCGCAGGGTGTAATAGCCCTCTTAGGCGGAACGGTCACGGACATTCTCCCGTTCCGTCGGGAGAACGCTCCGGGGCTGTAGTCACCCACCGGAGGTAGTAGCAGCCACCGGCAGGTAGAGTGCGGGGCGCAGCTGCTTGGTCAGGGCGAACAAACGTGACAGAAAGAGGTAGACCGTAAGTAAAGATAAAAGAAAAACCGCCGACTCGTCACGAGCCAGCGGTCTCACAGCGTTTATTAACGTCTGTCTGCGTTGTATATACATGAAGTTACTAATGGACTTCCTTATATCTTGTAGAACTCTCTCACCTTGTCATCTAACCTAAAACTACGTAACAAATCTTGATAGGTCAATGATGATTCAAGCACCTTGAATTTTGGCTCGGAGTTAATACTATTCAACTTACGAGCGAGTTGCTTGTACAAGCCTACATACGAGTCGTATGACTTGTGTTTTTTATCCACACCTTCCGGGAACTTAAACAAGATTTCTCCTAAATAGATATGGTCATACTCTTTCCCTTTGCCCTCGATAAAACCATTTTGAATGCCAAGATAGTGCGAAATCATCTGTTTGATACCTTGGCAATACTGCTGCGATTGACCATGAGTAGCAGAAATAGACCAACCATCTTCTCCATGTTTAATCTCCAAGCCGTCGATAGGTTGCTTGTCAGCAATTAAGGCATTGTATATATCATCATACACGCTGCTGATTTTGCCATACTTGCCATGTGTTAGATACTCAGAGAACTTTGATTCCAAAAACAAAATAACTGACTTTTCATTTTCATTCTTGCCAATCAAAACCACGTCCATATTTGAGTTGTGCTGACCTTCCTTATCAATAGGATTCTTCTGCTCAAAAAGGCTCTTGTAGAATTCTACTTTTTTACCGTCAATCTCCATTGTTAAAGGATGGTCTTTCGATAAGGAGTAAAAGCACAACAGTGCCACCAAAGAAGAAGAATGCAAAGTGGAAATCCGGCGATACTCTTGTCCATCGCCCGAAATAGCCATACAATACTTACCTTCAAATAACTCATTCGTAATGCCAAAGATACCCTTCAGATTAGCACACACCTGGCATTCACTGACATTCTTCATGTCTATAAAAGAACAAGAGTTTTTCGAGTATGCCCCTTGCCAATAAGTTTGGAAGAGTTTCCCTTTCTCAATGCACTCCTGTACAAGAGAATTTTCCGCAAAAAATTGACTGTACAATTTGTCTTGCGGCAATTGCTCTAATGAATTTATCTTAACCATAGCTCTTAAATTTATCTTAAAAATTTATGACCATCTTGAATAATTACACCATGGTACTCTGCAGGATTGATCCGCCTGCCCAGAATGTCATAACTCGGTCTACTAGCATCAAACTTGGCGTCAATACCCACATTCTCTATTGCCGACTCCTCTTCGTGATAATATGAATAATAGGTCTGATTAATTATCCAAGCACTCTCGTACACATAGTACCTGCTTATGGTCATATTAGATGGATTATAGTCATATTCCATTTTATTCTGATAGATCCATGACCCGTCTTGGAATGTGTAACTTATGTACCACTCAAGCACGTTGGATGACTTATAATTATACTCGAGTTTGAAAGAACCAATCCACATCCCGTCCTTGTATACGTACGACTCGTGCAATATAGTGTTCCCGTAGTTATTCTTCTGCTCGTTATACTTACGTTCTGGCTCCCAATTTCCATTTCTATAATCCCACTCAATATAGCTAACATACCTGCCTTCATCTTCATATTGGTAAGTGGTCTGCTCATCATTCTTCCATCCCTCTGTGTACCTATCTAATTGCGTGACTACAGATACATGTCCTTTGTTGTCATACTCATACCTTTGGAGCCTGAATGGGAGTTCCCAGTCCTCAGCAGTATGGTCGTAGTACCTCGATGTATCCGCAATAAGAACACCGTTATTATAGGTATAAGTAGTTAAACCACTATACGTATACCCCCAATCATAGTTGTAGGACCTGTATTCCTTTATTTTATGACCATCTTCGTCGTACACGTAATCATATCCCTGATTTATTACCCATTCGCCCTTTGAGTACTCATAAGTCTTTGACCATAATATTTTCTCATTATCGTACTCGTAATAAGATCTTGTTCCCCAAGATACAGTGTCGTGCGAGTACGAGATAAATTCGGTAAAACTGTAATTGCCGTAAATATCATATTCATAGCGAGCAGTATAATATAACTTAAACTGCCCGTCTTGAAGACTATAATACTTAATCATTGAATACTGATGATTGTTGTTATACTCATAGTATTGTTTTTGGACGACCTGCCCGTTTGCATCCTCCACAATGGTGCTATCCATCATAGCGTAGGTGCCCGCGTGCAACGCAGACACTACTCCCAAAAATATAATAATTAAATACTTTTTCATTCCTTTAATTTTGTTTGCAACTTTGCGACTGCAAAGTTAGTTAATTTTTCTGATATGTGCAAATATAAATCTGAAATTCTCTCAAGAATCTTTATTTTTCTTGTGAGACTTCCTATAATTCCACCAGTAAGCAATGCGCTGGAAACAATTGAGATCCTCATTATAACAGCCATCCGGCGCTTCAATTTCAGCGATGATGTTTCGGATAGGATCCGTTATTGCCCACCACCAATATCTCCATAAAGGTTGTTGCGAGCAATAACAATATGGATGATCGTACTCTTTTGTCAGTTCGCAATACTTATCGATGATATCCATCATCATTGCGATTTGCTTCTGTGACCCATAT
>Ga0247610_10004258_pt1 | contig 15352 bp, 11 predicted proteins | sample 174DNAGHGhighgp2_FD_193483 | JGI IMG/M metagenome (GOLD analysis project Ga0247610, IMG submission 193483) | Sheep rumen microbial communities from Palmerston North, Manawatu-Wanganui, New Zealand - 1742 DNA GHGhigh gp2 | ecosystem: Host-associated > Mammals > Digestive system > Stomach > Rumen... | reverse complement strand
ATACAAGGTAGGTTTCAATTTAAGGTATACACTAAATGATGGAACGGAAATATCACAAAATATTTTTGGCCCTTCAACAACACAAACAAATTATGATTATATTGAAGTGTATTTATATGATTCATATAAACATCGAAATGATTCATTTTATTCACATATTGAAGAAAACGAATTTAATGATGAGACTAACATAACATCGATTAAATTAACAGCAGGTTCAAAATTTAATGATATATCATCTAGAGTTACGTTAACTGTGTTTACCTACGATGATGATGACTTCGAAGAAAACACAAATGAATATCGTGGTAATAGTAAGTATAGTGTAACTATAAGTAACATTAATAAAAATTATGAAGAATAGGAAGAAGGATGAACAATGAAAAAAATATTTTATGCATTATTAATTGCTCTATTTTTAATACCTTTTGCTGTAAAAGCTGATATGGGAGGTCCAACATTTACGTATAAAGCAAGAGTGTCAAATAAAAATGGTGCAGTAATATATGAATCTAAATTTGAAGATGATTCAGATAAAGTGACTTATGAAAAAACTAATGATGTCCTAGATTTTGACACCATTGGTCAAGTTATGACTGAACAAAAAAGCGATGGCAAAACATATGTTGAAATTCTTGTTGGTGATAATAAAAACAGTGAAAATTACATTGTTTTAGCAACTGATTTGGAGCCATATGGCAAAATTAATTTAGCTGATTATGAAAACTCAGTAGAAGAATATGTTGTATTTAAAGAAGGAGCATATTTATATAATGGACCATCATTTGCTTTTGGTAAAGTTGATGATGGATATATGGTTCCTGTTGGAACAACTATCAAAACAAAATACTATGATGAATTATTTGCATATGTTGAAGTAAATGGCCATAAGGGTTGGGTATATGTTTATCAGTATGACGAATACTTCTCTCCATATGATATAACAGGTTTTGTTGCTTATAAGTTTGATAAAGAAGAAGATCCAACAATTATGTATTCTATAGGTGAATTAGATTTATATGAGGATTTGGATGGCAAAAAAGCCTCAGTTAAGTATCCAGCAAATACTAGACTATATCCACAATTAGTATATTATGCTGAACCACATCAAAGTGCATATCAAATAACATATGAAGGCAAGAAATATTGGTTTTATGGTGAGCCCGGAAGAGTTAAATACGTAAATGAAGGAAACGAAAAAGTCTATTTATTTACTGATGCCAAAATCTATAAAGATGTACAAGCCCCAAACTACGATAAAAATATTGATCTAGGCGCTTATAATTACACAGGAGTATCAATACCAAAATACTCAGTTATTAAATTTGATGCTTCAACTCAAACTGAGTATGGTGAAACTGTTTTATACGAAGTAACTTATAAAGGAACAAAAGGATGGATTGTTGGTTCATTCTGGAATGATTCTGAAACAAAAACTGAAAATAAGATTGCTTCATACTTAGAGTTTCCTGAAGAGCTACCATATACTTTAAAAGAAAAGGTAGCTGTAGTTAGTAATCCATTATCTAATAATAAAGAAAGCTTTATTATAGACAAAAATCAGAAGTTTGATTTAATTGATTATTGTGTAAGTGATTCAAAAACTGGAGAAAATGTTTCTTGTGAAAAGTATTGCTATGTTCTAACTAAGAATAAAGGTGGATGGGCAGAATGTGACAAGATAGTTTATGACAAAGATACTGATATTCCAGTTAATCCAGTCAAACCTTTAGATCCACAAGAACAAAAACAAAAGGAATTAGAAGAAAAACGTCTTAAACGTTCTAAAAAGCTTAAAGAAACTTCAGATGAAGATAATGATTTAATTCTTTATTGTATTATTGGTGGAACAGTTGTTGTTCTAACTGCAGTTTGCACTATAGTATTTGTTAACAAGAAAAAGAGAGAAAAAAGAATATGTGATACTGTAGTTGAAGAAGAAATTTCTAAAGAAGTTCAAAAGGAAAATTTAGAAGAAGTTACTGTAGATGAAGTAACAACTGATAAACCAATAAATAAGGCAAGAAAAACAAATAAGAAAAAATAAAAATAAAAAAAGATCCTAACGGATCTTTTTTTACTCAAATATTCTTGAAAGAGCTTGTTGGTACACAATTACTTGGCAGGCAAAATATGTTAATGCTATAAGTGACATCAAGAAGCCAAGTACTGCAAATCCTGTTCCTTTTTCGTTTTTATTATTAACTTGAGTTGTATAGGTTAACAAAGTAGTTTAATATATAAAAATAATGTTCGTTTTTATGTAAAATTTTAGTTAATCTCACTATAGCAAAGAACATTATTTTGGTATACTAAATAAGTGTGAAGGATGATAAAAATGAACGAAACTATAATAAATACTGTAAGTAATTTAATTAACATTAAACCTAAACAAATTGAAGCCGTTATTGCTTTATTAGGTGAAGGAGCAACGATTCCATTTATAGCAAGGTATCGTAAAGAAGTAACAGGATATTTGACTGAAGATGAAATAAGAGTTGTTCAAGAAGCATATAATTATCAAATTAATTTAGCTGAAAGAAAAGAAAATGTTATCAAATTAATTGATGAGAAAAAAATGCTTACTCCAGAAATTAAAGAAGCTATTTTAGCATGTACAAAAATCAGTGAAGTTGATAACATTTATGAACCATTTAAAGAAGAAAGAAAAACTAAAGGAACAGAAGCAATTAAATTAGGACTTGAACCGCTTGCTAATTTAATTGAAAAGTTTCCGAAAGAATCAAGAGACGTTCTTGCGAAACCATTCTTAAGTGATAAAGTAAAAACGATTGATGAAGCTATTGAAGGCGCTGGTTATATCATTGCTGATAGAATAAATGCAAACATCAAATTTAGAGATTATATAACTGATAATACCCGAAAATTTGGTACTGTTGAAACGAAGAAGAAAAAATCTAGTGAAGATGAAAATAAGTTATATGAAATATATTATGATTTTAAAGAAAAAGTATCAAAGATTAAAAGCTATCAGGTTTTAGCAATATCAAGAGCAACAAAGGAAAAGATAATTACATATAGTATTGAAAATGATCATACTCGTATGGTTGATTATTTAAAATCAAAAATTTTAGGTAATAAAGAATTTGCATTAAGAAGTGACTATGAAAAATTTATTGAAGATGCGTATAAAAGATTAATGTTCCCTTCAATTGAAAGAATTATCAAAAATGAATTATTTGATAAAGCTAGTGAAGATGGGATAAAAGAATTTGGAATTAATCTTGAGAACCTTCTTTTAACACCTCCTCTTAAAGAGACTGTTGTTTTAGGCTTTGACCCTGCATTTAGAACTGGGTGTAAACTTGCTGTTGTTTCTAAGCTAGGGGCTGTTTTAGAAATTGGTGTTATATATCCACATGAACCTAAAAATGATAAAGAAGGATCAGAAAAGAAATTATTAGAATTAATTAAAAAACATGATGTAAAGGTTATAGCTATTGGTAATGGAACTGCATCAAGAGAAAGTGAAAGCTTTGTTGCTGATGTCATCAAGAAAAATAATCTTGATACAAAATTCGTTTTAGTTAGTGAAGCTGGAGCTTCAGTATATTCTGCATCGCCTCTAGCTAAAAAAGAATTCCCTGATTATTCTGTTGAGCAAAGAAGTGCAGTTTCAATTGCAAGACGTCTTCAAGATGCGTTATCAGAACTTGTAAAAATTGATCCTAAATCAATTGGAATTGGCTTATATCAACATGATTTAAAACCAAAAGAATTAGATGATGAGTTAGATTACGTTGTAAGCAAAATTGTTAACCAAGTTGGCGTAAATATCAACAGCGCAAGTGAGAGCCTCTTATCACACGTATCAGGCCTTGATAAAAAAGCTATAAAAGGTATTATTGAATATAAAGAAAAACATGGCAAAATTAATGAAAGAAAAGAACTAGAAAAAATTAAAGGAATAAACGATCATGTATTTGAACAATGCGCGGGTTTCCTTAGAATAGTAGAAGGTATTAATCCTCTTGATAAAACAAATATTCACCCAGAAGACTATGAACTTGTTAATAAAATTGTTTCTGATATTGGCTTTGATTTATCCCTAATTGGCAAAGAAGAAGGAAAAACAATTTTAGAAAAAATTAATAATAAAGATCTTGCAAATAAATATGGAGTTTCAGAAGAAAAAATTGAAATGATTAAAAATAATCTTATTACCGGAATTATAGATCCACGTAGTGAAATTAAAAAGGTTACTTTAAAAAGTGATATCTTAACAATAGATGATTTAGAAGAAGGCATGGAACTTGAAGGAACCGTAAGAAATGTTCTTCCTTTTGGAGCTTTTGTAGATATAGGACTTCACGATGATGCTTTAGTTCATATATCAAAAATGAGCAAGGAATTTGTTTCTCATCCTAATGAAATTCTTAAAGTAGGAGACATAATTAAAGTGTTTGTATGTGATATCGATAAGGATAAACAAAGAGTAGGTTTAAGTTTATTTAAATAATTTAAATTAAATATTTACACGATAAAAAAAATTATTTATAATAGTAAGCAACAATTCAGATTTGGGGGCAGTTTTTATGGGCGGTATGATTCGTAACGAGGCAGAGAAAATTAGAAATATAGTTTCAAAACAACACCCGACGTATGAGGAACTTGCTTATAAGCTGCGCATCGAATACCAAGAATTAGCTTTTAGATTACATCATTTAAAAAAATCAGGGACAAGATTTTTTGAAGTTGATGTTGATGGTAAAAAACTTTTATATACACAATCTCAGTATGAGAAAATGTTACGTCTTAATCGACAAATACTAGTTAAAAATGGTGAACTTGTAATGGTAGTCGAAGGTGATATGCATGCTGGAAACAAAAGAGATAACAAGATATATATAAATGAGACAACGGAATTTGTGTTAAGAAATAATATTAAATATGTCACTGACCTAGGTGATATGATACAAGGAGTAGATTACTATACCAATAGGACAACTATCCCTAATGAAATTATTATTCCAATTGATCGCGATGAACAAATTGAATACTTAAATAAAATTATTCCATATGACCCTAGTATTGAAAGATTATGTCTTGCAGGCAATCACGATTTACATACAGAAAACGGCGTATCATATGATTTTATAAGTGACTTTATCGCTAAAACAGGAAGAACTGATATTAGGTTATTAGGTTTTGAAGATGCCATTTTAAAAATAAATAATGATAGCATAAGATTATGCCATGGTATTAGGAAAGGTAAAATTAAAAATCGCAGTAAACATAAACCTCTTCTTGTATTGTATGGTGGATCTCATGTTTCTGATTATGACATTTGTAATAGTACATATATTAAAGTTGTTCCAACGCTTAGTGACGTTTCATATCATAAGGATGAAAATTCAGGTCTATATCTACCTGGAAATGAAGAAAAAAAACCTGCAGTTGATTCAAATGGTGAAGTAATAAGAGGTGTTTACTTTCCTGGATTCACAGTTTTAAGAATTCATCTTAATAGTAAGTATAATATTGAAGAGATCTTATTACAGGATTATATGTATGTTGAAGGAAAAACAGAACCACAACCACTTCCCATTGTACCAATACCAAAATATCGTACTAGAAGATAGTACGATTTTTTTTATGATAAAAATATGTTATTATATATAAGTGATGAAATATGAAGAAAATTTTTATTATTGCTATATTTACTTTAATTATTGCTGTAGTAGGGATATATTTTATATTTATCTTTCCTAAAAACAGTAGTAAAAAGAAAAAAGAAGAAAAAATAGTTTATACTGATGCTTTAACGGATACAAATATTGTACTTGATAATGAAGCTATAGTTGAGTTCGGACGAATTAAACATCTTAGTGATTTTCTATCTCTTACAACTGGAACATTAAATGATGAAGAAATTACCTACGATGACCTTGGTGAAGTTATAGTAAATTTTTCTTACAATTTGGATAACAAAAAGCAATACCGCTTTGTTAAATTTAATATTGTTGATACCACTAAACCATATATTTCGGTTCCTTCAATAAAAACGATTTCTGTAAATACGGGAATTGATTTTATTTATGACTTTTTCTGTGCAGATAACCATGATCGAAACGTTGAGAGATATTTAGAAGGTGATTTTGAAATTGGTAAAGTTGGTTCTTACTATGTTAAATATGTAGCAAAAGATTCTAGCGGTAATATTTCAGATAAAGAAATGACACTTAATATTGTTGAAAACATTCCTAAGAGTAGTGGAAACAGTTCATCATCTTCGCATATAAATTATCTTGATTACCAAGATTTATATAATCAGTATAAAACCGAAAATACCAAAATTGGAATTGATATATCAAGATGGCAAGGTGATGTAGACTTTGCAAAACTAAAAGAAAATAATGTTGAATTCATTATGATTAGACTTGGTGGTCAAGAAGGTGTTGATGGAGAATACTATATTGATTCTAAGTTCGAGAGAAATATGGAAGAAGCAAAAAAATATGGTTTTGCTGTAGGTGTTTATTTTTATAGTTATGCTTATACAGAAGAAGAAGCTATTAATCAGGCTAAATATGTTATTGATAACTTAAAAGGTTATGATTTAAAACTACCAATAGTTTTTGACTGGGAGTGCTGGAATAAATTCAATAAACTAAATGTTAGTTTATATGATATAACAAAAGTGCAAAACGCATATTTGGATTACGTTTCTAAAAAGGGTTATAAAGCAGCAAGGTATGGTAGTAAAAATGCTTTGGTATACGAGTGGCAAGACTCACATCATTTAACTTGGTTAGCTCACTATATATCAGAAACTAATTATGAAGGTGAATACTTCATGTGGCAAAGATGTGATACAGGAAGAGTTGCTGGAATAAATGGTGCTGTTGATGTTGATATTTTATACTTAGATAAATTTGATTTATAATGCATATATTATGATAGGTGATTTTTATAAAAGAAATTTTCCTATCATTTTTTTTGTATTTTACTTCGGCAGTTTTACTTCATTTTGCATATGATTTTTCAAATAAAAACAAAATAGTGGCTATCTTTGCTTCGGTAAATGAATCAATATGGGAACATATAAAACTTTTAATTACACCCATATTTTTGTTTAGTACTATAGGAAATATTATATGTAAAAATGATAATTATTTTTTCATATTAATGATAAAACTTTTGCTCGCTATTTTTTTAATAAATTTCTTTTTTATAATAAAAGTAAAATTATTTAAAAATAGATATGGTTTTTTAAATATATTAAATATGATTATCACAACTTTAATAATATCTATTGTTAGTTACTATTTAAAATATGTAAATATTCCAAGTTTTATAAATAGTTTATCATCCGTTATAGTTATGATTATATTTATAATGTATTTATCTTTTACTTTTTTTCCTCCAAAAACATCCATGTTTAAAGATTATCAAACATTTTCTTACGGAATAAATGATGTAAAATAAAAAATCGTATTTTCTTTATGTTTATGGGTACTCGTGATATACTAATTCTAGATAAAGAGGAATAATTATGAAAAACAATAAGGGATTTACATTAATAGAACTTATGGGTACTTTAGTTGTTCTTGCAATTGTTATAACGCTTGCAACAACAAATGTTGTAGGTAATATGTCAAGAGCTAGAAAGAAAACGGATAGACTAGCGGCCAAAAACTATGTTACTGCAGTTAATGACTACAATACAATGAGTACAGGAGATAACCGAATTTGTGGTACAAATCTTGATGTAACAGGTGTTAATACAGTTATTAAAGATGCCGTAAGTGGTAAGTTACCATCATCTGGAGCTATAACTATAAGTTGTACAACTTACAAGGTTACTGCTGCAAGCATGAGAATGTCAAATTATACAATAAAGTTTAGCACTTCAGGTACTAATGCTAATAAATATATTATTCAGTAGGTGATTTTATGGGAAATATAATTTTAACTGGTGATAGACCAACTGGTAAATTACATATCGGACACTTCGTTGGTTCACTTAAAAGAAGAGTTGAATTACAAAATGAAGGCAACTATGAAAAGTTTTATGTGATGATAGCTGATGCACAAGCTTTGACTGATAATTCAGGAAATCCGCAAAAAGTCAGAGATAACATTATTACTGTTATGCTTGATTATTTGTCTGTAGGGCTTGACTTAGATAAAGTAACATTCTTTATACAATCTGAAGTAAGAGCTTTACCTGAAATAACAGCTTATTATATGAACTTAGTAACACTTCCAAGACTTCTTAGAAATCCAACAGTTAAGTCTGAGATTTCTATGCGTGGATATGATAGTGAAACTAGAGGCATACCTGTTGGCTTTGCTAATTATCCAATAAGCCAAGCAGCTGATATCACTGCTTTTGATGCAAATGTTATTCCTGTTGGTGATGATCAACTTCCAATGATTGAACAGGCAAGAGAAATTGTTAGAAGTTTTAATTCTACTTATAATGTTGAAGCGTTAATAATGCCAGAACCAGCACTTCCTGAGAATAAAAGTTGTTATCGACTTCCAGGACTTGATGGGAATGCAAAAATGAGTAAGTCACTTAATAACTGTATATATTTATCAGATGATTCTAATGTTGTTAAAGAAAAAATATTCAGTATGTATACAGATCCCAATCATATTAGAATTGAAGACCCTGGTAAAGTCGAAGGAAATACGGTATTTACTTATCTTGATGCTTTTTCAACTGATGAGGATTTTAAAAAATATTATCCAGAATTTAATAATTTAGATGAACTTAAAAAAGCTTATTCTGCAGGTGGAATAGGTGATATGAGAATTAAAAAATTCTTATATGAAATTATTGAAAACTTCCTAGCTCCAATAAGAGAGAGAAGAAAAGAATATATAAATAGAATTCCAGAAATAATGAAGGCACTTGAAGAAGGTACCAAAGAAGCAAATAAAAAAGCTGACGAAGTTCTTGATAGAATTAAAGACGCTTTGGGAATTAAATATTTTAATGAAGAATTTATCAGTGAACAAGTTAAGAAATATGCTCAAGAATAATATACAAAAAATCAAATGTGATTCTCATATTTGATTTTTTATATGTATTAATTTCTTTTTGTTTATTGTTAATTATGGTAAAATAATACCTGTAGAGGTGTTTTATATGTATTATTTTGATTATAGTGCAACAACAAAAACTGATGAAGAAGTATTAAAAAGATTTAATGAGATTTCTCAAAATTATTTTGCTAATGCTAATTCTTCATATAAAATTGCTAAAGAATCAAAAAAAATTATTGATGATGCAACAGAAGTTATAGCGAATTATTTTAATGTTCTTCCTAATGAAATTATATTTACCAGTGGAGCAAGTGAATCTAATAATTTAGCTATTAAGGGAACAGCAGAACTTACAAATAAAAAACATATTATTACCTCAAAAATTGAGCATTCATCTGTTGTTAGCACATTAAGTTATTTACAAACTAAGGGATACAAAGTAGATTTTGTTAATATGACTAAAGATGGTCAAATAGATATTGAACATCTAAAATCATTAATTAATGATGATACTTTTTTAGTAACATTATGTGGCGTTGATAGTGAACTTGGAATAAAACAACCTATTGATGAAGTAGGAAAGCTTCTTAAAAATTATGATAATATTGTATTTCACGTTGATATTACTCAGTGTTTAGGTAAAACAGAGATAAATTTAGATAATGTAGACCTTGCATCTTTCTCAGCACACAAGATTTATGCACCTAAGGGAATAGGTGGATTAATTAAGAAAAACACAACTAAGCTATCCCCATTAATTCATGGTGGTAAATCAACCACAGTGTATCGTGCAGGAACACCTCAAAATGAACTTATTGCAGCTCTTGCAAAAGCATTTGAAGTTACAGTTTTAAAATCAAATGAAAATTATGACTATGTTTCTTCTTTAAATGAATATTTAAAAGGTGAATTAAAAGATATTGCACTTTTTAACTCTACATCAAAATCTATTCCTCATGTTTTAAATATTAGTATTCCTGGAGTTAAGAAAAAAGAAATTCAAGAATTCTTATCCAGTAAAGAAATTTATGTATCTTTAAATACAGCATGTAGTTTAAATACGGATTATAGTAAAACAGTCTATGAACTATATAATGATATGCCTCGTGCTGAATCTTCAATAAGAATTAGTCTTTCTTATAAAACCACAAAAGAAGAAATAGATTATCTAGTTAAAAATATTAAGGAGTTCTTAAATGAAAATAATTAAAGTATCAGCTATGTGGTGTCCATCATGTTTAGTCATGAGTGATACTATTGAGCAAGTTGTAAATGAAAACAATTTAGAATTAATTAAATATGATTTTGATCTTGATGATGATGTTGTAAAAAAATATAACGTTGGTAACATCTTGCCTGTTATTATTAAAGTAGATGATGATTTAAATGAAATATCACGTTTAGTGGGTGAACATTCAAAGAAAGAAATAGATCAATTCATTAAGGAGTAGTACTTATGAAACACAAATTATTAGCAGCTATTTTAACATTACTATTTGTGTTTATTCCTTTGAAGGTGCTAGCAGCACCTATAAAGGATAGTAATTTAAATAATACTAAAGTAAAGGTTTACTTATTTCATGGAAATACATGTCAACATTGTAAACAAGCTATTGAGTATTTGGATGAATTATTAAAAGATAAAAAATATAATGATGTTGAAATTGTTAAATATCAAATATATGGTGATAAAGAAAACCATGATAAATATTTAAAAGCATCAGATATTCTTAATGCTGATGTTGTTGGTGTTCCTTTTATTATTATTGGTACTAATTCAATTGAGGGATATAATTCAAAAACTAATAAACAATTAAAAGAATTAATTGAATATTACCAAGGAAAAGAATACCAAGATCCAGTAGGAGATTATTTAAATAACACAGATACTTCAAAAAAACCATATGTACACTATGAAAAAAAAGATAAGAATTCTTTTGAACTTCCTGTTTTAGGTAAAGTAAATGGTAAGAGTGTATCACTACTTTTAGTTTCTGTTGTAATTGGTATGGTTGATGGATTTAATCCTTGCGCCATGTGGATACTTTTATTTTTATTAGGATTATTAATATCTACTAAAGATCGTAAAAAAATGTGGGTTTTAGGTTTAACATTTATTTTAACTAGTGGATTTATATACTTAATGTTTATGTTATCGTGGCTTAAAGTTGCAAAATATACTAGTGAGATTATTGTTATTAGATATTTAATAGGTGTTTTTGCAGCTGTATTTGGTTTAATAAATCTTTATAGATTTATTAAATCCATTAAGAATAAAGAAGTTGGTTGCGATGTAACTGATGCCGATAAAAAAAGAAAAATTATGAGTCGAATTAGAGACGTGCTTTCTAAAAACAAAATGATATTTGCCATTCTTGGAATTATGCTTTTAGCAGTCTCAGTTAATTTAATTGAACTTTTATGCTCATTAGGTCTACCTGTAGTTTATACTGAAATTCTAGGAATTAATAATTTATCTGGTTTACAGTACGGCTTTTATATGTTTGTTTATTTACTTTTCTTCTTAATTGATGACCTTATAATTTTCTTTATTGCTATGAAGAGTTTAAAACTTAAAGGTGTATCAAACAAATATATGAAATACACTCACTTAATAGGTGGATTAATAATGCTTCTAGTAGGTTTATTAATGATTATTAAACCATCAATAATTATGTTTAATTTTTAAAAATGAAGAATTAAAAAAATTCTTCATTTTTTTGTTAATAAATTGTAAGTTTGATAAATAATAAATTGTATATACTCATCATTAAAGATAAAATAAAATTAAGAATAGTAGGTGTTATTTATGGATGATTTAGATTTTCCTAGTGTAGAACATACAAATAATTTTGTATATTATAGTTCTGACGTCAAACCTAGTAACGCAAATAATAAAGATAATGTTAATAAAACACCTATTAGAAAAGTAAGCAATGTAACAAGTGTTAATAAATTATCTAAAGAGGAAAGAGAAAAATTAAGAAAAAGAAAATATCATAAGGCTTTAGCTAAAGGACTTCTTAAAAGAGGTAGTACTTTTGTTGCGATATCACTTGCACTTGGTATAGGTATAAATAAACTATCTAAAAAAGACCGTGCTGATATTCATAGTGATGTTCAAAGCGAACCTACTTATGAATCTACTGTTAAAGATTACGAAAATAATAATAACAATGATATAGATGAGAGAATAAGACTTGAAGAAAACTATGTTTCTAATGAGGAAGCAATAAATTCTTCCAATGATGAATACGAAGTTATTGAGGAACAAAAAGAATATGAGGAATTTGCAAATCAAATAAATGCAGAATTTGATAACTACTATGAGTATGCTCCTGCTAATGTAACATTTGATGATGACAACATCATGGATAGTGTCTATACATATAAGGAAATAAATGCAAATATTGATGCTTATGCAGTTAGATATTGTGAACAAATTGTTTATGACAAAATTATGAATTTATTCGGTGATGATATTTTAACTTTCTCAAATATGTATGGTGTAGATCCAATATATGTTGCAAGTTTAATAATGGTAGAAGTTCCAGATTATGATATTGAAAAAGATGATGATCCTTCAGCTATTGGAGTAGGTCAATATAAAGGACATTTATTTGAGGGAGATATTTTTACAGCGTATAATTTCGAGAAAAACATATACGAAAGTGTTACTTTTAAAACTGATGAATTGCTAAAAAAACCAAAAAACCAAATTAAGCTATTATGTATGGATATAGCAAGAGTTGGTGCTAAATATGACTACAATTTATATGCAATGTTAGAACATCACAACAAAGGCGAAGGCTCAGTTGGTGATGCTTTAGATATATTAAAAGAAAAGTATAATTTAAGCAGTCGTGATGAAGTTTTAAAAATTGTTGATCCAACAGAAATTTCTGATGTAATACAAAAAATAGGGGATCCAAATTACACTTCAAAAGCTTTGACATACATGGACATGTGTTTAAAACAACATGCCTTTAATAGAGATACAATTTCATTTCAAAGGCCTAATGGTGAACCACCTGTAGTTATTGGAATAAATATTAATAGTTATAGCCGAAGTTAAGTGACTACTCAATTGCAAAAATATATATTTTTGTTATAATACTATTAGGTGAATAAAAAATGCAAGTTAATAGCGTTGAATTAAAGAGTATTGCAGTTCGAACAAGCCAATATCCAGAAGAAAATCTTCCGGAGTTTTTGCTTGTTGGAAGAAGTAATGTCGGTAAATCAAGTTTTATAAATACATTAATAGAAAGAAAAAATTATGCTCATACAAGTAGTAAACCTGGTAAAACAACAACCTTAAATTTCTACTTGGTTAATAATTCATTTTATATTGTGGATGTACCTGGCTATGGTTATGCACTAGGTGGAAAAGAAAAACAACGTAAGTTTGGAATGATGATCGAAGAATATTTGAAAACTCGTGAATCAATGAAGAAGGTATTTCTATTAATTGATTATCGTCATAAACCAACTGAAGATGATTGTTTAATGTATAATTTCTTAAAATATTACAACATTGATGTTGTTGTGGTAGCAACTAAATATGATAAAGTTAATAAAAACGGACGTGCAAAACAAGATAAAATTATTCGCGAAACACTTGGATTAGATCTTAATAATGACTTTATTCCTTTTTCAACAATTACCAAAAAAGGAAAAGATGAAATATATCAAATTATTGAACAAAATATTTAGTTAATAAAGTAAAAGGGTTGATGAAGATGAAAAAAAGAAGAGGATTTACTTTAGTAGAACTTCTTGCCACACTTGTTGTTTTATCTATTGTAATTGGTATTGCAACAGTATCTATTAATAGAGTTTTAAATAAAAATAAACAAGCTGCTTATGAATCTAAAATAGAGATAATTATAAGACAAGCTAAACAATACGCTCAAGATAATGAGAGTTTTTTACATGATAGTAATGGACGATATTCAAGTAAATATGTATGTAATGTAATATCTGTTCAAGAACTACTTGATGCTGGTTATCTTGATGCAAAAGATAATGATCTTGTAGATGATAAAACTAACGATATTATTGATCCTCGAAATGGTAGCTCATTACTTACAAAAAACATTTTAGTTTATATTAAGTCTTCACATTCTTCATCAGAAGCTGATTATGAAAAACTTGGTATGTATATTGGTGATATCAAAGCCAAAACCTTAACTAATAATAATGATTGTATAATTAATAATCCGGCAGATTCTCAAAGTTCATTTTCTCCATCTTCAACAAATGAAACGTATGTTTATACTGTTCCAAAAACAGGAGTATATCGCCTTGAAGTATGGGGAGCTCAAGGTGGTGGAGCCAGTGTAAATACTGGCGGATTTGGTGGCTATTCTGTTGGTGAAATAAAACTTAATGTTAATGCTAAACTTTATATAACTGTTGGAAAACGAGGAACCAAATACGCTGGTGGTTATAACGGTGGTGGAGATGGATATGAAGCTGCTGGAGAATGGGCATATGGTGGTGGAGGTGCTACACATATTGCTACTGCTGATGGCTTATTATCAACCTTATCTTCAAATAAATCAAAAATATTAATCGTTGCCGGTGGTGGTGGCGGTAATGGTGGTAGCGCCACAGCTCATGGTGGATCCGGTGGAGGATACACTGGTGTTGCTGGTATGTATAAATCTATTGATAGTTCTAAATCTGTTGGTCAAGGCGGAACCCAAAGTGCTGCTGGAAAAACTTTAAATGATTCAGGAACTAAAGTAGATTCTCCAAACGCCGGATTTGGTCGTGGTGGAGATCACTATGGAACTACCTATGGCGGCGCCGGAGGCGGTGGCGGCTACTGGGGTGGCGCAGGATCTATGCATGGATATGCTGGAGGCGGCGGTGGCTCAAGCTACATTGCAAATGCCAATTTAAAGAATAAACACATGAACTGTTATAAGTGTACTAATAATAACAGTGTTGGAAATAAAACAATTTCCATAAATAGTGCAACCATTGAGGCGATAGCAGATACTGCTAAAAAAGGTGATGGTTATGCAAAAATAACCTATATTGGTGATCAATTTACAGATACTGGAAACTCAAACAATAATTCTAGTAGTAGTAGTGGTGGATCAGGTTCTACAACTGAATGCCTTATTGGTGAAACTTCTGTATCACTTGATTACACTGGAAGTATTCAACAATGTCGAGTTTCAAAGTCTGGTTGGTATGCTATTAGAGCATGGGGAGCTCAAGGTGGTGGAGCCAATAACGATGTTGGTGGATATGGTGCATATGCATATGGTAGATTTTATCTTAATAAAGACGAATATATTTATATCGGCGTTGGTGGTCA
>Ga0247610_10004254_pt1 | contig 15362 bp, 8 predicted proteins | sample 174DNAGHGhighgp2_FD_193483 | JGI IMG/M metagenome (GOLD analysis project Ga0247610, IMG submission 193483) | Sheep rumen microbial communities from Palmerston North, Manawatu-Wanganui, New Zealand - 1742 DNA GHGhigh gp2 | ecosystem: Host-associated > Mammals > Digestive system > Stomach > Rumen ... | reverse complement strand
ACCTTTGCCGCCGACACCCTGCTCGCCACCTATGCCATGAATGACGGCAAGCCCGACGTCCATTCCTTGCAATACCGTGCCAGCATCAATGAACTGAAGCTCACTCCCTCCGACCTCGCTTTCGCCATTCCCACCCTCCATCACGTCAACACCCCCACGACCCTTTCCACACAGTTCAACGGCACCATCAGTTCCTTGAACGTGCACCAGCTGCAACTGCATTGCGGCGATGTGGTGACACTCAACGCCAGTGGTGAAGTCTCCGACATCGACGGCACCCCCCAATGGCTTGCCCACATCAACCATCTCGAAGCCCAAGCCCCAGCCTTGCAGCAACTTCTACATGACACCGGCTCCTCCCTCAACCTTCCAATACAAGTTGTCAACATGGGCCACCTCTCCTACAGCGGAGACCTTGGCAGCAACGGTCATGAGCACGCCATCATGGGCGACCTTGAGAGCGACCTTGGCGACGCCAATATCAAAATGCATGTCAATGGGCAGCAATTCAGCGGGCGTATCGAGACTGAAGGCTTCCATCTTGGCACACTCCTCGACCAACCACAACTGGGTGTCATAGCCTCCACCATCGACGTAGAAGGCCAACTCCCCATCTCACGCGCCATGACTCTTCTTGCCCGCGGCGACATCACCCGATTCGACTACAACGGCCGTACTTACAACAACATCTATGTCGACGGCCAATACGACAATGAAACCTTTACCGGAACCTTGAGCATCGACGACCCCAACGGCCTGCTCACCGTGGAAGGCACCTGCGACCTCTCCGGCACCCCCTCTGGCTCATTGTCTGCCAGCGCACAACGTCTCAACCCGGAAGCACTCGGTCTCTCCATTGCACCCAAAGACCACGTTTTCGACTTCAATTTGACAGCCGACCTTTCCGGCAACAGTCTGGAAAACCTCTCCGGCACACTCGACATCGAAGGCCTGCATGTCCAAGGTCCTGGGAAAAACATCCAATTGTCATCCCTACACATCGACACCAACAACGACAACGGCAGCACCTCCAAGCACCTCGACGTAACCACCGACTTCGGGCATGCCACCCTCTCAGGCAACTATGACTACCGCCACATTGCAAGTTGCATCGGCAACATCATCCACAACCAGCTTCCCTCCCTCCTACCCCACACCACCTCCGACAACCACACCCAATTCACCTTCAGCGCCGATATCGACCATAGCGACTGGCTGAGACAGTTCACCGACATCGACCTGAAACTCAACGCCCCGCTACACATCGACGGCAGTCTTGACGAAAGCAACAACCAACTCAAAGCCAACGCCCACACCACGAGCCTCACCTATCAAGGCAGCGACTACCAAGACGTGGAAATGGAACTATGGACCAGCAACGACACCCTCCACGCCACCGCCGCCGTCATCAAGCCATTGGATGATGGCAAGCGCATCGACCTCGCCCTGAACGCTTCAGCTTGCAACGACCTGCTCACCACCCATCTGGGTTTCCAACACCATGGCGGGAAGGAACAACTTCGCGGCAGCCTGTCGGCCACCACCGACTTCCTTCACAAGAGCAACTCACCGTTGACCGCCCATGTGAGAATCAACCCCTCTCAAATATTCGTCAACAACACCCCTTGGGACATCACCCCCACAAAAATCCAACTTGCCAAGAACAACATCATCATCGACCACCTCACCATCAAGAATGCCGACCAGCACATCAGCGTGTCGGGAGCCCTCACCGACAAAGCCACCGACACCATCCACGTAGACCTGAACCAACTCGACGCGGCCTTCCTCTCTGACATCATCCACACCAGAGGAGTAGACTTTGGCGGCAAGATTTCCGGCGACGCCTTCATCACCTCCGTCTATGACACACCCAAAGCCCAAGCCCAAGTCACCATCGACCAATTCACCTTCACCGACGGACGCATGGGCGACCTGGACGCCATTGTGAACTGGAACGCCCGAGACAACCGCATCAACATCGACGCCCTTGCCGCAGACGGCACAGAAGGCAAGACAAAAATCGACGGTTATGTGTCACTCGCCGAAAACGAAATCGACCTCAATGTCGTCGCCGACGGCAGTCCCCTGCATTTCCTCGAGAAGCACATTGGTTCCGTCATCGACAACATCGACGCCCGCATCGACGGCAACGTGCGCATCTTCGGCCCTCTGAAAAATGTCAACCTAGAAGGGAAGGTGGTGGCCAACGGCGACGTCAGCGTCTCCAGCCTGAACACCCACTACACCATGCACAACGACACCGTGCTGGTCATCCCCGACCACATCATACTCGTCAATGACACCATCCTTGACCGCGAAGGACATCGTGGCATCCTCACCGGCAGCGTCGACCACCAGCACCTTGGACGATTCACTTTCGACCTCGGTGTCAACGCCAACAACATGCTCTGCTACGATTTCAAGGAATTCGGCGACAACACCTTCTGCGGCACCGTCTATGCCTCCGGCGACTGCCACATCAAAGGCGTACGTGGCGAGACCACCATCGACGTTAACGCCACGACAGAGAAGAACACCATCTTCCTATACAATGCCGCCAGTCCCGACGCCCTCAGCAACCAAGACTTCATCGTTTGGAACGACATCACCCCCGAAGCCATCGACTACTCCGACCTCCCTTCGGCCAGCGGCAGTCAACCCGTCAGGAAGAAACAGCATGCAAACACGCCTACCATCGTGGACCTTCCCTCCAACCTCCGCATGAACCTCAACATCAACGCCACTCCCAACGCCTGTCTGCGACTGCTGATGGACGAAGCCAGCGGCGACTACATCTCCCTCTACGGCAACGGAGCGCTGCGTGCCTCATATTTCAACAAAGGAGCCTTCAACATCTATGGCAACTACATCGTAGACCACGGCCTCTACAAACTCACCATCCAGAACGTCCTGAAGAAAGACTTCCAATTCCAACCCGGAGGCACCATCTCCTTCGGCGGAAACCCCTACGATGCCGCACTCAGCCTGAAAGCCAGCTACACGGTGAACGGCGTCCCACTTTCCGACCTGAACATCGGCAACAACTTCACCACGAACAACATCCGCGTGAACTGCATCATGAACATCGGCGGCACTCCGGAACAACCTTCCATCGACTTCGACCTGGAAATGCCCACCGTGAACAACGATGCCGAGCAGATGGTGCGCAGCGTCATCAACAGTGAAGAAGAACTCAACCAGCAAGTCATCTACCTGCTTGCCATCGGCCGCTTCTACAACCAGAACGAAGACAACCGCAGCGAAACAGGACAAAGCCAAACCAGTCTTGCCATGCAGAGCCTCCTCAGCGGCACCATCAGCCAGCAAATCAACAACCTGCTCAACAACGTCATCAAAAGCAACAACTGGAATTTTGGCGCCAACATCTCCACTGGCGACGAAGGTTTCAACAACGCCGAATACGAAGGGCTCTTCAGCGGACGCCTCCTCAACAACCGCCTCCTATTCAACGGGCAGTTCGGCTACCGCGACAATCCCAACGCCACCACAAGTTTCATCGGCGATTTCGACATCCAGTACCTCCTCTTCCCCAACGGCAACCTCTCCGTAAAAGTATACAACCAAACCAACGACCGCTATTTCATCAAGAACAGCCTCAACACCCAAGGCATCGGACTCCTTATGAAGAAAGACTTCAACGGATGGCGCGAATTGATTGGTTGGAGCAACAGAAAAAAGAAAACCAAAAACCAACAAAAATGAAACATCTCACCATGGCCTTACTCACCGCCATCACCTTGGCCACCATGCCTGCGGCAGCAAAAGACAGGACCGTCACCCTGAGAATAATACAGACCAGCGACGTGCACGGCTACTTCTTCCCCTATGACTTCATCAACCGCAAGCCCTTGCGAGGGTCGCTTGCCCGTGTCTCCACCTACGTCAACGACCTGAGAAAGACTTACGGCGACAACCTCATCCTCCTCGACAACGGCGACATCCTGCAAGGTCAGCCCACATGCTACTACACCAACTACGTGAAGACCGACCTTCCCAACGTGGCCGCAGAAGTCATCAACTACATGGGTTACGACGCGGAAACCTTCGGCAACCACGACGTGGAGACAGGCCACGCCGTCTATGACAAGTGGATCAAGGAGGTGAAATGCCCCATGCTGGGTGCCAACATCATCGAAACGAGCACCGGCAAGCCCTATGTGCCACCCTACACCATCCTCGAGCGCAGCGGCGTGCGCATCGCCATACTCGGCATGCTCACCCCAGCCATTCCCAGTTGGCTGAACGAAGAGCTGTGGAGCGGCCTACGCTTCGACGACATGGTGAAAAGCGCCAAATATTGGATGCAGCACCTGCGAGAGCACGAACATCCCGACGTGGTAATCGGCCTCTTCCATTCTGGATGGGACGGTGGCATCGTCACCGACGAATATGTGGAAGACGCCTCCCAGCTCGTCGCCCGCGAAGTGCCCGGTTTCGACCTCATCCTGTACGGACACGATCACACCCAACATAAAGAGGTGGTGCGCAACAACGAGGAAGGCGACGTGCTATGCCTCGACCCCTCTTGCAACGCCCTTCAAGTGTGCGACGCCACCATCAAGGTGACCATCGGCAAGCGCAAGAAAGTGACCCGCAAGGAAGTGACGGGAACAATCGTCAGCGTTGCCGACCTGCCCATCGACCAGAAGTTCGTGGAGCATTTCCAACCAACCATCGACAGTGTGAAAGCATATGTAGACAGGAAAATAGGAGAGTTCGAGAACACCATCTACACCCGCGACTGCTATTTCGGCAATGCTGCTTTCACCGACTTCATCCACGACCTCCAACTCCAAATCACGGGCGCCGACATATCGTTCAACGCCCCCCTGTCCTTCGACATCAGCATCAAGGCCGGTCCGGTCTATATGAGCGATATGTTCAACCTCTATCGCTTCGAGAACCTCCTCTACGTGGTGCGCATGACGGGTGAAGAGGTGCGCAAGCACCTTGAGATGAGCTACGACCTCTGGGTGAACACGATGAAAAGCCCCGACGACCATATCATGCTACTTAGCGACGAGGACAGAGACGACAAACAACGCTTCATGTTCAAGAACCTCGCCTTCAACTTTGACAGCGCCGCCGGCATCGATTACGAGGTGGACGTGACAAAACCCGACGGCGAAAAGGTGCGCATCCTCCGCATGAGCAATGGGGAGCCGTTTGACGAAACAAAATGGTATAATGTGGCGATGAACAGTTACCGTGGCAATGGCGGTGGCGAACTGCTCACCAAGGGCGCCGGCATCCCACGTGAGGAATTGAAAAACCGCATCATCTACCAGAGCGAGCGCGACCAACGCCACTACCTGACCCAAGAGATAGAAAAAGCCGGGCGCATGAATCCGCAAGCCCATCACAATTGGCGCTTCGTTCCTGAGGAATGGACACTGCCCGCCATCGAACGCGACCGCAAACTGCTGTTTCCAAAGAAATGATTTTGGGGAGTTAAAGGGGAGTATTTTTTCAGGAGTTAAAGAGGAGTTAAAGAGGAGTTAAAGGGGAGTTAAAGGGACATATGCTCACTTTTCAGGAGTTAAAGAGGAGTTCTCCCTCGCCCCCGGCCTGCGGCCACCCCCTCTCGGGCAGAGGGGGAGGAGTTAAAGGGACATATGTATACTTCTAGTACAAAAAATCAACAATTTACAGACCTCTCACTTCCTCTCACTTCCTCTCACTTCCTCTCCTCATATAATATTGAATACCTACTTAATGAAATACTGGTTTGTTTTCTGCAAAGACGACCTGCTGTTGGAACAAAAGACCGATGGCGGTTGGGACGTGCCATTCCAAGAGGAACCACCCGTGCCATTGAAAGCGTGGACCACGGTTCACAACATCACACCGGCACTCGACGGACATGATGTCAAGACCTACCGCATCGACCTGCCCGTGACCTCCGACAACCGATACATGATGTGCGGACTCCGTAAGTCCTTCCAACTGCTACCCCGCCCCACCTATGACAAAGCCGGCAAATGCGCCGAGATACTCTACTGGGACAGCAACACGAAATACTGCGGGGTGTGCGGCAGCCCCATGCGTCTTCACACCGACATCTCCAAACGCTGCACCAATTGTGGAAAGGAGGTGTGGCCACAGTTGGCCACGGCGGTCATCTGTTTGGTGAGCCGTGGCGACGAGGTGTTGTTGGTTCACGCCCGCAATTTCAAGAGCGACTTCTACGGTCTTGTCGCGGGCTTCGTGGAGACCGGTGAGACATTGGAGGAAGCTGTGGAACGGGAAGTGATGGAAGAAACTGGCATCCACATCCGCAACCTGCGTTATTTCTCCAGCCAGCCATGGCCCTATCCCTGCGGACTGATGGTGGGTTTCTTCGCCGAATACGACCATGGGGATATCCACCTTCAGCATTCGGAACTCTCCCGCGGGGGATGGTTCAAATACGACGCCCTCCCCAACATTCCGGAGAAACTTTCCATCGCACGCCGGCTGATTGACCACTGGGTGGATTGTCGTTCATCAGACGGCAAAAGCAAGTACTGACAATGACGAGTTTTGCGGATTACAAATACTTATATCGGATGTTCAAGCGACAAACGACAAGGATGTTCAGGCATCACTCCCGACATCTGGCATACATGTCGGCCAACGAAGGCTTCGGAACGCCTTTGGCCACCGCCGTGTCGAGGTCGCGTCGTGCCTCATCCTTCCTTCCCATCTTGATGAGGAGGTCGGCTCGTGAAAGGAGGTAGTCCACATTATCGGGTTCCAGGCGGATGGCTTGAGAGAAATCATATTCCGCCACCTCCATCATCCCCCTCTCCTGCTCCATTCCCGCCCTGGCGGCATACGCCACGGCGTTGTCGGGAAATTGTTCGACGAGATGGTTGATGATGTTCATCGCCTCCGTGTAGCGCATGTCCTTCTGGTTGAGCAAGGCCAGTCCCAGTTGCCCGTTGAAGTTTCCCGGCACAATTTTGAGCATCCGCTCATAATCCATCCTGGCAAAGGCATACTTGTGCATCCGCTCATAAGCATATGCCCTGAAATAAAGGGCTGCCACGTTGTCGGAGTCCCTGGCTAACACTTGGTCATACTCCCTCTGGGCATATTCCCATTGTTCAAGCATAAGGTTCCACGACGCTTTTCTCAACCTCAGGTCGATATTGTCTGGGAATCGGTTCAGTTTCTCCACCGCCTCTGCGAGCGAATCCCGCAGCTCCGCGTTGGTTTGTGCGTGGGCGGTCGCCATCAGCAGTATGGCAACCGCCAGAATGAGCCATCTTCTCATTGCCGTTTAATCCAATCGACAATCCATTGACCCACCTCTCGGGTGCCATACTTAGCGCCACCTTCCACCTGAATCTCCGGTGTACGAACTTCAGCGTCGAGACTGGCATCCACGGCCTTTCTCACCAGCGCGGCCTCGTCGCTGAGGTTGAAATGCTCGAGCATCATAGCCACGGAGAGAATCTGGGCGAGAGGGTTGGCCAAGTTCTTTCCCGCCGCCTGGGGCCACGAGCCATGCACCGGTTCGAACAGCGGCGTGCTCTCCCCCGTGGAAGCGGAAGGCAGCAATCCCATCGAACCCGAGATGCAACTTCCCTCATCGGTGAGGATGTCTCCAAAGGTGTTCTCCGTGACCATCACATCAAAAAACGTGGGTTCTGCAATCATGCGCATGGCGGCATTATCAACAAACATATAGTCCACCTTGACATCGGGATACATCGGTTCCATCTCCTTGGCAATCTGCCTCCATAGCCTGCTGGAAGCGAGGACGTTGGCCTTGTCGACCACGGTAAGGTGATGGTGTCTCTTTCGTGCATATTCGAATCCCACCTTCAAGATGCGCTCCACCTCCGGACGCGTATAGATGTTGGTGTCGTATGCCTTGTCGTTGTCCTGGTATTTCTCTCCGAAGTACATACCTCCGGTGAGTTCGCGGATGCAAATGAAGTCGGCTCCCTCCACGAGTTCCGCCCTCAGCGGACTTTTGTGCAAGAGACATTTGAAGGTTTGCACAGGACGGATGTTGGCAAACAACCCGAGTTTTTTTCGCATGGCGAGGAGTCCTTGTTCCGGTCTTACCTTCGCGGTGGGGTCGTTGTCGAACCTAAGGTCCCCCACGGCTGCGAAGAGGACGGCATCGGCATCCTTGCAAGTCTGGAAGGTCTCTTCGGGGAAGGGGTCACCCACCTCGTCGATGGCCTTGGCCCCGCAGATGGCCTCAGTGTAGGTCACCTCATGCCCGAATTTCTCAGCGATGGCATCCATGACAGCCACACCTTGTATCATGATCTCTGGTCCTATACCGTCGCCAGAGAGGACGGCTATTTTAAGTTTCATATCAGTGAAGTTTTTTGTGGTTATAGAAAGACATAGGAAGTTATAGGAGATTTCTGGGAGGGAACAGGAGTAGTATTCAACTTTGCTCCTCGAAGATGTTGAGCATGCGGAGAGTGGCCTTGATGGCAGCCTCAGTCTGGTCGGCGTCGAGTCCTCGTGTACGAATCATCTTGTTTCCGTTTCTCCAAGTGATGACCGTTTGGACGAGAGCATCGGTGCGCCCCCCCGGTGGAATGGTGACGGCATAGTTGGCGAGGATGGGGAAGGTGCGGTCGAGGTAGGTCTTGTAGATTTTCCTCAGCGCCTTCACGAAAGCGTCGTATTGCCCGTCGCCGGTCGACTCGGCTGCATATTGCTTTCCCCGTATTTCCACCTTGATGCTTGCGATGGGCTTTAGACCGTAAGTGGAAGTGACCATATAGGAGATGAGTTTCACCTTCTCCTCTGGTGTGGTGTGCTTGAGTACATCGTTGACGATGTATGGCAGGTCATCCTGCGTGACGATTTCCTTTCTTTCTCCCAGTTCGGTGATTCTTTTCGACACTTTCGCCATCTGTTCCGGTGTGAGTTCCAAGCCGAGTTTCTGGAGGTTGAGAGCGACGTTGGCCTTTCCGCTATTCTTTCCCAAGGCATACTCCCTGCTTCTACCAAACCTTTCGGGTACAAGGGCGTTGCAGTAGAGCAAGTTCTTGTTGTCGCCGTCGGCATGCACTCCCGCCACCTGCGTGAAGACATTGTCGCCCACGATGGGTTGGTTGGGTGCGATGGCAATGCCGCTATACTCCTCGACAAGGCGGCTGATGTCATTGAGTTTGTCCTCCTTGATGTTGGTCCTTGCCATGAACTGGTCCTTGAGGATGACCTGCACGCTGGCGAGTGGTGCGTTGCCACATCGCTCCCCGAGTCCGTTGACCGTCACATGGATTCCCTTGGCACCACACAGCACGGCCGCAAGGGAGTTGGAGACGGCGAGGTCGTAGTCGTTGTGTGCGTGGAAGTCGAAATGCACGTCAGGATAGCGTTTTCTCATTTTCCGGAAGAACTCGATGACTTGCAGCGGGTTGGTGATGCCGAGCGTGTCGGGCAGCATGAAGCGCTTGATGTTGGTCTGCACGAGTCGTTCCATGAGGTGGTAGATGTAGTCTGGCGAGTCATTCATCCCGCTGCTCCAGTCCTCGAGGTAGATATTGACGCCCATACCCATCTTTTCTGCATAGTCGAGCGACCTCATGATGTCGTCCACATGTTCGTCCGGGGTCTTGTGCAGTTGCTCCCGACAATGCCTGAGCGACCCTTTGGCCAGTAGGTTGATGTTACGGCATCCGCAACTGTCAATCCAATCGATGGACTGTTTGCCATCCACGAAGCCGAGCACCTCCACCTTGTTGAGCATGTCCACCTTTTCCGCATACTTGCAGATGAGTTTGACAGCATCTTTCTCCCCTTCCGAGACCTTTGCCGACGCCACCTCCAGGCGGTCGACATTGATGTCGTTCATGAGCATTCGTGCTATCATGAGTTTCTCATGAGGCAGGAAAGAGACGCCGCTGGTCTGTTCGCCATCCCTTAGCGTACTGTCCATGATCTCAATGAGTGGATGGGTGAATGTCTTGGTCTCCATCAGTTGTTCTTGCTTTCCCATGCCTCGATTTTGTCGGTGTTTTGGAGAAGGAAGTCGATGTCGTCGAGCCCGTTCACCAGACAGTGTTTCTTGTAACTGTTGATTTCAAAGTGCTCGCTCTTACCAGTGGCGAGGTTGGTGACCCGTTGGTTGGGCAGGTCCACCTCCACTTCCATCTTTGGATTGTCATGGATGCTTTGGAAAAGTTCGGCGAGGAAGGATTCCGACACCACGACTGGCAGCACGAAATTGTTGAGTTCGTTGTTCTTGTGGATGTCGGCGAAAAAGGAACTGATGACGACTCTGAACCCATATCCTGCAATGGCCCAAGCCGCATGCTCCCTCGATGACCCCGAACCGAAATTCTTTCCCACGACGAGGATGCATCCCCCATAGGTAGGGTCGTTGAGCACGAAGTCCTTGACGGGCTTTCCTTCCTTGTCGTATCTCCAATCACGGAAGAGGTTGTCGCCGAAGCCCTCCTTGTCTGTGGCCTTGAGATAGCGGGCAGGTATGATTTGGTCGGTGTCCACATTCTCCAAGGGCAGCGGCACACACGTTGACTTGATGATATTGAATTTCTGTTTCATGATCTGTTTATTTATGAAGTGGGAGGAGTAATCGGAATAATCTGAGTAATCGGAGTAATCTGAGTAATCGGAGTATTCTGAGAAATCGGAATAATCTGAGTAATCGGAGTGATCGGAGATTACATCATCTCCCTGGGGTCGGTGATGATTCCCGTGACGGCAGCCGCAGCGGCCACCAAGGGGCTGGCGAGAATCGTCCTCGCTCCCGGCCCCTGTCGTCCTTCGAAGTTGCGGTTGCTGGTGGAGACGCTGTATTTCCCTTCTGGCACCTTGTCGTCGTTCATGGCGAGACAAGCCGAGCATCCCGGTTGCCTGATTTCGAAACCTGCCTCTTCAAGCACCTTGTCAAGTCCCTCTTCCCGGATTTGTTTATCGACCGCCCAACTGCCAGGCACGAGCCACGCAATGATGTTGTCGGCCTTTCTCCTCCCCTTCACCACGCTGGCGAAAGCGCGGAAGTCCTCAATCCTTCCGTTGGTGCAAGCACCAAGGAACACATAATCGACAGGATGTCCCATCAGCTGTTCTCCCTCTTTCAGTCCCATGTATTCCAATGCTTTTCTGAATGAGGCTCTTGCCTGCGGCTCGATGCTTTCCTCCGTGGGAATCTTTTCGGTGATGGCGATGCCCATGCCAGGATTGGTGCCATAGGTGACACGTGGCAGGATATCGGCGGCATCGAAGACCAATTCCTTGTCGAACACAGCGTCGTCGTCGCTTTTAAGCGTCCTCCAATAACCCACGGCCTTTTCCCATTCCTCCCCCTTGGGCGCATATTCCTTTCCCTTGAGGTAGGCGAAGGTGGTGTCGTCGGGTGCCACGAATCCTCCTCTTGCCCCCATCTCTATGCTGAGGTTGCAAAGGGTGAGACGTCCCTCCATGGACATGTCGCGCACGACGTCGCCTGCATACTCGACGAAATGTCCCGTTGCGCCGGAAGTGGAGAGTTGCGCTATGAGATAGAGTGCCACGTCCTTGGGCGTGACGCCTTTTTGCAGTTTCCCGTTGATGGTGATTCTCATCGACTTGGGTTTCTGTTGCAAGATGCACTGCGAGGCGAGCACCATCTCCACCTCCGAGGTGCCGATGCCGAAAGCGACAGCCCCCATGGCCCCATGGGTGGAAGTGTGTGAGTCGCCGCACACGATGGTCATGCCGGGTAAAGAGAGTCCTTTTTCCGGCCCCACGACATGTATGATGCCGTTGTCGGGCGACATCATGCCGAAATAGCTGAGTGAGAACTCCTTGCAGTTTCTTTCCAGAGTGTCCACCTGCTTTTTCGACACGGGGTCCTTGATGGGTTTGTCCTGGTCGTGGGTGGGGGTGTTGTGGTCGGGCATGCAGAAAATCTGGCCAGGCCTGAAACATTTCAGTTTCCTCGCCCTCATGCCATCGAAGGCTTGTGGTGAGGTGACCTCATGGCAATACATGCGGTCGATGTAGAGTTGCACGGGGCCGTCGTCCACAACCTGCACGACGTGCCTGTCCCAGATTTTGTCGAATAATGTGTTCATGGTTGTCTTTCCTTGAATTTGTTGATGCAATCGATATATGCCTCCACCGATGCCGTAACGATGTCGGTATTGGCGCCAAAGCCGTAGTAGAGTCCACCATCGTATTCCACTTGCATATGCACCTTGCCCACATCGTTGGAGCCTTTGGAAATGGCTTGTATGGTGAACTCCTTCATAGTCATTTTCTTCTGTATGATTTTCTTGAGCGCGTTGATTGCCGCATCCACGGGGCCGTTGCCAGTGGAAGCCGCCTCGAACTTCTGGTTGCTGATGTCCAGACCGATGCTGGCAACGCTGCGCACCCCCATTCCTGTGGTCACCTGGAGGAAGTCGAGTTTTACGGCATGCGTCTCAGCGGTGTCCGCCCCTGCGAGCATGAGGATGTCGGCGTCGGTGACCTCCTTTTTTTGGTCGGCGAGTTTGAGGAATTTCTCATAGACCTTGTCCACCCTCTTCTCGTTGTCGACATTGACGCCGAGCACCCTGAGGCGATATTTGAGTGCAGCCCTTCCCGACCTCGCGGTGAGCACGATGGAGTTGTCGTCGAGTCCGATGTCCCTTGGATTGATGATCTCATAGGTGCCGGCATTCTTCAGCACTCCGTCCTGGTGTATTCCGCTGGAATGTGCGAAGGCATTGCGACCCACGATGGCCTTGTTGGGTTGAATAGGCATGTTCATCAAGCTCGACACCATGCGGCTGATGGGATAAATTTTGGTGGTGTTGATGTTGGTGTCAATGCCAAGGTGCTTGTGGCATTTGAGTATCATGGCGATTTCCTCGAGCGAGGTGTTCCCGGCCCTCTCACCTATGCCGTTGATGGTGACCTCCACCTGCCTCGCACCGTTGAGCAACCCCTCGAAGGTGTTGGCGGTGGCCATTCCGAGGTCGTTGTGGCAATGTGTGGAGACGACCGCCTTGTGTATGCCGTCGACATGCTCCATGAGGTATTTGATTTTGTCCCCATACTCTTGCGGGAGACAGTATCCTGTAGTATCGGGGATGTTGACGGTGGTGGCTCCGGCCTTGATGACGGCCTCCACCACCCTTGCGAGGTATTCGTTGTCGGTGCGCCCGGCATCCTCGGCATAAAACTCCACATCCTCGACGAATTTCTTGGCGTATTTCACTGCAGCGACGGCTCTTTCGATGATTTCCTCCCTGTTGGAATTGAATTTGTACCTGATATGGGAGTCGCTGGTCCCGATTCCGGTGTGGATGCGCTTGTGCTTGGCATATCGCAAAGAATCCACAGCGACATCGATGTCTTTTTCCACCGCACGCGTCAAGGCGCAGATGACGGGCCATGTCACGGCCTTTGATATTTCAATCACCGAGTGGAAGTCACCCGGACTAGAGATGGGGAATCCCGCCTCAATCACATCCACGCCCAGCAGTTCGAGCTGTCGTGCCACTTCGATTTTCTCCACGGTGTTGAGTTGGCATCCGGGGACTTGCTCTCCGTCGCGCAGCGTCGTGTCGAAAATAAACAGTCTGTCATTCATATGCTTCAACTTTTTATGAAAAATGCCATCGTGCATGCCAGGCACCCATTTTCAACAAAAAAGCCTTTCACACTTCTGGAAGTGAGAAAGGCCATATCCTGTCAACAGGCTTCATTTATCTGCGCACCTTGTCACTTCCCACTGCGGTATGCAATAGGAGGTTAATAATGCCGATAATCAAGCCGTTGTTTGTCATTTCTGGATGTATTAATGATGGGTTCTCCACAAGGGAGTTTTGCCTTAGCGGTTGCAAAAGTAGTGCTTTTCCGCCATTCAAACAAATAAATTGACACTTTTTTTGTGTTTTTTGCGCCAATTTCACGTTTTCAGCCATTGTTACGCCATTTTTTCCAAAAAACCCACTCATCCTATTGACGGCCGAGATCGACCTTTATCTCATCTCCGGAATATATCAATTGCTTCATCCCCCCATTCACCAGACGGACCTGGAATTGTCGAGCCTTGGGCATTCCCACGAACTCACCCTGGCGTTTTCCAATCGTCAGCACCTTGCTGTTTTCATCCCAAGTGAAGGTGATGCGCGAGCACGCTCCTTTCTCATAATCGTTGCTCCATCCATCATCCTCATAGAGTGTGAAGACGGCATCTGCACCTGGATAGACACGTATCTCCATCGGCCCGTGCTGCGTCATCGACGAGAGGAGCGGTTCGACGGCAAGCGGCAGGATGCTGCCACCACGCACGAACACGGGGATGCGAGTCTTGTCGATGCGCGTTGTCACGGTCTGTCCACCCTGGCTGCGCTCTCCTGTATGATAGTCATACCACCCATTCTCCTCCTTGGGGAGGTAGGTTTGCCAAGACGTCACCCCGGGTTTGGTCACGGGGGAGATGAGCAGCGACTTTCCAAACATGTAATCACACTCCTGATGCAAGGCCGTCGGGTCATCAGGGAAGTCGAAGACCAAGGGCCTCATCATCGTGGAGCCTTCGTAAGTCACGGCTGCGGCGTTGCTATATACATAAGGTTGGATGCGGTAACGTTCGTAGAGGCACTGCGTGATGATGTTCTGAGCCTCCTTTCCATAGTTCCACGGTTCGGTGTTGCTCATATAGCCATGTACCCTCATCAAGGGGAGATACACGCTCGTCTCAATCCATCGCAGCATCCTCTCGATGTATTGCGGGTCGTTATACTGGTCGCGTGGCCGGAAGAACCCACCGGCATCATAGGTCCACCAAGGGATGCCGGCCGCCTGCATGCCGAGTCCTGCAATGATTTGGCGACGGAAAGCCTCCCATTCGTTGCCCACGTCGCCCGACCACAAAGCAGAGCCATATCTCTGTATGCCAGGGAATCCACATCTGGTGAGTATCATCGGCCTCTGCTGCGGTCTGTCTTTCCTCAACCCCTCATAGACGGTCTTGTTGACCAACAGGGGATAGACATTGCGCACCAACTCCCCGCTCCATTTCCCGTTGTTGACCATCCTACCTTCGAGGTCATCGTTTTCGGGCTCCGTGGCATCCTGCCACCATGCATCGATGCCAAGCGGGAGTAGCCTCTGGCTGAAATTCCTCCAATAGGCGTTGGCGGCGTCTTCAGAGAAGAAGTCTATCCAGTCGGTGCCCGGGATGTAATGTCCAGCCTGTTCCATCTGCTTGCCCACCTCTGAATTCTTGTCAATTTTCGACCACACGCTAAGCATCAGTTTGATGCCCCTTGAATGGAGACTGTCAGTCAACAGTTTCGGGTCGGGATAATATTGCTCATCAAACTTCATGGAGTTCCATCCATATTTGCCCCAATACTGCCAGTCTTGGACGAGCA
>Ga0247610_10004253_pt1 | contig 15364 bp, 33 predicted proteins | sample 174DNAGHGhighgp2_FD_193483 | JGI IMG/M metagenome (GOLD analysis project Ga0247610, IMG submission 193483) | Sheep rumen microbial communities from Palmerston North, Manawatu-Wanganui, New Zealand - 1742 DNA GHGhigh gp2 | ecosystem: Host-associated > Mammals > Digestive system > Stomach > Rumen... | reverse complement strand
CCCATATTTGATTCTCATGCCGTTTTCTGTAAGTATTTGTTGAACACCTTTATAACCACCAAGTTTGTTGATAATTTCCATGTTTTTATTCTCTCCTTTAATTTCCTTATACTAAATGTAGAAACAAAAGTCAAGAGAAAAAATACAAAAAGTATAATTATTTTGTTTTTGACATTTTGTAGATAATCTTGTATTATGTTCTTATGATTGGTGAAAGATTGAAATTGCTTCTAAAACAAAAAGGTTTAACCCAAATGAAAGCAAGCGAATTGCTTGGGATAGAGGTTGGGAGGTTAAATCATTGGATTACTGGAAGACGTGACCCACCAATGGAATGTGTAAAATTGATTTGCGATACTTTTGGGTGTTCTCCAGGTTTTTTGCTTTATGGGGAAGAAGATACCCAAACAATTCCAGTTATAGGTTATGTCCAAGCAGGATTATGGCAAGAAGCTCGTCAGTGGGAAGTGTCCGACTTCAAACCTATTTATATGCCAACAGATGAAAGATTTTGGGGGCATAGGATATATGCTTTACAGGTTCGTGGTAATTCAATGAACAAACTTTACCCAGAGGGGTCTTGTGTTATTTGCGTGTCTGCTGAAGATTATACAAATATAGTTGGGCAGATAGAATCTGGCAAAAAGGTTGTTGTTCAACGTAAAAACCCAATGGATGGGACTATTGAAGCCACCGTAAAAGAGTATGTCAAAAATGAATTTGGTACTTTTCTTATGCCACATTCAACAGATCCAACATTTAATCCAATCCGTATTGATGATGGATCTGCTGGATATACTGAAATTACAGGTGTTGTAATCGGTTCGTTTAGAAAAGAATGACGATTCGTTTTTCTTTTTATGATTTTTCTCATATTTTTGCCGAAAAATTAACCATTTTTTAACCAATTAAACCGTGAATTTTCGTGTTTCACGGTATTTTTTGCATAATTTTTCTTTATTTTTCATTGAGTTATAAAATAATTATACTTTTTGTATTTTTTTTGTTGATTTTATTTTCTACATTTGGTATAAATATAGGTGTTGAAGCGATGGATTGTATGGGTGAAGCAGAAAGCCAAAGTCCCACTCCTAGCAAGAACAACCGAGTAGCTTTCCGTAAGAAAGTGTCAGCAAGTCCGCTGTAAAGGGCAAAAAAAAAGGGTTAAACAAAGGAGTATCAAATGGAAAGAAAAGAAATCATGGATTGGGTTGCAGACGAAGTGTCTGACGAAATGGAATATGTTTGGAACAAGCACCGTGAAGATTACGATTTTACTGCTTGCCAAGACTATGCACCATACGGGGATACATACGTTGGAACGGGTTATTATACCGATGAACGTAAGAAGAACAATGTATGGACGATTTCACAGACAGATTTGATGTCAACGAGTTCATTGATGGATTGAAAACCAATGTGCAATTTTGTGAAGCCATAAAAGAATTAGCGAAATATGTCGCTGTTAATAATTAAGGGGGACAACATGGAAGAATTAACGTTGAAACAAATCATTGGGGCAATTATAGCAACACCTATTATTTGGGGTTTGTTATGGTGGTGCTGTGCTTTTGGTCGGATCTATGAAGACCAAGTAAGGTGTGATAATGGGGCAACAGAGTTCTGCCAATAGTCTTATGGTGGGGCAATAGGTTAAGTCCGCAGTTGTTTTTTCACCTGCCCCACCGCCTAGAAAGAAAGGAGTATCAAATGGAAAACTTATTAGAAGAATTAAAAAAGCCGTTCCCAGTAAATGCTATCAGTTGGAGAATAGGTCAAAAGAGCAAAGATAAAACATCAGCTAAAATGCTGTGCTACATTGATGCACGAGATGTTATGGATCGTTTGGACGAGGTTTGTGGCACAAATTGGTCTGATTACTATGAAGAAGTTAAAGGGCGTGTTGTTTGCACAATTACCATTGATGGCAAATCACGTTCCGATGGTGCAGGAGATACCGATATTGAGGGTGAAAAGGGCGGTTTGTCCGATGCCTTTAAGAGAGCCGCAGTAAAATGGGGAATCGGTCGCTATCTATACAACGCCAAAGATTATAACACTTGGGTTTCATTGGTTGATGATAAAGGTGAAATTGTTTCAGACTATGACGTTTTGAAAGTAAAAGCCAACAAAGAACAGTTAGATAATGTGGCACGGAAATTATCAGGGGAAAACCCAGCAAAAGAAAAAGCCAACGCCACTCGGGCAGTTAACAAAGAAATCAAACAAACAGAGATTGATACACGTTATAACAACTGGCTTAAATACTGGATGAGTCATAACTGGTCGCAAGATGCCAACGAAAGTTTCCGTAAATTCTTGGAAGAAGCCAAAGACTATGATCCAGAAAAAATGAAAGACTTAATCAAGGTGTTTAAGGATAAAGCACCAGAACTAAACGATTCAATGCCTGATTGGGCATAGAATAAAGGGGAAAATCTTATGGGCAGGTTGTTTGATACTCCCCCTTATACTACTAAACTAAAACCTGCCCACCATTTTAGAGAAAGGGAGATGGAACATGAAAAACTTTTTTTGGAAACTGTTTAATAGAAAAGGATATTGGACAAGCAAGTTGAACGAATTGATAGCCGAACAACGCAGATTAAAGTTGGAACTGGACACGGCAATCAGATTCCACAGAGAACGAAAACAATTACGTATTGACTATGAAATTGTCAGCGTAAGAGTTGAGAAAGCATACCAACAATACTTAAAAGCAATGGGGAAAGTATAATGTATTTTTATCCAAACGAGCCGAAGCAAAAGATTATTGACCAAGTGGCACAGGTTATCAAGTGTATGTCCCCTGCCTATGGCTATGAAATAGACGTAAAGGAACACAAGCCACACAGAACGAATCAGCAGAATCGTTTTTATTGGTTAAACAATCAAGCTGTTGCAGACTTTCTAAATGATGCAGGTGCTACTTTGGGTTATGGTTTGCCATTTACTGCCGAGATTGTCCATGAAATCAACAAAAAGTGGCTTGGAACGGTATCCACAAAAGACAAGAACATCACTCAATTCTGTGAATATATGACAAAGATGTTTGCCTTTTGGATAGAAAAAACGGGTGGTCAATGGCAACCACAAGAAAGCCCCTATGGGTATTTGGAAAAAACAGGATTGGTTGAAAGGGTAGCACTATGACTTGCTTTATGTTGGGACTTGAAACTTTACACGGATATTGCAAACGGACGGGGTTAAATTACCAAACAATGTGGATCAGGTTAAATCAGGGTTTAACACCCGAGCAAGCCATTAAATCCCATGTAAATCGCAAGTGTAATTTGAAATACCTAATCAACGGGAAATCGGCTCGTAGCCAAATGGATATAAACGAATACCAACGATATGTAAAAAAGCAAAAGGATAAAAACATGATTGAAGAAGAAGATTTGTTTTTAACGTGGGAAGAATTCCACAAAAAGCACCCATCAGTTGATAAATGGGAATGGGAACAAATGCAAAAAGAATTTCAGGAGGTATAGATGAAAATGGTTTTGTTTTACATTGTGGCAAGTTTTACGCTGTGTTTCTTGGTTTCCTACTACATTGATATGGAAATTACACGCAGGGAATATCTGTCACGTTCAGACCTGCGCCAAGAGATTAGTGGATGCAGGTTTGACAGAAACTGTCGCCACTACAACAAACTACTTAAACATACAGAGTATAACAAAGAAAACTGGGATATGGAGGATTAAGATGAGTGTATATGATAGATTGGTTGGTTGTGTTCCAGTAAATAAAACAGCTGGGGTTGTAATAGGATTAGAAGCATCTGACTTTGAACCAACGACAAATGAAAAAAGACTAAAAGAAATTGGAGAAGAAATTAAACAAATAAACGCCTGCCTTTCTTCAATAAAAAATAATAACTTCATAGGAACAGAAGAACGGAACAGAATTATTCAAAAGAAAAATAAACTTGAAGAAGAAGCAAGGAGTCTAAAAAAACCAGAAGGACCTATTGGGCAACTTGCATTTGCAAATGTTTTCTTTAAGTTATGTAGGCAAAAACTTCCAAAAGAAAAGTTTAACGAACTATTTAATGTTACAAAAGACATTATAGAATATGCAAAAGAATATATCGTAAAAGGAGACATATCATGACTTGGGATGAACTAAAAGAAGAAGCTAAAAAGATGGGTAATAAATGCAAAGCAGAAAATATCATCAGTTTTAAGAAAAATGGTCTTTATTTTAACTGCTACAAATATGGCTCTATCTCAATAGCAGATACCAGAGCAAACGATATTACAGTTAAAGACCGCACGCCCGACCAAATGTATGCCATAATGAAAGCACTACAATAGGAGGTGGATGATGATACGAATTGGGAAAAAGAACGAGGGAATAAGTATAACATTTGAACTTCGTGGAGTAGAGCCAGAGCTTGTTGATGATGTGTGGAGAGGACTAAGACCGTATGACATAATCTCTTATACAGAGAAAACTGGACATTGCCTTTTGGAATATGAAGATATTGCTATTGAGGTTAGAAGAACAAAGAAAGGAAACTATACAGTATGGTTTGGAAAGGAGTCCAAATGAAACAGATAACGATTTATGATTTATTACCACTATTGAAAAAGGGTTGGGTGGCTTATGACCACGGAAATTGGTGGTGGTTTAGTGCAAAACCAAGAGAAAGAAAAAGGCGTCATCTATGGGCTTCAACCAGTCGCACATACATAAAATTAAACACTTTTGAAATGAAAGACATCGCACCCTTTGATGGTGATTGGAAAGATAGTTTAATCAAGGTTGAACATAAGGAGGAAGAATGACAATACAGTTATACAAAGGCGATTGTTTGGAAGTAATGAAACAGATACCCGATAAATCTGTTGATTGTGTTATTACTGACCCACCTTATGGGTTTGGTTATCAAAGCAATATGAAAAAAACAAAGGATTTACCTATGTTTTACGACAGAAACACGTCTTGGTTAAATACATTTCTTTACTTGGCAAATCAAAAATTAAAAAATGATGGGCATTTTTATATGTTTTGTCCTGTTCAAAAAGTAGATGAGTTCAAACAAAAAACTGAAAACTTTTTTATTATCAAAAACTTGATTGTTTGGGATAAACAAGGTTTCGGTATGGGTGATTTGTATGGTCAATATGCACCATCCTATGAGTTTATTATTTTTGCAGTAAAGGAACAGGGAAGAAAGCTAAACGGAACAAGAGAAAGAGATTTGTTTTCATTTCCAAAAACAAAATGTGATTTACACCCGACACAAAAACCGATTGAACTGTTGTCAAAAATTATAGAGAAAAGCACAAACGAAAATGACGTTGTTCTTGACCCATTTATGGGTAGTGGAACAACTGGGGTTGCCTGTAAAAGATTAAACAGAAACTTTATCGGGATAGAACTGGATGATAAATACTTTGAAATTGCAAAGAACAGAATTGAGGGAGAATTAGTATGACAAAGACACTAACTAAACAATGGCGTGAGGGAAATAGATTTGGAAAACTAACCGTTCTTGGATTCCACCATAAAGACAAAAATTACCACAGGTATTATGAATGTGTTTGTGATTGTGGCAAAAAAACTATTGTAAATGAAAGCAATCTAAAACGTGGGTTAACAAAAAGTTGTGGATGTGGAATAGTTGAAGCTCTTGTGTGGAGAAACAAAAACATAAAGCAAAAAGACAAGCATAAGTATGAGGATTATTCTTTATACCCATTGTGGAAGTCAATAAGAAGCAGGTGTTTATGTAAAACAGAGCCAGCATACAAAGATTATGGTGGTAGGGGAATATGTATTTGTGATGAATGGAAAGAAAACTATCCAGCATTCCTTGAGTGGGCAAAACAAAACGGATACAAAAAAGGTTTAATGATTGACAGAATAAATAATGATGGTGATTATTGCCCAGAAAACTGTCGCTTTGTTGACTCCTTTATTCAAGCGAATAATAAAAGGAACAACATTGTCTTTGTAATAAACGGAATAAAAGATACACTTCCTAACTTTGCAAGAAAGTTTCATCTAAATCCTAAAATGTTGTATTCAAGATATTATAAAAACAATGATGTTAAATATGTGTTTAAGGAGGTTTTTAATGGTTAAGGTATATGAGATTGGAGAGGTTTATTTTGATGGAAAAACACCTGTGCCTAGCTATGAGGAGTGGCAATCATATGACAAATGTGCTGATATGCTTATAGATGTAAACAAAAAATGGCTCAAGACAATAGTAGAGAATAAAAAATTAAAAAAGAAACTTGCCATAGCCACAAAGGCTTTGAAAGATGTAGCATACTTATACATATACACAGACAAAGACTTATCAACCGTTGCAAATAATGCATTAAAATAAATCAAGGAGGTAAAATGAAACCATCAAACACAATTATGGTATCTTCTAAATATATAGAAGAAAAGGAACGCCAAATTGCTGACCTCAGCAAAAAGGTAGAACGCTTGCAGGAACAACTCAAAGAAGCAAATGAGGTTATTGCCAATTTTAGAACATACGACTTTACAGTAAATGATGAAAATGCCGAAGAATATCAAGTTAAATGGGGCGTCAAAGCAAAAAGGCTTTATAGGCACAGAAAGTGGGGTGTGAAATGAGAAAGAACGATGGCTGGACTATAAAATATAGGCGATTAGCAAGGGTTTATGGTCGTCAAGAACACGAACAATGGATTGCTGAAAAGTCTAAAAACAAAACAAAACAGATTAGGTTGCTTGAAGAACAAAAGGCAAAGCTAAAGGAACAATTACACGAGGCAAACGAGGCATTAAAATGTATTAGGTATCAAGTAAAAACAGGAGAGTTTCCTTGTGATGCTTGTGGCTATTCGATGAAATGTGATGGGTGTTGGTGTGGCGATTTGGCAAAAGAGTATCTTGAAAAGTGGGGTGTGAAATGAATAAACTTATGTATGTTCAATGGATAGATTCTGGCATATCTATGGCTAACAATATATGGCAATCCGTAGAAGATTGTGTTGATGTCATAGAAAACACGCAACTAACTGAAACTGTTGGTATTAAAGTCTTTGAAAACAAGAACTGGTTATTGCTTGCACAAACAGTTAATGACGGGCAAATACGTGGTGCTTATGCAATCTACAAGAAGAACATAATACGTCAATTAGAAATGATACCAAATAAAAGTGGTGTGAAATGATTTTAACAAAGAAAGGAGAAAAATAACATGGAAAACACAGAAAAACAACCACCAATAATCAGCAGAAAAGACAAGGTGATTAGCTTCTCTGTCTTTAAGCGAAACAGCAACGGAAAGGATTATTATTCAATCTGTCTGCAACGTTCTTATAAGAAAAAGGATGCTACCGAATGGACTCGGGAAACAATCAACCTTTTCCCCGATGAACTTTTAGTGCTGTCAAACTTGGCTCAATGCACTTATACCGATTTGGTGGCATTGCAAAGAAAACAAGCAAAACAAACCGTTAAGCAGGCATGGGAACAATCACAAGGTGCTGAATTACCAGATTCTGCCTTTGATGACCCTATTCCCGATTTTGAATAACGGCATTATGGGGTTGGCAACAATATACCTATATCTTGTGTTTTAATGGCGAATTGGTCGCCACCAACCCCACCAAATGAAAGGAGTTATTATGGAAAGTTTTTTAATGACGATAGACGAAGTGGCAAAAATACTTCAATATACAGGTGATCGTGCTATTCGCAGAACTCACGATTGGCTTTTATGTCGTGGTGTTAAACAATTCAGACGTGGTGGATTATATTCAAGATCCGTAATTGATGACGTATTAAGGAGAGAAAGCGAAAAATGTATATCAGAAAACGAGGGAAAAACTACTACATATCGGGGAAAGTCCGTGTGGGCAAAGACACAGTTGAAGTCAAAGAACACAGCACGGGATTTACTAAACTTGCGGAAGCAAGAGAGTATGCAAGCAAACTAGAATCTGAAATACGGGAAAGCATACTTAACCCTGCTGCCGACAAAACGTCAAAAACAACCTTTGACGAGTGTCTGATTAACTACCTGAACAAAAAGCACCCAAAATTAAAGGAAATGAATAAACTTGAAATTATAAACAAGTATTTTTCTGGTGTTAGAGTTTCAGACATTAAAGACAAATGGAATGACTTTTGCAAGCGTGATGTATCCATCGGAACATTAAACAGGTATGCAAGCGTATTAAACGCCATTTTAAGCATGGCAAGTGAAGATTTGGGCATAAACCCTCCCAAAATAAAAAAACAGCCCGTAAAGGACACAAAAGTCTTTTTACTAACAGATGACACAAGGGAAAAACTTTTATCCTGCTATTCGGATCACGATAGACCTATTTTTATCCTATTGGCATATCAGGGATTTCGGGAACAAGAATGTCTGCAATTACTTTGGGAAGACATAAACCTAAAAGAACGGACTATTATTATTCGCACATCAAAGAACGGGGAAACACGCCAAGTTCCCATGCACAGAAAAACATGGTGGGCATTGGCACGGCATTGGATTAAAGAAAAAAAGCCAACGCAAGGAAACGTTTGGCTAAATACTCACAGAAAGCCATACACAGACACAAGGGTTAAAATTGGGTCAAGCCCACTTTACAGAAACCACTTAACAGCACTTCGTAAATTAAAATCAAAATACGGGATTGAATTGAAAAGCCGAGTCCATGATTGGCGACATGATTGGGCTGGACGTATGGTTATGGCTGGTGTTGATTTATTAACAGTTCAAAAACTCGGTGGCTGGAAATCCTTGTCAATGGTAAATCGGTATGCCACATTTTCAAAAGAACACGAAATACAGGCAATAAACAAAATATAGGCAAATAATCGGCAAATAGCATTATGCACAACAAAAAATCACTTATAAAACAAACAGATATTAAAAATATGATATGCCACTTTCACGGCGGTAACGGGGGTCCGAATCCCCCTGGGGTCGCCACTTATAATTACTTGATTTTATTTATATTTTTTTATTGTTTCCAACACATATAAAAAGTTAATAAACGGTTAAAAACGAACAGAAAACAGCCACTTTTTTTGAGTTTTTTCGGCAAATAATCGGCAAGGTGTTCCTATTTTGTTCCGTAGTATCTTATAACGTGTTTTCCACACCTATGACAATTTAATTCAAGAACGTCTGCATCACAGTTTTCTTGATAAATATATCTATGCCCAAATAACCAACACAGAATCTTTTTCATTTGTGTTCCATTGCTTTCTTTTCGCTAAACCACTTTCTTTCGTCAAACTCGGACTTCTTGCCCTTGTTATACCCAGATACAGGGCGAAAATATCCCATAACACGTGTCCAGCATTCGCATATTGTCCGTTTGTCTTTGTTTGATTCTAAATAGTCTTTATCTGTCATTGCCTTACCTTTCCCATCATGCCTGCTACCATCATACGCCAATGCTCACAGCGTTTCTTAAACTCTGGATCTTTGCTGAACTTTGCCCACTTTCCATACTTGATAAACTGGCGAGCTAGGTGCATTTGTGCCGATTCGTTATCAATATCTCGTTGGTCTATACGAGCCAACTGCTCATCCATTCCTGGTATATTATCTTGGATATACTGTGTCATAATACTATCAATACTCCTGTTAAAAATCCTGCCAATAGCTCAGCCAATTCTGTTGCGTATAAATGGTGTAGCTTTCCTTTATCATACAGCGACCAACACACAGCATAAGCCATCGTGGTTGCCATACCACAGCCACACACATACGGATTTAATAATATGATTCCCATTAAGCAAGCAGGCAAGCCATACCTAAACAACATCCACAGAAAGTCATAGCCGAAAAAATACCAGCTTTCTTTTGGAACTAGGAACTTGCACCACTTATCCCAAAATACTTTCTCATACCGCTTGATTGTCTTTTCATCTGGATAGCCACCCCTAGACATATCATAAGCAGGTCCGTGACCTAGTGCCCAGTATAATCCCTGCAAAACGCCACCTAGAAGCAAACATTGTACCCAATGGTAGCCAAGACTAAAGCACATACCAAACGCCACCACAAACCCGATTATGTGCAAAACGAACCTGTTCCTCAATACAGGAATGTTCCAACAATCACAACCAAAAGCCCTACGCCATACCGCCAAGAAAAGCGGATATAATATAGAAATCACGATACGAAGCACGTTTTTTCCTTTTGAAGAACATTATTTGCCTTTTTTAGCGTATTTTTCCAATTTGGCTTTATTATCGGCTGTATTTACAACAGACAACCAATCGGCAACCTTTACCACTTTACCTGCAATAGTGTCATCTTTTACAGTTGGCGTGGCTTTAACAATACTCGTGCAAACCGTCACAGCAACGCCGAGCCACTTAAAAATACCATCCCAGTTATTTACAATCCAATCAATCATCTTATTTTCCTTTCCTCATTGTTTCGGCAAGTGTCTTTGCTCTTTGTTTTACTTGCCCAGCCCATTTTGAGTTAAGCATTTCATCAGCCGCCTTATCCCACTCGCCATTTTGACAAGCGACCAACATTTTCTTGAATCCCTTAAACCGATTGATTCCCATGTTATAAACCATCTCTATAAGGACGTTTTTACGGGTATTGTCCATTTTAGCCACAAACGGACACTCATTGTATAATTGAAGTGTTGCCTGTGTTAAATCGTTCATAAGCATAATTTCGGCTTCTTGTTCCCGAATACCACAATCTTCTAAATTCCGTCCATAACCGATACTCAATTTACCAGCAGGGCATTTATAAGGGAAAGTCCTAAATCCCTCGTGCTGTTTAATCCTTTCAACCAAAAGGACTTCATCAGAGTTTGTTGGCTCTTGCTTTTTACCTTTTCCCAAAAGCATTTCAAATATGCTCATTTATTTGCCTTTCTTTGGCAATCTATCCAATATAAGTTGATATAAGTTATCTAGCTTATCTTCAATGCGTTTAATTTCATCACGAGGTGCATACTTTTCTGCGACCTCTTTCTTATAATCTGCTAGCTGCTGTTTTGTGCTTGCAGATTCTTTATATAAAAAAGCTACTAATGGAACAACTATTGCACCAACAAATGACATAATTGTTTCAAAGCTCATCCTCATCACCTTTCTCATTTTGCCCTCCTGTTAATTAAAAGAGGACTACCACACCATATAAATATGATAGCCCCCATTTTTTTTGCTGACAACACCCTATTTTTAATAAACTTCTTCTGACTTCTCAGAATAATAGTGGTGTGCTTTGGCAATTCCTTTTTCTGTCATAGCCAAGTCCTTCATTATGTCGGCTAATTCGCCCATCTCACATAATGTCCACGCACTCTTTTCTCTTGCCATCTTTTCAATCTTGTCCATCATCATACGGACTCCAGAGTGAAAATCGTCATAGAGCTTTTTACGTTCTTCCGTTGTCATTATTCACCTCCAGTTGTGCTAGCAGTAGCAGCCGCAGTAGAAGCTGGAACATCATCACACACATTTAACAACGTTACATGGGAAACGCCATCAACAGTTACATAACGCCCTTTGTAAAGCGTTCTTGTTCTTAATCTATCAGACGTTATTGGATAACCCCACCTATCAATAATAGGAACAGCAGTACCATTGATTGTCACAGTATATTCTACTGGAACACCAGTAATAACACTATTTGGACAAATCGTAAGTACCAAACAAAACCTATCAAAGTTTCCTACGTTGTTTGGATTTGTTACTGTCAACAAGCCAGCCGCACTTAAGCCAGTTGTCTTGTGAAGATTATTACAACAATTACAAGCCATATTTACCTCCTTAAAATCAGGGGTGAGTTTCCCCACCCCGATAAATTAAACACCACATCCACAGCCATTACAGAATGGATTAAATCCTGCATTGTATGTGGTAGATGTTGGATAGCGAACAATGTTGTTTGTTGCTTGAGCCAATTCAAGAGCTTGAACCTTGCTTTGCAAAGCTTCAATCTTGTTTTGTGCCAACATCTCACGTGTCTTTTGTCCCTCAGCAGCAACAGCCGCCTGTATTGCGTTTGTATTTAATAACGCATCATAGCGGTTTTGTGCCGATGTTTCTTGGATCAACATCTTTGTATCGCAGCAACAAGCATTTTGGTTGGCTAAAACTTGTGCTACTTGCCCAGAAACGCCATAGACATCCCTTGTCAATTCGCTATATTTATCGCCAATTACTGTTGCCAAATCGTGATAAACCTGATTTGTTGCACCCAAGATTTCACGTTGGTTAGCCATTGAGTTTTGGTTGTCAAAGCCACGTTGGACTTCGTTAGATGTAGCAACCTGTCCGTTGCCACCCCAACCACCAAAACCGCCAGACATTAAAAAGAACAGAATGATTAAGATACCCCAACCACCTATTCCAAACATACCGTCATTTTCTGCCATAGTATATTCTCCTATTTGTTAAAGTTAATACCTCACACTTTCGTGGAATTATCATCATCACTAGGGATGAGAGCCGCCTAGAAATTGAGCAACCATGTTCCTGTCAAATCCTCTGCTTTGTGCATAGTTCAACAGAGCTTCTTTTTGTTGCTCATAGTTCTTTCCAGACATTAACTGATTAAACTGTTGCATTCGTGGATCGTTATTCAGCTTTCCCGACATTAGCATCTGCAATCCCATTTGTACCATTTGTGGCGTTATTTGTAGCATTTGCATCTCCTTTCAACAGTTTGTTTTCTAGGTTGTTTATCTTTTCCAATATGGTTTCAAACTCTGATTTTTGTTTTTTGTTATCTGCCAAACCATAGGTTTCTAAAGAAACAAGACCGTCATTTGTTAATTGCTTGACGTATATCTCTTTCTTCTTTGAATTGAATCCAACATAGAGTACATTGAGAGTAGGTTTAATTCCGTCTAACTCCTGTGCGTTATCTACTGTATAAAATTGAGCACTTTTCTGTACCTGTTGGATACTCTGTATGGGCATTGATGGCATTTGTGGCATCATCTGTTGCCCAAAATAATTATATGGATAATTCATGTCTTCTCCTTTCTGCTTGCCGAAGTGAGATGTTTAGCGTTGATAGCCACACCCCACCCCAGCGTTTATGCAAAGAGTAAGCAGTTAAAAACACCCTTTGCTTGTATGTAATTTTAGCAAAGAGTGTCCTTTGTGTTTATGCTACAAAATATGTCTAATTATTTATAATTTTTTCAATAACTTCTTTGTGTTTTCTAAACACGAATCTGACATCTACATTTAGATCAATGGCTATTGCTTCAAACTTTATGTTTTCAATATATCGTTTGTGCATTATTTTCTTTGATATTTTGGAATCTGTCAAATCGTTTATCCAACTTTCAAAATAATCTGGATAACGCTTTGCAATTCTCCGCAAGAATCCATGAGTTAGCCAAAACGAAACTATCTTATGCTTTGCGGTATCAAGCATTTAACACCTACGATTCTTGGAAAATAGAAAAATTACGCTTATTCTTTATAAGTGCAGAAAGACCACGTGTTTTCTTTGTGTATTTAACCGATTGTGCCATTGTTTATTCCTTGTGTGTTGCTAGTACCATCTTGAGTTAATTCAACTGTTTCCTCAGAAGTACTTGTTGCAATTAAGAATACAGTAGCCCAAATTGCATTGTTTAATAACAAAACAATCACAAACCACTTAAAAAGGCATAAAAACACCTCAACAAATGGATCTGGTACTTTATTCTTCTTCAGCGGCATCGTCTTTTTCTCCATCATCAGCTTTAATTACGATTGGCTCTTCATCTTCTCCGTTTTGGATAATGACATCAACCTTACGCAAAAAGATTGCTGGTGTGCCTTCTTCTTCAATCACTTCTTCTACCATTTTATTCTCCTTTCTTAAGATGGTTGACTAAACTCTGATTCGCCATCAGAATACTTGGCTGTATTTGTGACCAAATCATACATACCAACTTTGTTTGTCGGTCCTATTACTGGAATATAGTTTGCTGCCAACACCCCATTGTTCCAAATCTTTAGAGCCTTTATATCCCCAATAAAGTTATTGTTCGTAGCAGCGAACCCATCTGATTTATACGCCAAATACAATGGTAATGGAGTCGTTACTGTGTCAGCATATTCTGTTGTTGCTTCATACTTAACCCCAGTTGAAATTATCTCTGCAAACCGATAGCTCTTACTGTTATATGCACGATACCAGTTGTTTATTGGGAAGTTTGGGTTATTTAACCGAGTTACACGATAGTCACCAAAGTCAACAACAACCGTATCTGTATCAGCATTACCTGGGTGGAATATAGCTATGGCATTTGATGTTGCACTGGTTCTAGCACCAAACACAACTTGTGACCTAGAGTTTGATGACCGAAAAATAATTTCTACAGATGTGTTTTCATCTCCATAAATACCCGTAGAAAACCAAGCATTACCGTCTGTATGAATATACGGTATTCTGGTATAGCCACTTGGTAATGTTTCATTCCAAAGTAACGCTTTCTTAAACATTAGCTGGTTGTCCACTTCTTGTAAGAACCTAACCACTTATTAGCACCTTTAATCCAGGTAAAGATAATATCCCATAATCCAACACCCATATCAGGAGCACCTTCTCCACCCCACAGGACATTACTACCAAATGTAAATGTTACTGCAGATGATTGATTTACCTGTAATTCAATCTCATTCACTATTGTTGCTGTTGGGCTTGCTGGCAAAGATAATGTCACAGCACCAGTTGGAGCAATATAGTTGTGTGTGTTTGTCGCTGGACTAATTGTTCCAGATGTAGAAAGAGTGTTTAATGGCTTTTCAGCACGTTCTGGAACATATCCAAGAGCTGTATTAATGTAGTTTGCAGATAATCCAGATACATGTCTTACATTGAAATCAGTAATAACACCACCAGATTGTGTCCAATTCACTACAATACATCCACGCTGAGCTACGTTGCTTGATACAACATGGTTTGTTTCTGCATTATAATAAACAGTGTTTGCGTAGTTATTTGCAATTCTACCAATGTTATCCAGCCACGTTGTATATGTGTTATTTCCAACCGAGAAGTCTCTTATAACAAGACTTGTTAGTTTTTTATAACCAGACTTTAATGTTCCATCTGTATTTAATCCATCAGCAAACAAATAACTCATACCTGGCAAAGCAAAGAATGCTGTTCCAATAAATCCAATTCCATTAAATACCTTGTCAATGCTAGAAATTGCACCACCAGATACTGTCACGATACCAACGGGCAAAGCTCGTGTTCCTGCTGCACTCGTTCCGTCAGACCCATATACTGTAATGACCTTATTTGTTGTGTCATACCAAGTATGGTTGGCAACACCAGCCAAAGCATCTGTTGAGCCAGAGCAAGTATTTGACACTTCTGATAACCTCAAAGACCCACCAGTTGCTGTCGTAACAGCAA
>Ga0247610_10004252_pt1 | contig 15364 bp, 18 predicted proteins | sample 174DNAGHGhighgp2_FD_193483 | JGI IMG/M metagenome (GOLD analysis project Ga0247610, IMG submission 193483) | Sheep rumen microbial communities from Palmerston North, Manawatu-Wanganui, New Zealand - 1742 DNA GHGhigh gp2 | ecosystem: Host-associated > Mammals > Digestive system > Stomach > Rumen... | reverse complement strand
AGTGTCCTAACAACGTGCTGCGTCCGTCAACCGATTTGCTGCACCTGATGCAGCCCACGATGTCGTATGAGCGTGGCTATTGCCGGCCTGAGTGTACGCGTTGCTCACAGGTCTGTCCCGCCGGTGCCATTCAAGATATTGACCGCGACGAGAAATCGTCTGTTCAGATAGGTCATGCCGTCTTCATTAAGAAGAACTGCGTGGCGGTGACCGACGGTGTGGAGTGTGGTAACTGTGCCCGCCACTGTCCGGCAGGAGCCATTGAGATGGTACCCCTGGATGCCGACGATGAGGAAGGACCCTACGTGCCTGCCGTCAACGAAGAGGCCTGCATAGGCTGTGGTGCCTGCGAGTATGTCTGCCCGGCACGTCCCTTCTCGGCCATCATGGTGGAGGGGCATGAGGTGCACCGTACCATTTGATTATTTACTATTTACGATTTATGAAGGGGAAAGATATATCAAGGAGAAGCTTCCTGAAAATGTTCGGGGGTGGGGCAGTGGCTACGGCAGCTGTGCTGACAGGCTGCGAGAGTAAGAAAATGCAGGAGGTTAGCGACGAGTATAAGAACCAGGTAGAGCCGGCGGTGGGCAAGATGACCTACCGCGTGAACCCCACCACAGGCGATAAGGTGTCCATTCTTGGCTACGGCATGATGCGCCTGCCCTCGAAGGTGGACAATGGCGATGATTTCGATCAGGACATGATCAACCGTCAGGTAGACTATGCCATAGAGCACGGTCTGAACTATTTCGACACCAGCCCCGTCTACTGTCAGGGCAAGTCGGAACGCTGCACGGGCATAGCCCTGAGCCGCCACAAGCGCGACGAGTATTTCGTGGCTACGAAGTTGTCTAACTTCAACCGCGACCTGTGGAGCCGTGAGAAGAGCATCGAGATGTACCGCAACTCGCTGAAGGAGCTGCAGGTAGACTATATCGACTATTACCTGCTGCACGCCGTCGGCGGCGGCATGGATGAGTTCAATGGACGCTACGTTGACAATGGTATGATGGACTTCCTGCTGGCTGAGCGCCAGGCGGGCAGAATCCGTAACCTGGGCTTCTCGTTTCACGGCTATAAGAATGTGTTTGATGAGGTCTTGGCCATGCACGACAAATACCATTGGGACTTCGTACAGATAGAGCTGAACTATCTGGACTGGGACTATGCCGACGAGATTAACAGCCGCAATGTAGATGCCAGCTATCTCTACCAGGAACTGCAGAAACTGTCTATTCCGGCCGTTATCATGGAACCCCTGCTGGGCGGACGGCTGGTGAAACTGCCACAATACCTGATGACTGAGCTGAAGCAGAAGAACCCGGAGCGCAGCGTGGCCTCATGGGCCTTCCGCTATGCCGGAACGCCTGAGGGGGTGCTCACCGTGCTGAGTGGCATGACCTATATGGAGCATCTCAAGGACAACCTGCTGTCGTACTGCCCGTTGGAACCTCTGACGGAAGAACAGATGCGCTACCTTGACAACGTAATTGCACAGAAGATTGTGGGACTGGAGAATATCCCCTGCAACGACTGCAAGTACTGCATGCCCTGTCCCTACGGCATCGACATACCTGCCATCTTCGTCCATTATAACAAATGCAAGAACGAAGGGTCGCTGCCCATGGGCGTCGGCGACAGCGAGTACCGCAAGCATCGCCGGCAGTACCTCATCTCGCTCGACCGTGTTGTGCCCCGAGACCGCCAGCCCGACCATTGCATCCAGTGTGGCCAGTGCGAGCCTCATTGCCCGCAGAACATCAAGATTCCGCGCGAACTGGCCAAGATTGACCAGATGATTGAGGAGCTTAGGCAAAATAATTCATAAATCTTTGCAGGCAATTAAGAATAATTTCGTACCTTTGCACCCAATTATGGGAAGAAAGATTGTTTTGACGATAATGATAGTCATGCAGACGCTGGCTCTCGGTGCACAGGAATGGCAGCGGGCGGCAACGATAACAGCAGACATGACGGCCAACGAGCGACAGGCGCGTCGCATCTTTAACCAGGCTTTTCAGCAGGTGTTCGGCGAGCAGGGAGCCTCGCTCCACTATGACGTTAACATTGTGGGCATCTATAAGACGCGCGGCGACATCAGCTTCAAAGGTAAGAAGCAGAAGTTCGTCGACGAGCGCGTGAACACCTGGAACGACGGCACAACGGCCTATATGGCCTTCCGCAAGAAGAAGGAGGTTCATATACATGCCGCCAACTCTGATAAGAAAGATAAGTATAGCGGTAAGTTCAAGTTCGTACTCGATGACTTCAACTACAGCATCTCTGAGGATGACGGACACTTCCTGCTGACGCTGAAACAGAAGAAGAAGGCCAAGGGCACCATCAAGACGGTGAAAGCCTGGGTAACCAAGAAAGGCTACGAGCCCGTACGTCTGCGCATCAAGGTGGCTTTTGTCTGGACAACGGTGAAAATCAGCAATTTCCGTGCAGGCGGCATCGACGACAGCATTTTTATCTTCCCGCAACAGCAGTTCAAAGACTGGAAATTCATTGATAAACGTAACGATTGAAACAAGCTCAATATGGCAAAACTCATTATTAACAGCTACGACGAATTTGCAGCCCATCTGGGTGAGGAGTTAGGCACCTCAGACTGGCTGCAGATAGACCAAGACCGCATCAATCTCTTTGCCGACGCCACGCTCGACCACCAGTGGATTCATGTCGACGTGCAGCGCGCCAAGGAGGAGAGCCAGTACCACTCAACCATTGCCCACGGCTATCTGACATTGTCGATACTGCCTTACCTGTGGGCTCAGATTATCCAGGTGAACAATATCAAGATGCTTGTCAACTACGGTATGGACAAGATGCGCTTCGGACAGCCCGTCGTTACCGGCTCACGCGTCAGGATGGTCACCAAGCTGCACAACATCCAGAACCTGCGCGGTATCTGCAAGACGGAGATAGATTTCAAGATTGAGATTGAGGGACAGCGTAAGCCAGCACTCGAAGGCATCGCATCGTTCCTCTATTATTTTATATAAGCATAAGCTATGGGAGGTTTCTTCGGCTGTATTGCCAACAAACAGTGTGTCAACGATTTGTTTTATGGCACCGACTACAACTCACATCTTGGCACCAAGCGTGCCGGTCTTGTCACGTTCGACCCGGAAAAGGGATTCAACCGCAGCATCCACTCGCTGGAGCGCGACTACTTCCGCTCACGCTTTGAAGATGAGCTCGACTCGTTCATCGGCTGTCAGGGCCTGGGTGTTATCAGCGATACCGACCCTCAGCCTATCATCGTCAACTCCCACCTCGGGCGCTATGCAGTAGTCACCGTTGCCAAAATCAACAACCAGCGTGAGATAGCCGACGAACTGCTGGCGCAGCGCATGCACTTCAGCGAGATGTCGGCTAACAACATCAACCAGACGGAACTGGTGGCCCTGCTTATTAACATGGGCAATACGTTCGTCGAAGGCATCAACAACGTTTACCGCAAGATTGAAGGCTCCTGCTCCATGCTCATCCTGACGGAGGACGGCATCATTGCTGCCCGCGACTTCCTGGGCCGCACACCCATCGTCATCGGCAGGAAAGAGGGAGCATACGCCGTCAGCTCTGAAACCAGCAGCTTCCCCAATCTAGACTATAAGGTGGTGCGCGACCTGGGACCGGGCGAGATCGTGCGTCTTCACGCAGACAATTTCGAGGTGCTGCAGCCGGCTTTCAGTCATGAGCAGATATGCTCGTTCCTCTGGGTGTACTACGGCTTCCCCGCAAGCAACTACGAGGGTATCAATGTTGAGGCTGTCCGCGAGAAGAATGGCCGTATGATGGGACAGAATGACGACACCGAGGTGGATTGCGTCTGTGGCGTGCCCGACTCGGGAGTCGGCATGGCATTAGGCTATGCCGAGGGCAAGGGCGTACCTTATGAGCGTGCCGTGCTGAAGTACACGCCTACGTGGCCGCGCTCGTTTACACCGGGCAACCAGAGCCGCCGCAGCCTGGTTGCCAAGATGAAGCTCATTCCCAACGGGGCCCTGCTCAAAGACCGCCGTGTCGTCTTCTGCGACGACTCCATCGTGCGCGGTACTCAGTTGCGCGATAATGTGCGCACGTTCTTTGAGTACGGTGCCAAAGAGGTTCATTGCCGCATCTCCTGCCCGCCACTGGTCTACGGCTGTCCCTTCATAGGGTTCACATCATCGAAGACCGACATGGAGCTTATCACGCGTCAGATTATACGCGACTTTGAGGGTGAAGACAAGGTCAACCTGGAGAAATACGCCAAGACCGACTCGCCCGAGTATCAGCGCATGGTGACGGAGATTGCCCGCCGTCTGGGACTTTCGTCGCTGAAGTTCGCCAAACTCGAAGACCTCATAGAGTCGATAGGCATGCCTAAGTGCAAGGTGTGTACACACTGTTTCGACGGTACGAGTTACAGTCACAGTCCTGAGAGCGAAAAGTTCTTTTAATAAAATAATGAGCCGAAAGTTTTGTACTTTCGGCTTTTTTGTGTACTTTTGCATCATTGAAACAAAAATATAACCTAAAATCAAAACGATAGTAATGAAACAGACTATTCTTGTTACGGGCGGCACGGGCTTCATTGGCTCGCATACCACCGTGGAACTGCAGCAGGCAGGCTATGAAGTAGTGATTATCGACAATCTGTCGAATTCTAATGCCAATGTCGTGGACGGCATAGAGAAGATTACCGGTGTGCGTCCCGCTTTCGAAAAGGTCGACTGCTGTGACTACGAAGCCCTGGAGGCCGTGTTCCAGAAGTACCCGAAGATAGAGGGCATCATCCACTTTGCCGCATCAAAGGCTGTGGGCGAGTCTGTAGAAAAACCGTTGCTCTACTATCGCAATAACCTCACGTCGCTCATCAACCTGCTCGAGCTGATGCCTAAGTATGATGTCAAGGGTATTATCTTCTCATCGTCATGCACCGTCTACGGACAGCCCTCTCAGGAGAATCTCCCCGTTACTGAGAACGCCCCCATCCAGAAGGCCATGTCGCCCTATGGCAACACGAAGCAGATTAACGAGGAAATCATACAAGACTATATCCACTCCGGCGCCCCTATCAAGTCGGTCATCCTGCGCTATTTCAATCCCATCGGCGCCCATCCTACTGCCCTTATCGGCGAGCTGCCCAACGGTGTGCCCATGAATCTCATCCCCTTTGTCACGCAGACGGCTATGGGCATTCGCGGACAGTTGAAGATTTTCGGCAACGACTACAACACCCCCGACCACACCTGCATACGCGACTATATCTACGTCGTCGATCTGGCCAAGGCTCATGTCAAGGCCATGGAGCGCGTGCTCGATAAGCCTGAGACCGATGCCGTCGAGGTGTTTAATATAGGTACTGGCCGCGGCCTCTCCACACTCGAGGTGGTTGAGGGCTTCGAGAAGGCTACCGGCGTGAAGGTCAACTGGACCTATGCACCACGCCGTGAGGGCGACATCGAACAGGTTTGGGGCGATGTTACCAAGGCCAACGAGGTGCTGGGCTGGAAGGCAGAGACTCCTACTGAAGACGTGCTGAAGTCGGCCTGGAAGTGGCAGCAGAAACTGCGCGAGGACGGCATTCAGTAATAACGACCCATACGGTCGGCATTTTTGCCGGCTGATATTTTGTGTTTGTGTTGATGCGGGCTCCGATGTGAATCGGGGCCCGTTTTTGATTTAGACAGCGTATAAATTTAGAAAAATGTAGTCTCCAATGCTTGCAAGAACAGATTTTTATTCGTATCTTTGCGAAACAAATATTTTCCTAACACTAAACAAATACCGATTATGAAGAAAAAGTTTATTTGCGCCGTTTGTGGATATATCTATGAAGGCGACGAAGCTCCCGAGAAGTGCCCCATCTGTAAGGCTCCCGCCTCAAAGTTCTCAGAACTCAAGGACGACGCCGATATGACCTACGCCACCGTCCATAAGATTGGAGACGGCAAGCCCGAGGGTGTCAGCGAGGAGATGATTAACGACCTGCGTGCCCACTTCAACGGTGAGTGCGGCGAGGTAGGCATGTATCTGGCTATGGCCCGTCAGGCCGACCGCGAGGGCTATCCCGAGATTGCCGAGGCCTTCAAGCGCTATGCCTTCGAAGAGGCCGACCACGCCAGCCGCTTTGCCGAGCTGCTGGGCGAGTGCGTCTGGGACACCAAGACCAACCTTGAGAAGCGTGCCGCTGCTGAGGCCGGTGCCTGCGAGGATAAGTTCCGTATTGCCAAGAATGCCAAGGCTGCCGGCTTCGACGCCATCCACGACACCGTTCATGAGATGGCCAAGGACGAGGCTCGCCATGGTGCTGGCTTCGCCGGACTGCTGAAGCGTTATTTCGGTAAGTAATCGCGCAATAAAACAACCAAAAATCCGTTTTATCACTATGATGAGACGGATTTTTTTATACCTTATTATAATATGTGCCTGCGTGCTGGCCGCCTGCTCTGACAACGACTCGTTCACCACGAGCCAGAACCACCGCCTTACCTTCTCGGAAGATACGGTCAAGATGGACACCGTCTTTTCCAACGTCGCCTCCAGCACCTACACCTTCTGGGTCTACAACCGCTCCGGCGACGGACTGCGGCTGTCGTCCGTGCGGCTGAAGAATGGCAACCAGACCGGGTTCCGCGTCAACGTCGATGGCTCCTATCTCGACAACACGTTAGGCTCCGTCGTCACCGACCTTGAGGTACGCCGCGATGACAGTATCCGCGTCTTTGTCGAACTCACGGCCGTCGAGACCAGGCAGCCCACGCCTCAGGCCATAGAAGACGACCTGCTGTTTACCCTCGAGAGTGGTGTCCAGCAGCAAGTCCACCTGCTGAGCCATGCCTGGGATGCCCTCAAAGTCACCAATCTCGTCGTCAGCCGCGATACCGTCATCGAGAGCAGCCAGCCCGTCGTCGTCTACGGCGAGGGCCTGCGCGTGGATAGCGGTGTCGTGCTCACCCTGCGCAATACCACCCTCTATTTCCACGACAAGGCGGGCATCACCGTGGGCGGAACGCTCAAGGCCGAGAACGTGGTGATGCGCGGCGACCGCCTCGACCACATGTTCGACTACCTGCCCTACGACCGCGTCAGCGGCCAGTGGCAGGGCCTGAGCTTCCTGCAGTCGTCGGTTGCCAACACCATGGAAGATACCGAAATCCGGAATGCCTCAACAGCCGTCCGTCTCGACTCTGCTGCCATCAGCCACGATACGCCCCGTCTGACGATGACGCGTTGCGTAGTCCACAATGCCAAAGGCGATGGCATCGTGGCCTTCAACAGCCACGTCGCGTTAAACTATTGCCAGCTTACCAACACGCTGGGCAACTGTCTGGCCCTCTATGGCGGCCTGGCATCCATCGACCATTGCACGCTCGCCCAGTTCTATCCTTTCAACGCGGGTAGGGGAGCGGCCCTGTTCTTTGTTGACAGCACAGACCTGCAACTGTCGTGCAGTCATACCATCGTCACCGGCTACGATGCCGATGTGGTGATGGCTGAGCATAACGACACCGCGCGAACCTTCGAGTACCGTTTCACCGACTGCCTGCTGCGCACGCCGGCAGTCGACGACGATACCATCAGTTTCAAACGTATTCTCTGGGAAACGGCCAAGGACAGTATCCAGGGAAAGAAGCACTTCGTAACCATAGACGAGGAGAATCTCGTCTACGACTTCCACCTCGACTCCATTTCAACGGCCAAGGGAATGGGGTGCTATCCCGTTAAAACTCAGTAAACGAAAGCGGCATCAGCTGTTGGATGCCGTTGACGGCATATATCTTGTTGGTGCCATGAAGCAGAATCCGTACGGCCTGCTTAAACCGCGTCTCAGTCTCAATAATCACCTGCCGGCAGGTGCCGCAGGGGGCCACAGGCTCGGCCTGCAGTTCGCCGTCGGGTTTCCGCGCTGCAATGGCCAGCGTCTTCACCGGCACGTCAGGATATTGCGCACCGGCGGCAAAGATGGCCGACCGTTCGGCACATATACCTGCCGGGAAGGCGGCGTTCTCCTGATTACAGCCCATGAACTCCGCACCATTATTCAGCAGGATGGCGGCTCCAACATGAAAATTCGAATAGGGAGCATACGACCGCTTAGTAGCCTCTATAGCCAGTTCTACCAGATGCCGGTCCGTCGGGCTTAGTTCGTTCAGTTGATACTCCTCAATAGTGGTTTTCAGTTCGACATTTTTCATAATAGATTGTTTTGTACCGCAAAGATACTCATTTTTCTTGAAACACAAACTTTTTTTCGCAATATTTTTGGCGAATCCAAAAAAATGTATTAACTTTGCAGCCGCAAAAACAGAAAGGGAAGGTTGGCAGAGTGATCGATCGCGCTGGACTCGAAATCCGGTATACCCCTTTCGGGTATCGGGGGTTTGAATCCCTCACCTTCCGCCAAAGAGAGTTCTACGAGTAACATCGTGGGACTCTTTTTTCTGTGTTTTCTTCCATAGTTTTCTTTTGTGTTTCAAAATAAGGCCCTTCACTGTAGGTCTGTGTCATATACGTATATAGTTGCTTATCGAAAAGACAACCCACACATCCCACACTTCCCACACCCAGGCTATTGCCCCTGTCTTGCAGCCTTGGGTGTGGGATGTGTGGGAAGTGTGGGTTCATTTCCGTTTGTCACAACTATTGTGTTTTTTTAGAAAGAGTCAGCAGAACTTAGAAGAGATACTTAACTCCTGTAACTTGTCCTTTCAAAAAATCCAGGCTTCTCGCCGGAGCGAGGAGGCTTCTCACGGAAAAATCCAAGCTTCCTGGACATGGAAAGAAATCCACCATTGGATATGAGAAAGAAGATAATAAATATTTGTTGCTAATCACTCCTATAATAGATTGAATTTTGCATAAAAGTTTGGTTATGTCGTAGAAAATGCTTATCTTTGCACCGCAATGTGCAATACAACTGCAATTAAAATGCAATATCAATAGTACAGTATGGCAACAACAATCAAACGCAAGGCAGCTTCATTTCGTCTGCCAAACTACCTTTTAGAAGGGCTGAAAACTGAGGCCAGAAGACAGCACCGCAGTGTGAACAACCTCGTTGAAGTTGTTCTGCTGAAATCGCTGTATAATGAGCCTAATGCGGAAACGCTGGCTGCAATGAAGGAGTGCGAGTCTGGTGTAGAACTGGAGAACTTCGATCCAAACGAACTGGATAAGTACATCTATGCGGAAACAGCTGAAGAAGTCCACTCAGTTTAAAAAGGACTTGAAAAGATACCTCCATCAGCCATCAAAGCTGTTGGCACTAAAAACGGTGACCCTGGCTCTTGAAGAGACAGGACGTGTTCCGCAGGAATACCAGCCTCACATGCTTTCCGGCAACTATAAGGGTTTTATGGAATGTCATGTAGAGGATGACTTCTTGCTAATTTGGATTGACGAGACCACAGACATCATCAAGCTGGTTCGTCTTGGCACCCACCACGAATTATTCGGGAAATAGCAAGCAGTTTCACCAGCGTATTATATATGTATTAGAGAGTACATATTACAGTAAATTATTGAGATAATGTAAGGCGTTGGTTTCCAGCGCGTTTACTTGACATGACGAGAGGGAACCTCACCTTCCGCCAAAGAGAGTTCTACGAGTAACATCGTGGGACTTTTTTTGTGCACGTAAGGCTGCACCCAAAATAAGTGGCACTCACTGTACGACGTCTGTTGACATGACAGGTGTGGCTACTGCCCACGAGGCTTTCGTTAGGTCGATAGTGATGGCGGGCAATACGGCGGCATCATCGCAAGTGACTGCGGTACCTTGATTATACAGGTAGCCAAAGTCGCAGATATAAGTGATATTGCTGGGCGTATAGCCGTTAGTACGCATAAACCAGAAGGAGTTCCCGCAATAGCCCGTGACCGACGACCACCAGCCCCCCCGGCACTTGGCATAGAGTGTAGAACGGAAACGGCGGGCAGCGTCATCGATGCCACTGCCAGCATAGAAACCATAGTCCGTAGCCAGTGGGGAGGCAAACACCTCCTTGTTTGAAAGAATGAACACACGGTCCTGTGTGTCAGGTCCGCAGTTGGTGCCGTATGAGACGTTGGGAGCATTTTCCACATTGGTCGTTTCGATGGCATTGCGCTCCGTCTCGGAAAAGGCACGGGCGAGGAAGTCGCTGTTGAGCCACTGGCGCAGGAGGCTTCCACTCCAGTTTACATCCTCGTCCTTGTCGTGGAAGGGACAGGTGTCGAGCATTCGGTCGGCCAAAAGCACAGCCTTAGTACCACTGATTTTCAGGATGCGCCATTTGATGGGAGCGTATGCAAAGTAGTGCCAGCTTTTAGTATCCGTCCATCGATAGTGCTGTTCGCGGTTCGTGGAACAAGTAACAGCGCCTGCTCCGTTCAGCCTGTGGTAGCGCTTGCCGCCAATCTCCGTGTCGTCGCCAGTCCACTCTGCCTGTTCCAGTTGGTTGTAAAGTGAGGCATCCGTTATCACGTCGCCATCGGCCAATGCGTAATCGTCCACGGCATTGAAACTGCCGCTGACCACCTCGTTGGTGGGATACAAGCCAAACAAGATGCACTCCCAGCGCGTCACATGAGTCTTTTGGCTGGGGTCCTTCACCCAAGGACTGTGCAGGTCTTTGTAGGAATCGCCCGTATAGCGTTCCTCGCTACTGGGGGGTATGCTGCCATCGTCTTCCTTGCTACACGACGTTACTACTGATCCAAAAATCAGCAGCCATAACAGGTATATGTATGTTCTTGCTTTTCTATCCATAGCTTTTTATTGGATAATGTCGGTAGAATAAACAGGTTCCGCAGGCTGATAGTCGGCTTTCGACAGGTCGAGGGTGATGGCGGGCAATACGGCAGAATCGTTGCAGGTAACCACGATGCCACGGTTATAGGTGTCACCCGATTCACCTACATAGACGACGTTGGCCTTTGTATAGCCGACGGAACGCATGAACCAGAAAGAAGTGCCGCGATATCCGTCTACAGGCGACCACCAAGCCCCCCGGCATTTGGCATAGAGCGTAGAGCGGAACCGGCGGGCAGGGTCGTTGCCGCTGTCGCTGTTGCTGAAGCCATACTCAACGGCCAGTGGCGATGAGAATGTCTCACTTTCTGAGAGCACGAACACCCGGTCTTTCGTGTCAGAGCCGCAGTCGGTGCCGAAATAATAGTTGGGAGCGTTCTTGACATCCGTGTCCTCAATGGCATTTCTCTCCTGTTCCGTGAAGGCCCGACTTAGGAACTCCCCGTTCAACCATTGGCGCAGGCTGCAGTCGCTCCAACTGGTATCTTTGTAGGTGTCGTTAAAAGGGCAGGTGTCTGGCATGCGGTCTGCCAGCAATACGGCTTTGTCGCCCGTCTGCTTCAGGATGCGCCACTTGATGGGGACGTATGCGAAATAGTGCCAAGCCTCGGAATCGCTCCATCGGTAGTGCTGTTCGCGATTCGTAGAACAGGAAACAGTCCCTGCTCCGTTCAGCCTGTGGTAGCGCTTGCCGTCAATCTCCGTGTCATCGTCCGTCCACTCTGCCTGCTCCAACTGGCTGTAGAGTGTGGCATCCGTTATCACATCGCCATCAAGCAGTGCATAACTGTCCACGGCATTGAAACTGCCGCTGACCACCTCATTAGCAGGATACGAGCCAAATAGGATACACTTCCAACGCGTAACCTTCTGCGGTGGCTGTTCGTCATCCGCATCGTCCTTGCTACACGATGTCAGCAATGGCAGTCCGCAAACAATAAGGACAGCAAGTATCCTAACTGATATGTATATTTTATCCATTGTCATCGGATTTTGTTTGCAAAGTTAGATATTTTCTTTAAATCTCACAAATTTGAAGAGTTAATAAAAAAGGCTTTAGTCAAAAGCGCAACGTTTCGTTGCACTTTATTCCTCCTTCAACATGCTTCTAAGTTCATCCATTTCTCTCAATATCTGCCGTTCCGTCTCTTCCAGCCGGGCAAGTATGACATCCGTCGGCTCATACTCTACCTTTACCCGCTCCACCTCTTTATATTTATTGATGGACAGGTCGCGGTTGTTCATGTCGAGACCGTCCACGCCCTAAACGACCTTCACTAAATTTCTTATTTTGTGTTCTCCAGAATCGCATATTTACCCGAAAAAGTTTGTTTGATTGGAAAATAATGCGTAATTTTGCAGCATTAAATATTAATAAAGTGAAGATAAATAATAAATATGATATATAAATATCTGTTTGTTGAATTATAAATATTTCAATTATGTCAGACTTTTATGAATATTCTACGCCTGAACTGGTACGGTTGCTTGGTTCACGGTTCAAAGATTACAGGATGCGATGTAACCTTACCCAGAAGGAGGTGGCAGAGCAGTCAGGTATCGGTTTGACCACCATTCACAAGTTTGAGAACGGTACGGCAGGCAATCTGTCTTTGTCAACTTTCATCTTGCTTCTCAGGGTGGTCGGTCAGGTGAATGCACTGGACGATGTGCTGCCAGAGTTACCTGAGTCACCTTACCTTGTTCGCAGGGAAGAGAAGAAAGCTCAGAGAATACGTCACACGAATAAGAAGTAGGGCATTATGACAAGTTCATTGAAAGTAATCCTTTGGGGAGAAGAGATAGGTCGTTTAGCATGGGATGAGCGCAGACGGCTGGCTTATTTCATGTATAACCCTGAGTGGATCAAGCGAGGTCTGAACATTTCTCCCTTGGTTGCACCCATCGATGGAGCACGTGGACTTGCGCCTGTTTGGGGTGAGGATGCCAAGATCTATCAGAAGCTACCGGCATTCGTTGCCGACTCCTTGCCTGATGCCTGGGGTAATCAGCTCTTCGACCTGTGGCGACAGCAGTGCTCGAGCTTTGCTCGCTTGCTACCATCGGGACGCAAGAACCATCTGGCCAATGCTGACATCACGCCTTTGGACAAACTCTCGTTCATCGGCAAACGTGGTATGGGAGCCTTGGAATTTCAGCCTGAATATGCCCGTGAACACAAGGCTCAGAAGATTGACATGAAATCGTTGGCAGACTTGGCTGAGCGTATCTATACAGAGAGAGAACAGGCTCGTATCATCCCTGACGAGAGCATCACCATGCAGTCTTTGCTGACTGTCGGCACCTCTGCTGGTGGCCGTCAGCCGAAGGCCATCATTGCCATCAACCGAAAGACGGGCGAGATTCGCAGTGGTCAGATATCCGGTTTGAAGAATTACGACTATTGCCTGCTGAAGTTCGGCAATACACAGTATAGTTCTGCAGAACTGGAGATGGCCTACTATGAACTGGCCACGATGGCAGGAATCCGCATGATGCCGTCGGAACTTTATACCGTTGACGGCAACAACCATTTCATCACCAAGCGTTTCGATCGTGACGGTGAGAGGAAGATATACACCCAGACGCTTGCTGCCATCAGTCCTGATGCTGACAGCTATGAACAGCTGATAGCCGTTTGCCGTAAGCTGCATCTGCCCGAATCCGACTGCCAGGAGGTTTTCCGCAGGATGGTCTTCAATATTCTGGCCAACAACACCGATGACCATAACAAGAACTTCTCGTTCATCATGGACGAGGATGGCAGTTGGCGACTGTCGCCTGCCTATGATATCACCTATATTATAGATAATGGTGGCTTCCTGCCTAACGAGGAACACTGCCTGTATATCAGAGCAAAGCTCCGTGGAATTACTCGTGAGGATGCCATCCAGTTTGCACGTGACAACGGCATACGCCGACCCGATGCCATCATCCGTGAAGTGGTGGCGTCTCTGAAGCAGTTCAGAACCATTGCTACGAAATTCGGTGTGTCAGAGCAATGGACGGGTAGGGTGGAGACAGCGATTATCGATCATCTGAAAGTCTGGGGTGAATGGGATACATCGTCTATGCTTATATCGCAGTAAGCGGTGTGATTATTCTAATGACAAATTGAAATGGCAATACAAGTAACATACAGAAGAACCAGAAGACTTTCGATGCGCATCGTGAAGAATGGCGATGTGCATGTGTCGGCACCCATTGGTATGCCAAAGAAAGAGATAGAACGGTTCATTGAGGAACACCGTGACTGGATAACTGAGGCACGGAAGAAAACCTACGAAAACCAGAAGCGCAGGGCAACATTCTACAATCAATTGCTGTTAAGAACGAGAGAACAGGCCGATAATGCTTTGCAGCGGCTGAAAGCCCTGATAGAACCGATGGTGGAACGTCACTCCATGGAAATGGGCGTGAAGCCTTCTGTGGTCTATTACAAGGCGATGATCTCCAGATGGGGTGTTTGCAACGTCAAGGACAAGTCCATCTGCTTTTCTGCATACGTGCTGCTGTTGCCGGAATGGTGCGTCGAGCATGTGGTGGTTCACGAACTGTGCCACCTGTTGGAACCCAGTCACAATGCCCGTTTCCACGCACTGATGGATAAGTACTTCCCCCGTTGGAAGGAAGCCAGAAAAGAGACACGTCAAATTTGTAAAATGGAGGAAGATGACGACGATGATTGAGATTAGAGAAGCAACGAAGGCGCAAGCAGCAGATATAGCCCGTCTGATTATGATGGCCATGACAGATGACTGTTGCCTGCATTTCTGTGGAGTAGGGCATGGCCTGGAGGACTTTTATAAGATGATGACCTCATTGGTAGAGCGCGAGGATTCGCAGTACAGCTACAGAAACACTCTGGTAGCAATGGCTGATGAAAAGGTTGTAGGAATTGCCGTCAGTTATGATGGCGGCAAACTGCACGAGCTTCGCCAGGCATTCATCCAGGCCGCTAAGGAGTACATCGGCAAGGATCATTCCGGCATGGATGATGAGACACAGGCTGGTGAACTCTATCTTGACTCATTGGCCGTTTTACCTGAATATCGTCGTCAAGGTATAGCTCAGCGTCTTTTGACTGCTACGAAGGAGAAAGCTGATAAGATGCGACTGCCTTGTGTCGGATTGTTGGTAGATAAGGGCAATCCTGCTGGCGAGGCACTATATGCCTCTGTAGGATTCCGATATGCAAATGACAACTGGTGGGGTGGACATGAAATGAAACATTTAGTCGTATGAGAAAACAAATCACAATAGCTATTATGCTGTTGATCTCTATTGTTTCAACAGCACAGGACATCGAGAAGTTCGTTTCTAACCAGATGCAGATTTACCCACAGGATAGTTGAACGCAACATTTTCGAATGGGAAATCAAGTTTCTTATTAACAAGAATATGATTATAAGAAAGATGGAAGAATAGATAAAATTGGGTATGATTTATCTGTTAACCCGCATTGCAGTTGCATAAAAAACCACTGTTAAACTTTGTTATAGAAACTGAGTGTTTTGGGCGTTTCAATTGTATGCAGCCTCATTTTTTAGCAAAAAAAGCCTAAATCGAAGC
>Ga0247610_10004251_pt1 | contig 15369 bp, 11 predicted proteins | sample 174DNAGHGhighgp2_FD_193483 | JGI IMG/M metagenome (GOLD analysis project Ga0247610, IMG submission 193483) | Sheep rumen microbial communities from Palmerston North, Manawatu-Wanganui, New Zealand - 1742 DNA GHGhigh gp2 | ecosystem: Host-associated > Mammals > Digestive system > Stomach > Rumen... | reverse complement strand
ATAATATATCTATTAAATCATTTTCAAAAAAATATAATATCGATTATAGAAAAGCTAGATATAAATATAATAAACTATTAGATTTTTTAAAAAATATTATAACTAATTATATATAATTAATATTTAAAACCTTTATTAAAATCTATTGACTATTACAAAAATATATTTTAAAATAACAATAGACCGATAAAAAGGTTTTTTATTTTGGCTTTAAAGGAGGATTCTTATGAGAGTGAAGATAATATTAGTATGTGAAGAATGCTTAAGTAGAAATTATCAAACTACTAAAAATCCTCAAAAGGATAATACTAGATTAGAATTAAAAAAATTCTGTCCAGTATGTAATAAATATACAATTCATAAAGAAACAAGATAGGAGGATTTCTATGGCTAACGAAGAAAAGGATTTAAATCAAGAAGCTAATTTAGAAGAGGTTAAACCTGAAGAAGAAACTAATGAAGCTGAAGAAGAATCTATTCAAAAGGAAAACGATGCTAGAAAGAAGCAAGAAGTTGAAAAGAAAATAAAGAAAGAAATTGAAAAGAAACAAGAAAAGGAAGAAAGATTAGGTATCTATAGAATTGGTGATTACCTAAAGGAAGAACACAAATGGGAAAACTGGTTATTCATTTCTGTTTCTGTTATCGTATTATTATTAGGTTGCCTAATTTTAAATGGTGCTTTAGTTGTTAAAGACAATATGCCAGTTGTAGGAGATCACTCAAAAGTATTTGCGTGGGTATTAATTGTTATTTCATCAATTGGTTTAGTTTATGCAATTTGGCCATTCTTTAAACCAGCACTACCTGAATTTAAGAAGATTACATGGTTAACAATTCCTAAGTTTATTGCGAATAGCTTACGTGTATTTATATTCATGTTAATTTTTATCGCGTTATTCTTAATGTATGATTATTTAATGATTGAATTAATCGCATTAATATTCTAGTGGAGGTTTTAGTATGAAAAGATGGTTTATAGTTACAACTTATTCAGGATATGAAAGCTCAGTAAAAACTGACCTTGAAAGAAGAAGAGTTTCTTATAAAATGGAAGATCAAATTTTCCAAGTATTAGTTCCTGAAGAAACAGTTGAAGTTACTGATAAAAAGGGTAATAAGAAATTAAAAACAAATAAGATTTTCCCTGGTTATGTATTTGTTGAAATTGAAGTTGAAAAAATAATGAAGGATAATAAAGAAGTTGAAGAAATGAACGAAGACGTTTGGTTTATGATTCGTAATACACCAAAGGTTACAGGCTTCTTAGGTTCATCTGGTGGAGGTACTAAACCAGTACCTGTTGGTAAAGATGAAATGAATAATATCTTAAGTAAGCTTGGTTTAATTACTAAGGCTAAGATTGAAATTTATCCAGGTGATACAATTGTTGTTACTGAAGGTAGCTTCGAAGGTAGAACATATACAGTATCAAATGTTAATGAGGATAAGGGTATTGTTACAGTATTTATGGAATTATTTGGTACTACAACAACATCTGAATTCGATATTTCACAAGTTAAAAAAATATAATTAAGCTCGCATTTATGCGAGTTTATATTTTGGAGGAAGCATGAAGAAATTATTAAATGTTTATACTATAATAGGTATATCATTATTATTTATATTTTTACTTTTAATTGTTATATTAAAAATTGATGAAAACGTAGTAACTGAGAACAAGGTTGGTCTTTCAAGTATAAATAAAAAGTTCTTACCTAATAAAACAAATGATACATGGAATGATTTAACTGATTTACTATTATATTTTTCATTAGTTATAATATTTATATTTGTAGTAAAAGGTTTATTAGAATTATTTAATCAAGGCTCTATATTTAAGGTTAGCCCAGATATTTTAGTATTAGGCGTATTCGTAGTAATTATGATTATGGTATGGATAGGCTTTGATAAGGTAATAATTATAAATAAAAGACCTTATGCAAATGAAGGCTCATTCCCTTCAACACATGTTTTAATTGTTACATTTATATCATTATATAGTGTATTATATGTTAGTAGAAATGATTATTCTAAAGGATATACTATTGCATTATTTATAATAAGTATATTATCAATTCTATTAACATTTGTTGGTAGAGTTAAAGCTGGAGAGCATTGGTTTACAGATTCATTAGGTGGATTAATATTAGGTTTATCATTCTCATTTTTAGCATATGGCATATTAAAATTTATTGATAGTAAAAAAGAAAGCGAAGCTTAAAGTTAAAGCTTCGCTTTTTCGTCGTCTTTTATTCTTTCTCTTGCTATTGCAAGCATTAGTTTAATTCTATTTTCTTGGTTAACCTTTGTAGCACTTGGGTCATAGTCTATTGCTACTATGTTTGCGTCCTTATGAATAGATTTTATTTTTTTCATAACACCTTTACCACAAATATGGTTTGGTAGACAACCGAATGGTTGGGCACAAATTATATTTTCGTATCCTTCCTCAGTTAATTCCATCATTTCAGCAGTAAGTAGCCAGCCTTCACCCATTTTAGTACCATGATCTAATACTCCGTTAGATAAATCCTTTGTATGACTAAAGAAGTGCATAGGAGTAAATTTTGTATTTTCCATTGCATTTATCATCAAAGCCTCTCTACGTTTCATATACCATAAAATGAATTTAGATATTTTAGCCATTTTTTTACCTTTACCATATAGCTCGTAATCATAAATATTATTGTAAAAGCAATATAGTAAAAAACCATATAAACCAGGTACCATTACCTCGGCATCTTGGCTTACTAAGAAATCCTCTAGATGATTATTACCTAGTGCAGCATATTTTATATAGATTTCACCAACTATACCAACCTTTGGCTTTTTGTGAGATAAATCTAAATCTAAATTATCAAAATCCTTACACATATTTATGAGGTTATTTTTGATATTTTTATATGATGTTCCTTTACCATGAGCAAATTGGTCAGATATTTTATTAATCCAGGTGTTAACTAATTGATTAGTTTCACCTTTATTTTTTTCATAAGTTTGACACTTATTTCTTAAATACATTAATTCATCACCATATGTTATAGCAGCAGCAAGCTTGAATATAAGCTTTGGTGTATATTTGAATCCTGAATCCTTTTCAAGGTTTGACATATTAAGGGACACAACAGGTATGTAACCATATCCTGCTTTAATTAATGCTTTACGAAGTAGATGTAAATAATTTGAAGCTCTACAGCCACCACCAGTTTGTGTTATTAATAGAACAACCTTATCTAAATCATCTCTATGATTTAAATTATCAATAAATTGTCCAATTACAAGTAAGGCAGGGTAGCATGTGTCATTATGAACATATTTTAAGCCTTCACTTACTACATCAGGTCCTTCATTTCTCATGATTTCAACCTTGTATCCTTGTTGAACTAATATATTTTCCATTAATGTCATATGGATTGGTAACATATTAGGGATTAATATAGTATGAGTTTTAACCATATCTTGCTTAAAGCGAGGATAATCAAAAGAAGTAGGATCGATTTCTTCTTTAAGTAATTTGTTTTCTTCCATTACTTTTCCTCCCTTTTTTGTTTTAATGCCGCAAATAAGCTTCTTAATCTTATTTTAACAGCACCAAGATTTGTTATTTCATCTATTTTTATTTGTGTATAAATCTTATCTTTAGATTCTAATATTAACTTACACTCATCAGTTGTTACCGCATCAACACCACAGCCAAATGATACTAATTGAACTAAATTCATATCATCCTCATGTGTACAATATTTACTTGCCGCATATAATCTTGAATGATATGTCCATTGATTTAATACATGAACAGGGAATTTTTCTACTAAATTAGAAATTGATTCCTCTGATACAACAGTCGCACCCATTGAAGCGATTAATTTGTCAATACCATGATTAACTTGAGGATCTTGATGATATGGTCTACCTGCTAATACAATTATTTCTTGATGCTTATTTCTAGCATTATTAATATATTCTAAGCCTTTACATCTTATTAATTTTAAATAATTATCATATTCTAGATAGGCTTTATCTGATGCATTTTTAATTTCTGATTTAGATATACCTGTGAAGTATTTATCTAAAACATTTTTAATTTTCTTTTCAAATAAGTTTTTATCATCAATTGCGATAAAGTCAGATATGAATGTTACTTTATTAATATTACCTACATTATTAATAATATTTTGTGGATAATATGCAACAATAGGACAATTATAATGATTGTCGCCTAAATGCTCATTAATATTATATGACATACAAGGGTAGAAGATAGTTCTTGTTCCTTCAGATATTAATTTTTCAATATGTCCATGAACAAGCTTTGCTGGATAACATACAGTATCTGATGGAATTGTATGTTGACCTAATGTGTAAATCTTTTGGTTTGAGAAGCCTGATGATTTAACACTAAAGCCAAGTTCAGTAAAGAATCTATGCCAGAATGGCAATAATTCATACATATTTAATACAAGAGGAATTCCTATTTCTCCACGCTTTGGATTTTTTGTTTCTTTATAGCTATCAAGTAAGCTTCTTGTATATTCATATATATTGTCACCTTTATTTTTTTCTGATATACCAAGTGGTTTATCACATTTATTACCAGAAATAAATTTATTAGGATTGTCTTTAAATGTATTAATAGTTAAAAGACAATGATTGTTACATCCTTGACATTGAATATTTTTAACTTCATGCTTAAAATTACTAAGCTCATCTTTTGTAATAGTACTAGATTTTTCAATTTTTAATGATTTAGCATATAATGCAGCACCATAAGCACCCATTAAACCACAAATATTTGGACAAATTACCTCAAGACCAAGTTCACGTTCAAATGCACGTAATACAGCTTTATTATTAAATGTACCACCTTGAACAACAATATGCTTGCCTAATTGATCTTTAGATGTTGCACGAATAACCTTATATAATGCATTTTTAACAACAGAAATAGATAAACCAGCAGAAATGTTATCGATTGTTGCTCCATCCTTTTGAGCTTGCTTAACACTTGAATTCATAAATACAGTACAGCGTGAACCTAAATCTACTGGCTTTTTAGCCATTAATCCTAATTCAGCGAAATCTTTTATATCATATCCTAATGCGTTAGCAAATGTTTGTAAGAATGAACCACATCCAGAAGAACAAGCTTCATTTAAGAATATATTTGAAATAGCATTGTTTTCTATTTTGAAGCATTTAATATCTTGTCCACCGATGTCAATTATAAAATCAACCTCTGGTAAGAATTTTTTAGCAGCCATATAGTGTGCCATAGTTTCCACAAGACCACCATCAAGCTTAAATGCATTTTTAGCTAAATCTTCACCATAGCCTGTTGAAGCAGAAGCACTGATTTTTAAATTTGGATATTTATTATATAAATCAGTTAATATATCCTTAATAACAGATACTGGATTACCTTTGTTAGGTTGATAGCTTTCAAAGCGAATATTTCCATCATTATCTACTAGAACAATTTTTAAAGTAGTAGAACCTGAATCTATACCTAAATATAATGGCCCATTATAATTATCTAATGGATATGTTTCAACTTTAGCTTTTTCATGTCTTTCTAAGAATTTTTTATATTCATTTTCATCGTTAAAAAGTGGTGAATTATATGCATATGTAGATTTATTTGTAAATTCAATTAATCTATTTACTATAGCTTCTAAATCTAATTCCTCGCTTGCACAAAGTGCAGCACCAATAGAAACATAATATAATGAATTCTTTGGACAAATTCCTTCAGTGTTTAATGCTTCATCAAATGATGTTTTTAATTCTGAAAGGAAAGTTAATGGTCCACCTAAATACGCAACCTTTCCTTGGATTTCTCTACCTTGGGCAAGACCACCAATTGTTTGATTTACTACAGCCTTAAAAATAGAAGCTGCTATATCTGACTTTGAAGCACCTTGATTTAGTAGAGGTTGAATATCTGTTTTAGCAAATACACCACAACGAGAAGCTATTGAGTATAGCTTTTGGTGATTCATGGCTAAACCATTTATTTCAGTTATATCAACATTTAATAGGGTTGCCATTTGGTCAATAAAAGCACCAGTACCACCAGCACAAGAGCCATTCATTCTAACTTCCATACCATCAGTTAAAAATAGTATTTTAGCATCCTCTCCACCAAGCTCAATTATACAGTCAGTATTTGGTATAAGCTTGTTTGCGGCTACACGTGTTGCGTAAACCTCTTGAACGAAAGGAATCTTAGCTCCATCAGCCATACCCATACCAGCACTACCTGATATAGCCATCTTTATTTTGTCACCAATAATATTTTTTTCCTTTAATTCTTTAAGTTTTGAGATAATATTATCTTTAATATGAGAATAATGTCTTTTATAATCTTTATATATAATGTGGTCGTTTTCATCTAATACAACACATTTTATTGTAGTAGAACCAACATCTAATCCTAATCTAAGCATTATTTTACCTCCATAAACTCAATACTATAATTATAATGTTTGATTTAAAAAAAGTAAAGAAGAAAAAGATTGTTTATATGTAATATAAAATTTTACGCTATTGATATATTTTTATAAAAGTGGTATATTTATTTAGTCTTTTGTATGAGGGGAAAATATATGAATTTAAATTTAGCATTATTGTTGTTGTTTGGTTCTTTAATATTTATTATTTATTTTATATTTCCTAAAAAACATAGATATTTGGTTTTGTTAATTGCAAGCTATGCTTTATTTATTACAATTAGCAAATGGTTAGTTATATTTCTATTTATAACAACACTTAGTATTTATGTAGTTGGATTAATAATTAATAATCTAAACAATAAATTTCAAAATGAAAAAGATTTAATAGATGAAAATCAAGAACTAGATAAAGATATTAAAAAGGAAAATAAAAAAGCATTAAAGAATAAATATAATAAGAAAAAGAAGCTTGTAATGGCTTTAGGTGTTATATTTAATGTTTTAACAATTGTAATTTTAAAATATTTAAATTTGTTTGGAGAAATATTTAATGGATTTTTTGATTTATTCCATATAAATTATTCAATTCCTACATTATTTGTATTAGTTCCATTAGGATTATCATATTACACACTTAATGCAATAGGCTATATTGTTGATGTTTATAGAGGAAAATTCAAAGCTGACAAGAATTTTTTGAATGTTATGCTATTTATGTCATATTTTCCTACTATTTTAGAAGGACCATTCCATTCTTATGATAAGCTTGAACCACAATTAAAGGAAGGCCATGATTTTAGTTATATTAATATGACACATGGTATTCAATTAGTATTGTTTGGTATGTTTAAAAAGATGGTTGTTGCCGATAGAATTGATATGATTACAAGTGAAGTATTCTCAAATTATGGAGATTATTCAAGTGTAATTATTTTGGCCGCAATTTTATTATATACATTACAATTATATGCTGAATTCTCGGGTATTATTGAGATGGTACTTGGTGTATCTGAAATGTTTGGTATTAAACTTAATAAAAACTTTGATAGACCTTTCTTTTCAAAAAGTGTTTCTGAATTCTGGCGTAGATGGCATATGTCACTTGGTAATTGGTTAAAGGAATATATTTTCTATCCTGTTTCTTTGAATTCTAGTAAGAAAGTATCTAAGAAGATGCTTGAAAAGAATCATAAATTTTTATCTGTATTTATTCCTGAAGCATTAGGCTTATTTTGTGTTTGGACTATTTGTGGTTTGTGGCATGGGCCTACAGTTAAATACTTTATTTATGGTATGTATTATTATGTATTAATGATTTTAGGTATATTAATTCAAGAAATATGCTCTAAATTTAAGGGCTATGAAAGCTTAAAGACTAAAAAAGGATATATTGTTTTCCAAATAATAAGAACATTTATTTTAGTTAATATTGGTATGATGCTATTTAGAGCTGGTACTATGACTGACTTCTTTAAAATGTTTGGTGGCATATTTAGAAGTGGTGGAATAACAAATATTGTTAAAACTGGTGTATTAGATGGTTATGAAGTATTTGTTATGATTACATCATTAATTTTCTTATTAATTGTAGATATATTACATTTCAAATATCAAAATATTAGAGATGAAATTGATAAGAAGCATATTGTTTTAAGATGGTCATTATATTTCATTTTAGCATTGGCTATATTATATTTTGGTGCTTATGGCCCAAGCTATAAGCCTGTAGATCCAATATATGGTAATTTCTAGGAGGTAAATTATTATGAGTTTAAAAAAACAAAGAATATTAAAAACTATTATATTTACCTTAATTGGTATTGGATTATTTGTATATAGTATATTTATATTTGTCCCAAGAAAATTAAAGCCAAGCGAAGCTACTCGTTTTTATAGAGGTATGGGATATAGAGATGAACCTAAAGATTCACTTGATGCGATGATTATAGGAACAAGTGATGCATTTTCATGCTTTTCACCATCATATATTTTTGAAAAGCACGGTTTAAAAACTTATAACTGTGGTGTATCTAAACAAAGTGTATTAGGTATGAGAAAACAATTAGAGGATATAGTAAAATATCAAAAGCCACAAGCTATTATTGTTGAGACTGACGCTATTTATTATTCAAATTATGGTGAAATGGAATATTTATGGGTAAAGGGTATCGATTTTATGGAAAAATACCATTTATTCTGGAAGGATTTATCATTTAAGAATTTCTATTCAATTCCTAATTATCCACACGATCCATTAAGAGGCTTTATTTTCAGAAAAAATATAACAGTACCTGAAAGATTTAGAGAAGATTATTATCTAGAAGATAGAGAAACTAAACCTGAAAAATTTGATAAAGGTGTTAAGAAAAATCTTAACAAAATAGTTGATATATGCGAAAATAATGATATTAAAGTATTCTTTTTTGCCTCATATTCAAGTGCTACTTGGACTGATGGAAGACATAATGCAATTCAAAAATTTTGTGATTCAAGAGACGTAGAATTTATAGACGCAGAAGATTATAGAGCTGAAATTGGATTTGATGATTTAACTGACTATTATGATAAAAGAGATAATGGTGGTGGAGACCATTTAAATGTTAATGGCGCTCATAAGGTTACCGAATTTTTAGCACAAAAGCTAATTAATGATTATGGTGTTGAAGCAAAATTAGATTCAAAAGCTCAAATCAAAGAGCGTGATTGGCAAGAAAGAGATTTAGAACATTATCATAAGCTATTAGAAAGCTAAATTATTGTAAAGCTCTATTTTAAAATAGGGCTTTTATATATTTATATAAACCTAAAAAAATTAATTGATATATGATTATATTTTTGTTATAATAATTGTGTTTATTATAATATTTACATATTATTTTGTGAGGTAATTTATGAAATTAATTAAGAAGCTTGGTGCTTTAATGTTGATATTAAGTGCGTTTGTTGTAGCATTTACTTTTACTTCATGTAGCTCATCTAGTGGAGTTGAAGGATCAATAAGTGCAGTGACTACAGCAACAAGAGCAACTGTAACTGCAACATTTGGTACAAATAAAAAATTAGAAAATGGAGATGCTACTCCATATATTAGACAATATAAAAAGAATTCTTCTACTGATAAGTATGAATATGATGATGTTTATATGGATGTTACATTTAGTGGTAAAGTATATACATCAGCTAAGGTTACATTCTCAAGTCTTGAGGAATCAACTTGGTATCAATTTAAGTTATATGTTACTTACAAGAGTAAAGATAAGCTATTAGATACAATTGAAGTAGAAACTAAGGCTTCTGATGAAGCAACTTCAATTTCAACAGTAGAAGATTTTGTAAGTATGATTGATGATCCAAATGGTGATTATATTTTAGCAAATGATATTGATTTTAAAGAAGATTCTGAAACTTCAACATTTGTTTCACAATTTGGTTCAAGTACATCTAAGCAATTTAGTGGTACATTTAATGGTAATGGTCATAAATTATTAAATGTTGATTTAACAAGTGACTCAGCTATGGGTGTATTTGCATATACTAATGGCGCATTCATTACAGATTTAACAATAGATACTGTAGCAGGTGATTATTCATCAGGTAGAGCATCAATTGATTTAGGTGCTTTTGTAGGTCACGCTGTAAGAAGTGTATTCTTTAATTGTAAAGTTAATAATGTTAAATATGATATTCAAGGAAATACAACAGCTGTAATCAATGTTGGTGGCTTCTGTGGTTTATCTGAAGGTTCAACATTTGTTAATTGTCAAGTTGACAATTTAGAAGCAAACTTCACTCGTTCTAGATGTAAGGTTGATTTTGGTAATTTTGTTGGTCAAGCAATTAAATATAGTAATTATTCAATTGAAAATGTAAAAGAAGAATATAATGAATTAATTGAAGCTGCTAAGAAGGCTGGTTTTGATTTTGATATTAATGATTCTAGTTCATATTTTGATTCAAATATTAATGAAGAAATTAAAGATCAAAAGATTTTAGCATATGATTGTATATCAAAAGGTGATTTAAATGCTACATTATATTATTTATCAAAAACTGATAATAGTGATGCATTTACACATGCTGGTGGTTTTGTTGGTGATGTTTCAACAAATAATTTAGTTTATGATTGTGTTGGCGCTGGTTCATTTGAAATTGATAGATCTGAATCAGAATCAAATGATAATAGATTTACTGTTGCAATCGGTGGTTTCTTTGGTATTAATTATACAGGTGCTATTAAATTAGTTGAATGTTTATCAGATACTGCTATTAATGTATATGCTGGTTCTAATCCAACTAAGGATAGCGAATTATCTGAAGATCAAATTGAAGAAAAACTAATTGAATTAGGAAAGAATCAATTATGTTTTACAAAAGATATTACAAAATCAAATGATAAAAAGGAAACTTCGAAAGAATATGCATATATTGGTGTATTTGGTGGTATGGTAAGTCAATATGCTGCTAAGATTGAAAAATGCGTTGCAGTAGATAATATATTTAATATTTATGCAACACAAGTTAGATTATTAACTGATTTAGAGGCAAAGGATGTATTAGAAAATTCAGACATTGATATCAATTTACTTGATGAAGGTACTGAATGGATTGATGATTCATATAATTATGGAACAACATATGTTAGACATACTTCATATGTTACAATTGCTGATGAAGAAGTTGAATTAACTAGTGAAACATTTAATGAAGGTACATATTATACTAAAACATCAGAAAAATATATTAAAGCAACAACATATAATGAAAATGAAGCATATTATAAAATTACATTAACTGATTATGTATATGATTCAACTACAGATTTTAGTAATGAATCAATTTATGCTTTAGACAATAATGATTATGTATTACAATCAGAATTAAATTTAAAATATGTTATTAGAGTTCAATATTTATTCCACTCTAATCCAATCGCATTTGTTGACGAGAGTGAAGGAAGCAAAATTCAATCATTTATAAATGCTTCTAATGTAACAAGTGAATTTGGTAATGTTGTTTACGAATACATTAATTCTATTGGAGATTAATAACTGAAAATAGAGCCTTTGGCTCTTTTTTCCGCATTAAAAGGAGAGATAATTTATGGGATTACAAATTTATAATTCTTTAACAAATAAGCTTGAGGAATTTATTCCTCAAAATGGAAATAAGGTAAACATGTATGTCTGTGGACCAACTGTTTATAATTATATTCACATCGGTAATGCAAGACCTGTAATTTTTTATGATATGCTAAGAAGATATTTAAAATTTTTAGGTTATGATGTTACATATGCATCTAATATTACAGATGTTGATGATAAGATTATTAATAAGGCAATTGAAAACAATACTACTGAAAAAGTAGTAGCTAAAATGTTTGAGGATGCTTATTTTGAATCATGTAAAATGGTTGGTAGCGAAAAACCAGATTATATACCTCACGCAACAGAATATATTAATGAAATGATTGAGTTTATTTCTAAATTAATTGATAAAGGCTATGCATATAATGTAGATGGTGATGTTTTCTTTAGAGTATCAAAGCTATCTGATTATGGTATTTTATCTAATCAAGTAACAAGTGATCTAGAAAGTGGTGCTAGAATTTCAGTTGATGATAAAAAGGAATCACCTTTAGATTTCGCATTATGGAAAAAGACTGATGTTGGTATTAAGTGGCAATCACCATTTGGAGAAGGTAGACCTGGTTGGCATACCGAATGTGTTGTAATGAATTATAAGCTTTTTAATACAGGCTTAGATATTCATGGTGGTGGTATGGATTTAAAATTCCCTCACCATGAAAATGAAATTGCTCAATTTAAAGCTTTATATAATACTAATTTAGCTAAATATTGGATTCATGTTGGTAGACTTGATTTAGCAGGCGCTAAAATGAGTAAATCACTTGGAAATGTTATTTATGTTAAGGATTTAAATTCTTCAATTGATGGTATGATATTAAGATCATTAATATTATTCTCTCCATATAGAAGTATTATTAATTATAGTGAAGATTTAGTTAATCAATATAAAAAAGAATACGATAAGTGGCAAAGAATGTATAAACAAGTATTATATCAAATTCAATATTTAGGAATTAATAATGATTCTTTAGATGATGAAGATATTAATAAATTTAAAGAATATATGAATCAAGATTTTAATGTTCAAAATGTTTTAACATTAATTACAGATATTGTTAAAGAAATTAATACTTCATTAAGAAGTAAGGATTATGATAAAATGGTATTAAAGTTTAATACATTTAAAAAAATATTTGATATTTTAGGTATTAATTTATTTATTAATCCTATGAATGATGAACAATTAGAAGTATATAAAAAATGGAATGATGCTAAATTAAATAAGAATTTTGAATTAGCAGATTCATTAAGAGGAAAATTACAAGAATGGAATTTAATTTAATTAATCCAGATTTATTAAATGGCTTAGCCTTAGCTTATATCGGTGATAGTGTGTATGAAATATATATTAGAAAATATATATTATCCTTAGGCTTAAGCAAGGTTAATACATTACATAAAAATGTAATTAAATACACATCAGGTGAAGCTCAAGCTACAATTATTCATAATTATTTAGAGAATAATATTTTAACTGATGATGAAATTAATATATTTAAACGTGGAAGAAATAGCCATGTCAATTCTTCTAGAAAAAATTTAGATTTAAAAAATTACTTAGATGCCACAGGATTTGAGGCTTTAATTGGTTATTTATATTTAAAAGATGAAATTAAAAGAATGGAAGAATTAATTGAATTAGCAATTAGAATAAGGAGTTGATTTTATGGATAAGGATAATAAAGAGATAATTGAAGAATCTTTAGATAATAATGAAGAAAATAAAGATAATGAAGAATCTCTTAATGAAACTCCTAATGAAGAAAGTCTTCCTAAAGTTAGAGAAGAAGTAAGTAGATTTACTAAAAAAGAAGAAAAAAGAAAAGAAAAATATTTGAATAAGACTAAAAAGATTGAAGATAAAAAGAATAAAAGAAAAATAAAAAAGCATAAGAAAATGCTTAAGAAAAATCCTTCAAAGCTTGTTAGATATGATGCAGATAAGGATTTTGGTTTATCAAACGAGATTGTTGAAGAAAGAATTTTAGAGGATTTAGTTAATAAGACTCAAAAGAAAGCAACAAAATCTATTGGTAAAATATTTTATACAAATATAGTTTCATTCTTTAATATTTTAATATTCTTTATTGCTGGATGCTTAATTGCGGTTAGAGCTCCAATTACAGATTTTGCCTTCTTATTAATTGTTGTAATTAATATTACAATAGGTATTATTCAAGAAATTAGAGCTAAAAAGATGATTGAATCTTTAAAGCTTATGAGTGCATCATATGTAAAGGTTAGAAGAAATGGTGTTGAAAAGGAAATACCTATTGATGAGGTTGTCCTTGATGATATTTTAGTATTTGAAATTGGAAATCAAATCTGTACTGACTCAATCGTTGTATATGGTCAGGTTGAAGTAAATGAATCATTATTAACAGGTGAATCTGATGCTATTATTAAAAAGCCTGGTGATGTGTTACTTTCTGGTTCATTTATTGTATCTGGTACTTGTGTTGCAAGAGCTGATAAAATTGGTAAAGATAGTTATATTGAAAATTTATCAAGTCAAGCTAAGGTTTATAAAAAGCCTAAGAGTGATTTATTAATATCTTTAAATAGAATTATTAAATTTATGACATTCCCAGTTGTTATTATTGGTGGTGTTATATTCGTTAGAATGTTCTTAAAATTAGATATTGTCAATTTAGATACATTACAAAATCCATTTAGAAAAACTGCTGGTGCTATGATTGGTATGATTCCATCAGGATTATTCTTGATGTCATCAATTGCCTTATATGTCGGTGTAATAAAGCTTGGACAAAAGAATGTATTAGTTCAAGAATTATATTGTATTGAAACATTAGCTAGAGTAAATTGTATTTGCTTGGATAAAACTGGTACTATTACTGATGGTACAATGGTTGTTAAAAATGAAATTGATTATGAAAATGTTCATGGTTTAGCTAATAAAAATATTATTTCTGCAATGCTTAATGCCCTACCTGATAGGAATATGACAAGTGAAGCATTAATACAAAGATATGGCTTAGGAAAGAGAATGAAGGAATTAGAATGTATTCCATTCTCAAGCCAAAGAAAATTCCAAGCAGTAACATTTGAAACATATGGTACATTTTTATTAGGTGCTCCTGAATTTGTATTAGGACCTGATTTTGTGCATGTTAAAGAAGATGTTGAAAAATATGCTAAATCAGGATATAGAGTTTTATGTCTTGCACATAGAGAAGGAAATATAGAGAATAATACGCTACCAGATTCAAATGTAGTTGTATTATCTATGATTTTAATTGAAGATAATATTAGACCTGACGCTATTGAAACTATTAAATATTTCAAAGAATCAGGTGTTGAGGTTAGAGTTATTTCAGGTGATAACCCTGTTACTGTTTCAATGATTAGCCAAAGAGCTGGTGTTCCTGATGCAGAGAAATATATTTCATTAGATGGTTTAACTGATCAAGAGGTTAGAAGAGCTGCATTAGAATATACAGTATTTGGACGTGTATCACCAACTCAAAAGAAATTAATTGTTCAAACATTAAAAGAAAATGGTAGAACTGTTGCCATGACAGGTGATGGTGTTAACGATATTCTAGCTTTAAGAGAAGCTGATTGCTCCATCGCTATTGCCTCAGGTAGTGAAGCTACAAGAAACTGCTCACATTTAGTATTATTAGATTCTAATTTTGGTTCAATGCCAAGTGTTGTTGCTGAAGGTAGAAGAGTAATTAATAATGTTACAAGTGTTGCATCACTATTCTTAACAAAGACAATTTTTAGTTTATTACTAGGTATTA
>Ga0247610_10004249_pt1 | contig 15382 bp, 17 predicted proteins | sample 174DNAGHGhighgp2_FD_193483 | JGI IMG/M metagenome (GOLD analysis project Ga0247610, IMG submission 193483) | Sheep rumen microbial communities from Palmerston North, Manawatu-Wanganui, New Zealand - 1742 DNA GHGhigh gp2 | ecosystem: Host-associated > Mammals > Digestive system > Stomach > Rumen... | reverse complement strand
TGAGCGGAAGGCGCGAATCGTGCGTGAGCCAGCGAGGACGTCGCTGCCGATAAGCGAGATCTCGTCCAGGTCCGCTTGGGCATGAGCGTAGCGCTTGGGCGCGAGGATAAGAATGACTGCCAGGACCGAAGCGGCGGCGATCGTCGAAACGAGGACAATCCAACCGCAATTGACATCGATGGAAAACGAAAGAATCATCGCACCCAGCACGAGAACGGGCGGGCGGATAAGCAAGCGCATGACCATGAGCATGCCGCTTTGGATCGCGCCTGCGTCGCTTCCGAAGATCGTAAGGATTTTCCGTTTGCCGAAACGGACGAGCTGACCTTCGGTCAGTTTATTCATGTGAGCGAAGAGTTCGTTTTTGAGATCGCACCCATAGTCCGTGCTTACGCGAGCAGATAGATATTGCGCGACCATGGTGACGCCGAAAGCGACGACGGCCAAACCAAACACGAGAGCGCCTAAGCTCCAAACGGTCTTCATATTGCCGTTTCCGATACCATCGTCGATGATGTAACGGACGAGGAACGGGGTGGCAAGTTGGGTGCCGCATTCAACGACTTTTAAGAAAGGCGCGATGATGATCTTCCAAAGATATTTTTTGGCTGGAGTCAACGCTTTCATCAAGCATCCCTCCAGTTTTTGTCGTTGTCATCCGTCTCGGGGAAGAACGTGATTTCGAGGATGGGCGCGCCATCGTCGTCGGCGAAGACGCAATTATCGCCCTCCCAGGTGACGCGGGTGAATTCGCCTTCCTCCACCGTCGAAACAGAAAGAATATCGGTGAAAGTCCAACGAATCGTTCCTGGAACGAAGTCGCAGAAGAGGTTGCCAGTATCGATAACAAGCTGGGGGATCGATGGGCTTGTGGTGAAGTCGATTGTCCGATCATCGGTATCGAAATGATTGAAATGCATGACCGCAGTCATGTCCGATGGCAGATAACCATCCGGATTGAGGAGAGAATCATCGAAGGTGTCCGCATCAAAGACCGGGGATCCCGGTTTCAGGTCGCGTTTCTTCGCGATGCGCGTTATGCGCTCCATGACCTCACTCATCGACAAAGTCGATTCTTCGCGAAGTTCGCCGTTCTCGGCCGATTTGCGGAAACCGAGGAAAGCGAGCAACGCGTAACGTAGCGCGGACCACTCGTCCGCTTCCACGCCGATGGCATACTCGTAGCACCGGCTCAGGCGGGCACACAATTCACCGAACACATTCGGTTCTTGACCAGCTGAATTGGTGAAACGGTCATAAGACGGACCCCAGATACGAATCAGGGATTGAAAAGCGAAATCGGGATTCTTTGCGATGAATTCCGTTCCATTTGCATAGCAATCGGCAAAATACAAAGCCGCCATGCCGGAGCCGAGGGCCATGCCTTTCGCAAAGCACTCGTAAGCACGGGTGGCGTCGGGCTTGCGCAAGGCGCCTGACTGCAGGATACACCCAACGCGAGCGTATGCATCCCCACTCGCAGCGAGCGATGGATGGCAATAGTAAGACATCGCCAGCTGAGGATCGGGAGTCGTCTCTTCGTTGCCAAATTCGTATAAATGTCCAAGCTCATAGTTGGCTTCAGGCATCCCGGAGTTCGCGGCGATCGTCAAATACTTGACGAACAAAGAGGCGTTCTGTTTGTTCTTGGTGATCTTGCCCGAAAGGAAACGTTGGCAATAAAGCCAAGCGGCCTCGGGGTGATGCTCCATATAATTTTCTCCGTAATAACGGAGATTCAATTGTTTGAGAGTATCGTGATCGATGCGCCCTTCGTGGCGGTCGCCGATAACGGCGTCCATCCCGCAGATCGGGCAGATCGCCGTGACGCCATCGTCTTCGGTAATCCAGTCTTGGACATCGCGGGCGCTATAGGTCTGACGGCAGAAAAAACAGGAACACACATCGCTATTCAAAATCTCGGTGTCGTTCTTCGCGGCACGGTCGTGGAGTTCCTTTAATTTTTGCTCGTCTACGTTAGACATAGAGATAAGTATTAAATACTTATCGCATTTAGTCAAGCGATAGACCGCGTTTCATGATCGATAAAACTTTATCGAAGTCGGTGCTGAGGGGGTATTTTCCGAGGTCTTTTTCTTTGATCCAGAAAACCTTTCCTTCCTTCGATGGATGCAGTTCACCAGAGAAAGTTTTAGTGCGGAATAACAGCGACATGTACCGAATCTTCGCATTTGGGACGTTCCATTCGAAATAGCCGCAGGGCTCTAAATCGCGGATCTCCAAACCGGTCTCTTCCCGGATTTCGCGGACCGCGCTTTCCTCGGTTGTTTCATTGTCTTCGATATGTCCGCCAGGAAAATTAATTCCGGGCCAATCGTTCTTCTCTCGCATCTGGACCAGGAAAGATCCGTCCTCGCGATAGACCATCACCATGTTCGTCAAATCGATTTCGCTGATTCTTGCCATAGAAAAACTATAACTTTTTAAGCGCCTTTAAACTAGGTAGACTTGAAGCGTGGATAAAACGATTGAACAACTGATTGCCGCGCTGGACGAAAACCAATACCAAGCCGACATCCTGAACGAGTATTTCGCCGGGAGGTCTTCTCAGTCGGATCGCGGATTTATGGATGTCTGGTCCAAGACCCATTCTTTGAAGGATGCCTTGAATGGATTGGGCTGTGACGATGAGATGACTGACGTTTTGCTTAAACAAGGCATTTCACCGATTTCTGTATCGATTGTCACGGAAAATCCCTTTTGGAAAGCAGTGCCCAAAAACGAGAAGCGAATCGGGAAATGGCTCTTCGGAAAACGCCGTTATCAAGCTGGCGAACTATTCCTTTGCGACGAGACAACCTGCGACGAGAATGAAATAGAGAGAAACCCTTTGGGTTTCTTTGAATCGCCCGTTGAAGTTCCTGTCATCTATCAAAACGGTCGGCCGTGGATGAGTCTGATCCCTCACGAGATCGCAACGATGAAAAACGCGATCGATGCGGCGACCGGTCGAGTTCTGACTTATGGCCTTGGTCTTGGATATTTCGCCGTCATGGCCTCCTTGAAAGATAATGTCCAATCGGTCGATATCGTTGAGCGCGACCGCAACGCCATCGAGTTATTCCAAAAATACATTCAACCCCTCTTCCCAACCGCCAAAAAGATTCGCATCATCCAAATGGATGCCCTTAGGCATTTCTCTGGTCTGCGGGATGGACAATACGACTTCGCTTTTGTCGATATCTGGCACAACGGCGACGATGGTTGGATGCCTTACGTGAAATTCGTCCAATCCGCAAAGAGACTTGCCAGCCTTCATTTGGAATATTGGATTGAGAGAACCATTCTCGCTTACCTGCGGCGAGCCGCCACGATCGTCTTGGCTGAAGTAGCCGATGGAGCGCAGCCAAACGACTTCTCAGTCGCCGCAAACAACGAAGAAAAATTGATTAATGCCCTCTATGCTGTTTTGCGGGAAAACGGCTTCAAAACCGATCTTTCCGACGAGGTTTTGCGAAAATATAGCGAAATATTGAAGATTTAAAAACCGCGCCAACCGACGCGGTTTTCTTTTTGTTTAGAGGACGTGGTCCCTTTTGCGGACAAGCTTTGTGGCCCGGGTGAGAATCAGCAAGAACACCAACACAACCGTGGCAACCAGCCAGATGATGGATAGGTAGAAGTTGCCGAATGACCCAACGGTATAACCGCTCTCGCGATAGTATCTGGACAAGTAGATAACGAGAAGGAATGAGAGCACCACCATAACGAGTGAGAAGCAAGACCAGACGCACATATTCGTGGCGCGCTTCGAGATACGGCCGCGACTCCTGCCCATGGAGAAGAAGTCAAAGATGAGTAACAACAGGGCGAAGACCAAGTTGGCCATGGTAAGAATTGCTAGGAGAACGATAACGCGCTGGAGGTCACCACCGCCGCCGAGCATGTCATAGAACTTGCACTGGCCGGTGAAGAAATAAACCATGCTGTCAAAACCGCTGATGCTCGCGACAACCTCATTGGTCGATCCGTCACGGAGCAAATAGGCGGGTAAGAAAGCGAACGCCACTTGAAGGGCGAAGAACAAGATGATGATGAACTGAAAGAAGCCGGGGCGCGGTTTCTTGAGCCGTTCAACCGGGTTCTCCACTTGCATACCGGGAATGGTGATTGCCAATCCGCAATGGGGGCAATAGGGCTTCGAAAGATCGTTCAGAACGCCATTGCAGTGCGGGCAATGGGCTTCATAAGACTGCTTTAAAGGGCGTTTGCAGTAAGGGCATTCCCGATACCCCTCAGCAAAAGTTTTATCGCAGTGTTTGCAATATTTCATGAGGTTCCCCTTTATCAAATTAATCTTAGGTAAAACCTAAGTGCGGGTCAAATGAAACTAAGAAAAAGAAAACGTTTTTCTCAATAATAATTAATAAAAATCGCTAATTAAAATTACGTCCAATTTCTTGTTTGCAACCATTCAAGATTGATCAGATGTCTGATGCGATCACCAATCATTTATCTGTAATTAAGCCTACGCCGCCAAAGGGAGTCTCCTATCTAGAAAACAATAAACAATTCATAAATATAACAAATGTTTTCTTTCGATATTATCTAATTTTCTATTTCACGCGATAACATATGCCCGCAAGAAGGTTTATAGTATTATTTGAGAACAGGAAAATATGATTTATTCGTTGTCTGCGACATTCCTTAAACAGATTCGTACTTTACCTTTAGAAGAACGAAAAGAACTCCTTTGGAAAGCGCAAGGAATTTTATCTCATATCGCTGGATATTTAAAAATGAAACACAGCGATATCGACGAATTGCACGCCATTTACAAGCTGGGTAAATCTCACTATGTTTTGGCATTTGATGATTATAATCGTCGGTCATTAGAAGCCTTCTCCAATGAACCTTCTTTCCCCGAAATCAATGCCGAGCATTATGAGGCTTCCTTATTGGAGTTGCTCCATGAAGAAGTGCCGGTCGATCCAGAATGCGCCGAGATCCTTCGCCTCGCTTATTTCCCGAATTGGTTTATTCAACTAATCGGTCGCGCGCCGGCAGACCTTTTGAAGGAGGTTCTAACCGCAACTGAGGTTTCCACTTTCAAAGAGGAGATTCCGGTCCAACCGGAGCCAAAAGAAGAGGCCACTGAGACTAAAAAAGAAGAAATTACCCTCGCAAAGGCAGAAAATCCCCAAATTCGCAAAGGCAAGAATTTCCACAAAAAGCACGATGTTGACGGAGAAAAATTCGAAAAAGAGATCTTGCGACAGCTCGCAAAAGTCTATGAATTAAAGAAACAACGCGCCAAACCGCCCGTTAAGCAGGTTTTAAAACATGTCCGTTTCGCTAAAACCGAGATCATCGTCGAATACGATAATTTCGACCAATGCCTCGACTTATTGCAAAAACGGACTCGTCGCTTCGGATGCCGCAATCAGAATGATGATTGGAAAATCCTTTTGGCGCTTACGGTCCCTGAATCTTTGGAGCGTCTCCTCCTCCGCCATTATCCAAATCACGTTTTGTACACTGATGTGCCCGATAAAGGAAACCCCCGCATCGTCTTCATCGTTAAGAAGCGTAAGACCGCAGCCGCAGAAGATGATGGCTTAAAGAGAGTCCAAGCCAAAGGCGCTGTTTTCAGCCGGGAAATCCCTGAAGGCGCCTATCAAAATATCGATGAAGAAGAGTATGAAGAAAGTATTGAAATTCAGCATCGTGATTCGTCAATAAAATACCTGGATCCCAAATATCAAAAGTCCTCGTATAACGATCAGAAACTCAAAGAAATCGAAACCACGATGGAAGACTTCTTTGATCTCGACGATTGGGATGAAGAAACCGATGATGAACCTGCGCCTTCTCCCGTCGCTGAATTCCTCGTGTTGCCCGAAGAACCGAAAGAGACCCATCCCGCAAAATGGCATTGCTTCTTATGCGGCAAGAAAAAGATCTATTCAGGCGAGCCAGCAGAGACGGTTCAACTTCAATCCGGTAAGATTGTTTACCTTTGCAAGAAACATCGCGGAAAGATGTAATCTTAAGTTAATAACTAATATTTTTATAACCTATTTTTCATTAGTTATGTAACATTTTTCCCAACGATTCTTTTCCCGTTGAAACAAATGATTCCATTCAATAAAATGGTTATATAACAAGGGTTATAAATTATGCCGGCGAAAATCAGATTTGATCGACAGTCCATTATCGAAGCCGCGTTTGAGGTTGTGAAAACCCGCGGGATCGATGCGCTGAACGCCAGGAGCCTCGCCTATGAGTTAGGCAGCTCGACTCAGCCGATTTTTTCGAATTTCTCTTCGATGGACGACATCGTTGAAATCATTTATGACCTGTCGATTGATTCATTTAGAAATTTCGTCAACAAAGGACTATCCGAAACCAACCCTGTCGTCGGCCTTTCATTCGCGATTGCCCAGTTTGCCACAACCGCCCCATACCTTTACGAAGTCCTCTTTATCCGCGATACTACCGGTTTTTTAAAACCCGACCTCGATCGCTTCGGAACCTTGCTCACCAACTACATCGCAAAGTCCGCTAACTTAGCCAACAAAGTTGCCAATATCGTTTTCTTGGAAAACTGGATCTTCGCCATGGGCATCGCCCAACAAATCCATGCCGGTTTGCTTGAAATGAATGAAAAAGCCCTTAGGGCTTTGATTCAATCTGAGTACGACGGAACCATCGCTGCCATCAAACAAAAAATCGGGAAATCCCGATAGTTTATTTGACCGGACGGGTGAAAAAGTTCCCATACACATGGGAGAGCGGGACGGCCTGCACGAACGCGTGGCTGTCCGTTTTTTGTACGAGACGGATAACTTTCTGAACTTCATAATGGCTGACGACCATTGTGAAGATATATTTGTCTTTTCCAGAAAAGACGCCTTTGCCCTGGATGAAGGTCGCGCCATGCGGGATGACGTCGATCAAAGTCGAACCCAACTCTGGGATTTCGGAAACGATTTCGATTTTGACCTTCTTGTTACGCAAATTGATGCTATCAACCACAAGCATCGACGTGAATAAATAGACGACGGAATAGAATCCGCGGCCAACGATGACCGCCGATTCATCGGCGTCCCAACTGGAAATGGCGCAGGAAAGAAGGACGAAAATCACCAGGTTTATGATGTTGATGAGGAAAGAATATTTCCCAGTCGAAGTGCCTTTGTGGATGCTTACCCAATAAGCGATGACATCGAATCCGCCCGCGCTGATATCGACGCGATACGCCAGCGCGCTGCTGAGACCGATGAAGATACCGCCAAAGAGGGCTCTGGCCAGCAATCCGCCGCCCGATCCAGTCACGATATCGATGATATGCTGCAAGCTTGGAATCGACGCGACCGAGAAGATTTTGATGAACAAAGAGACTTCAATTACGTTAATCAACGTAAAGATCGCGAATTGCTTGCCCACTTTGAACCAGGCAAGAACCATGAGCGGGGCATTGATCGTGAAATAGAGAATAGAGATCGCCAAGTGAGGGTCTTTCATGTGCCATCCGCAGACCTCGAAGAGAAGAACCACGGATTGGCTGAAGCCGGAAACGCCGCCGGAAACGATTTTGTCCGAGACGAACTCGCCGATCGAATTCACCGTTTGGATATCGATGAACATGTTGAATCCAAGGGCGAATAATATGGCACTGATGGATGAGACAAAGAAAATACCGGCCCAACCGCCGAACCGTCTGACCCAGATGTGATCGTACAGCCAGTTGTTGAACTTGGTTTTTTTGGCTTTCCACCGATTTTTCAGCGACATACGCGGAAATTATAGCAAGCCGCAAGTCGGTAACAAGCAAGAGTTTTGGGGTTGCGCGCGCCAGTTATGAGGGGGCGCACTCCCACACGCGAAGTATTTAATTGTCACCAAAGGTGATTAGTGATAAGATACTTGCGCTCGATTTTTTCGAATGTTCAAATCGGAGGCTCACTGATGATTATTCTCAAAGCAATAGGTAACTTCTTCGTCAAGGTGTGGCGTTGGATCAAAGAAACCGCTTGGATCCAGCCGCTGCTCATCGTTGGCGGTATCTTCGCAATCATCTTCTCAATCCCTTATATCACTGACTGGGTGGGCAGCTGGGGCTATGGCTCCACCGGTGCCTACTTCAACAGCAAACTCAAGAGCTTGGAAGGTGAAAAAGAAGAAGCGGTCAAAGGCAAAGACGGTGACTATGTCACCGAGGCTGACAAGATCGTCTATGACATCTACGAAAACACCAAACTGGCCTACGACGGAAACTACGATCAGATCAACTCTGAGTATGGCGAGAAATTCTTCCTCGTCTTCACCAGTGACGACTGCGATGGCTGCAGCAAGGCCGAAGAAGGCTTCAAGGCCCTCTTCGATACCGACAACTGGGGCAAGCTTCTCATCGCCGAGGACTATGAATCCTTCAAGGATCCGACCAACTTGATCTATACGATCAACGCTTCGGAAGCCTCGACCAATGACGAAGATTACAAAGACACCCAGAACAGCAAAGCCTTCTACCGTTTCCTCGAACGTAACCTCAGCTTCTTCAACATGACCGGTTACTACCTTGAGAACTCCGCTCCGTACAAGATCAATCGTTCGGTTGGCGAAACCAACTACAACCATTATTCGACCCCGGACTTCGAAGACTTCGTGACCCCGACCATCCTCTTGGTCGACTACACCGAGGCCGCCAGAGCGCAGAACCGCGCCGGCGTGTCCGAAGTGATCTTCGGCGTCAGTGGCGACACGGAACTCGACAAAGCTCGCTTGCTCCTTCAAATGTGGGATCACACCACGAGCCGCACCGACAATCCGTTCTCGGCTAACTACGTCGCTTAAGGAAAATGAAAACCGCCATCTCGGCGGTTTTTCTTTTACTGCAATTCGGCTTTGATGAGTTTTGTTTTCCCGTAGCGATGCTCTTTGGCGAAGCGGAGCCGCTCATCATGCACTGGGCAATCGCCCTCATATTCATAGACGATGACCGCGCCTGGGGCGAGCAGATTCCGCTCGATGAGGAGGTTCGTGGCATCGACGTAGAGACCAGTTTCCTTATAAGGCGGATCGATGAAGACGATGTCGAAGGGAATGGTCGCCTGACTTAGATATTCCAGGGCATCTCCCTGAAATACCGACGAACGATCCGCGATTTGGAGCGTTTTTATGTTTTTGAGGATCGTTTTCGCACAGTCAGGGCTCTTTTCGGCGAAGACGGCAAAAGCCGCCCCACGCGAAAGCAACTCGATGCCGACCGCGCCAGAACCGGCGAAAAGATCCAAGCAACGGGCGCCGCTCGCCTTGGCTAGAGTCATGCTGGCGACCGCTTCGCGGACCATGCTCTTGGTCGGGACCAATAAAGAGTCTGGGGTCTCGATATTGCGGGAACGGAATTCCCCTCCGGAAATCTTGATCATAGAATCTCCTTCGAAATCACTTTGCGGCGATAAGGGCCAAATAAGATGTCGTCGATCTCGGCGTAGAGATCGCGGACAGCGATGTAGCTCTCCGTATACTCTTTGGCAAGCGGATTGGTGTCTAATGCCAGCTTGGCTTCGTAGAGTTCCTTTTTCCGCTTCTCAATCAGTTCTTGATCGTTCGTCGCAAGGGCTTCCGAATAGAGGCGTTCGGCCTCATCCATTGCCCGCGACAAGGCAATGACTCCCTCATCCTCCGTCAACCGTTTCTCCAAATCGCGCATGCGCAAAACGCGCGCGTCTTCCTTTAATAATCTCGCATATTCGTAGAGGGCTTCGCGGAGGCGGTCATTCATACAATCGAATTGTAAGCGAAACGGCGTTCTTATGCTATAATGGCGTTTGCTATGTTACGAATCGTCAAAGACACATCCGCATCCCTCAGAGCCCGTAGCAAACCGGTCGATCTTCCCGTCTCTCAGGAAGACCTCGACACCATCTATGGGATGCTTCAATATCTCAAAGACAGCCAGGATCCCGCATTCTTAGAAGCCCATCCGAAAGTCCGCACCGGCGTCGGTTTGGCCGCGCCCCAGATCGGGGTCAACAAACGGATGCTCGTCGTCTACTATGTAGACGGAGAGGAAGAGATCTGCCACATGCTCATCAATCCGCAGATCATCGTCAACTCGGTCCGTAAATGTTATCTCAACGGCGGCGAAGGCTGCCTTTCCGTCGATGCGGAACACCCCGGCTACGTCCTCCGCGATTATAAGATCACCGTCAAGGCAATCGAGGCCCGCACCAAAGAGGAAATCATCTTCAAAGCGGTCGGCTATGAAGCCATTGTCCTCCAACATGAAATCGACCATCTGAACGGCATTCTTTTCTATGACCGCATCGACAAAAAAGACCCGTTCAAAGTCCCGGCCGGTTCCGTCGAAATCTGATTCAATCTTCCGATACCATCGATGATAACGCTTTCAGTTTCCCTTAGGGAATTTTCTTGTTATAGTAATAGCAACGAAGCCGTTTTACATATAAAGAGGCTCTTTTTCGGGGGTTTAAACTATGGCCAGATTATCACGGCCGATCAGCATCTTCGCTTTAGGCGGGCTTGGCGAGGTCGGCAAAAACACGTATTGCTTTGAAGCGGACCGCTCCATCATTTTGATCGATGCCGGCGTCCGTTTTCCGGAAGCCAACCTCCCCGGCGTCTCTTATGTCATCCCCGAATACACCTACCTCAAAAACAACCGTTCGAAAGTAAAAGCCCTTTTTATCACCCACGGCCATGAAGACCATATCGGCGGCATTCCCTTCTTGGTCCGCAGCCTCTTCATCCCCGTCATCTATGCCCCGCGTCTCGCCGCGGCTTTGATCCGCCACAAACTGGAAGACGCCAAGATCAAAGAACCGGTCCATGTCATCGAATATGATGCCGACACCGTCGTTCCGATCGGCGATGATTTCACCGTTTCCTTCTTCCGGGTCACCCACTCGATCCCGGATGCCTACGGCATCTGCATCGATACGAAGGAAGGTCGCATCGTCGACACCGGCGACTATAAGATCGATTTGACCCCGGTTGGACCGAACTTCGAATTAAGCAAACTCGCCAGACTTGGCGCCGAAGGAGTCGACCTTCTCATGAGCGATTCCACCAACGCCGAACTTGAAGGATATACTCCGAGCGAAACCGCCGTCCGCCGCGACGTCGAAGAGATTTTCGACAAGGCCCCTGGCCGCGTCATCGTCTCCACCTTCTCCAGCAATATCAACCGTATTCAGCAGGTCGTCGAAGTCGCTGTCGAGCATGACCGTAAAATCTGCATTTTGGGCCGTTCGATGGTCAATGTCGTCGGCATCGCCCGCGATTATGGCTATATCAAAATCCCCGATGCCAACTTGATTTCCGAAGAAATGGTCCGCACATACAGAGCCAGTGAGATCTGTCTTCTTTGCACCGGCAGCCAAGGTGAGGAAATGGCGGCTTTGTCGCGCATCGCCAACGGCACGCATAAAAACATTCGTATCCTTCCGGGCGACACAATCATTTTCTCTTCGAACCCGATTCCCGGCAACGGCGCCTTGGTCGATCGTTTAATCAATAACCTCGTCAAACAGGGGGCCGATGTGAAACAGAATGGTTTGTCCTTCTCCCTTCATAGCTCCGGTCACCCGTCCCGCCAGGAACTCCGCTTGATGCTCAAACTCGCCAAACCGCATTACTTTATGCCCGCCCACGGCGAATATCGCATGCTCAAGATGCATGGCGAACTTGCCGAGCAAGTTGGCGTTCCCAAAGAGAACATCTTCATCTGCGAGAATGGCGACATGCTTACCTTATTCGATCATAAAGTCTCGCGTGGCGGACACGTCCCCGCCGATGACATCTATATTTCTGGTTATGACCTCGATGGCGCGTCCCAATCTTCGATCACCGAACGCGATACCTTAAAAAACGAAGGGGTCGTGATCATCATGACCACCATCGATACCCGTACCGGTCGCATCATCGCCCCGCCGGTCTTCTACGCCCGCGGCTTTGCCACAGGCGGCGACACCCATATCGCCCGCCATGCCCAGATGGAAGCCGAAAGTGCCCTCCGCCGTTCCCTTTCCGAGCATCAAGCTTTCGGCGAAATCAAGACGGCGATCCGCAATGCGGTTGCCAAATACCTGTTCCGCAAGACGGAAAGAACCCCGGTCGTCATCCCGATGGTTCTCAATGAGGCAGGACGCCGCTGATGTTCATCCTTGCATCCCAATCGCCGAGAAGGCAGCAACTCTTGAAGGAGATCATCCCGGATTTTTCCGTCGTCGTCTCCGAGGTCGATGAAGAGAAAATCATCCCGAGCACGGATCCTTTCCGCCTACCAATCGAGGAAAGTATCCTCAAGGCAAAGGCAGTTGCCAAGGACCATCCCGATGATGAAATCCTCGCCTGCGACACGGTCGTTTTGCTTGATGGCCACCCGCTTGGAAAACCGAAAAACCGAGCAGAAGCCATTCAAATGCTCAGAAATCAGTCCGGAAAGGAACAACTCGTCATCTCTGGATATACCCACATTTTCCGCGGGAAAATCCACACGGGATATGATGTTACCACGGTTTATTTCAACGAATTAAGCGACGAACTCATCGAACGCTACATCGATGAATGCCAACCGTTCGACAAAGCAGGCGCTTATGGCATCCAGGATGAATACGGGCTCATAAAGAAAATCGAGGGCAGCTATTCCAATGTGATGGGGCTGCCACTCGAGAAACTCAGAGAGGATTTGTCACGCTTCCGGGAAGAGGGAAGCATAGACCGCTGATGCGCCGCCTTTGACGACGAGGGTCAATTTATCTTCGCTTTGGATAAAGCCGGTGACCCCGGCTTTTTTTAATGCCTCGCGATCGATGATACCATAGTCCTTGCAAGTTAGAACGATGCGCGATCCTTGGCAGGACTTCGTCAGCACATTGTCCGGTCCGCCGAGGGCGTCCATGCAACCGCCGACGTCCACCGCGACCTTCTTTTTCTTCGGGTGGGTGATGAAATAAGCGACCAAGGCGCCGATCGCGGCTCCGCCTAACGCACAAACGAGGATGATCCACCAATATTCGGACCAGAAACCATCAAAAACAACAAAACGATAATTCATATCGTTATAATAGCACATGGAGGGATGAATATGAGCAATGCGATTGAAATTGAAGCCAAGGCTTTGGTTCGCCCGGAAGACTACAAAAAACTCCTGAAACGCTTCGGCGGATACCGGAAATACAAACAGACCAATTACTATCTCGACAATGACAAATCCGAGATGCGCAAAGAAGGTCTCGGCCTCCGCATCCGCGAACGGAATGGCGAGTACGAAATGACCTTGAAGACCCCTTTGAGCCAAGGGCTCCTCGAAAAGAACGAACATATCAAAGTCGAACAATTCGATGACTTCGCCGGCAAGGGCATCTTCCCGGAGAACGATCTCAAACGGTTCCTGACGATGATGGATATCGATGTTTCCTCGCTCCGCATCAAAGGCGCCCTCACAACCGAAAGAATCGACGTTCCGTATAAGGGCGGCAAACTTTCCATCGACAAAAACGAGTACAGCGACATCGTGGATTACGAAGTCGAACTCGAATACAACAACGAGAAAGACGCCGAGGACTTGCTCCGCGAACTCTTCGAAGAAGAGAATATCCCATTCTCCCTCAATAAGAAAACGAAGGTCGCCAGGGCCTTAAGCGCTCACTAAAATTTATTGATTGACGGGCTGATCGCTGATCGGCTCGTTTTTTGATCCGCAAGAAGAATATAAGGGGCAATCCGTCGCCGAGCAGGCGATGGCAGCGAGTCGTCTCGCCCTCGGGATGAACGTCCGGATTTCCTCGGAGTTGTATCCGACCTGGATGCGATGGTCATCGACGATGATCGGCCGCCGCAGAACGGAGGGATTGCTCAGGATGAAATTAATGAGTTCGCTGAGTTTCATCGAGTCGAAATCGATGTTGTTTTCCATGACGATTTTGCTGCGCGGGGAGATGATGTCATCGGTGCCGTTCTCGCTCTTGACGATGATCTCAAAAACCTCACTATAGGTCAGTTTGTTCGAAAAGATGTCCTTGCTGGTGAAGGGGATTTCCTGCTCCTTGAACCACTGGATCACTTTCCGGCAGCTGCTGCAACTCGGCGAATAATAAATTTTGATCACGGGGTAATTGTAGCACCCTACGCGCTCCGCGTGGACAAAAATGCCACCGACAATTTATAATCCCTACTATGAAACGCCATCTTGTCGTTCTGGATATCGATGGAACCTTGCTTCGCGGACGGAGAACGCTTTCCCAATACGCGGCCAAAACCCTCCATCGCCTTCAGGAAGAAGGACACATCATCATCTTGGCTTCGGGTCGTCCGATCCGGGCGATGATGCCGTTCTATAAACAAGCTGGCCTCCGTTCCCCGATCATCAGTTACAACGGCTTATTGGTATCCAATCCCTTCGACGATTCCTTCATCCCCTATCGCCGGGCTTTCGAGCGCGAAGTGATCGAATCGATACGACAAGAGGCGAAGCCTCTTTTGTCCGCCTTCATGGCCGAAAGCGAGACCTGCATCTACGCCGATAAGAAAGATTTCGGATTGGCCCGTTATTTCCCTTATCACGGGATCGACGCCGTCATCGGCGACAAAGAGGTCAAGGAAGACACCTACACTTGTTTGTTCCGCTGCGGCCGTTCGAAGGTGAGCGAGCTGAAGGCCATCGTCGAGAGCCATAAGGGGTATAGCTACCGTCACTGGACCTCGGCCGAATACAGCGAAATCTGTTTCCCCGATGCCGATAAAGGCGCGGCCTTGCTCTACCTGATGAAGGCGCTTTGTATCGAAAAAGAGGATGTCATCGCCATCGGTGACAGCGACAACGACCTCGCAATGCTCGAAGCGGCCGGACAGGCTTTCGTCGTCAAAGACTGCAAAGCAAAACGGCTCCTTTCCTTATTCCCCTCAACCGAGCGGAAAGGGGAGGATGGAGCCGTTAGGATGCTAGAGAAATTGCTTAGCGATTAGTCGTTTCGAGCATGGATGCGGACCGAACCGCCGAACTGCTTGGAAATGCCATTCGCATAACGGATCGCTTCCGCCTGAGTGCGGAAGTTTTCAGTTGAGCCGTCGATGCCGGACTTAACCTGCCATTCGCCGTTTTCAAGACGGATGACATGGGTCACTTTGGAGGAGGGGCTATAGAAGCCTTTGAGGATGCGAACCTGTTTCGGCTGCGCCGCGGCAACGGATTCTTGCTCTTCTACGACGGGCTCAGCCGGAGTTTCTTCAATCTCAGCCACGGCACCCGGACGCAAAGCGCGGATGTTGTGGAAGACGAGGAAGAGAATGCCGAAGATGAGGACGGAGCCCACCGGGATGGCAAGGATGATAAGAAGTTCCGAAATATAGCCACCACCCCAAGCCGCGAAATCAAGCGGCGGGAAGTAAACGA